>Ga0209645_1000028_pt1 | contig 66572 bp, 94 predicted proteins | sample ETNvirenome_6_30_FD_184070 | JGI IMG/M metagenome (GOLD analysis project Ga0209645, IMG submission 184070) | Marine viral communities from the Pacific Ocean - ETNP_6_30 (SPAdes) (version 2) | ecosystem: Environmental > Aquatic > Marine > Oceanic | place: Pacific Ocean | collected 2013-06-19
CCCTCAAATATTTTCATCAATAAAATTAACGCTAGCATCAGGGTTTCCAGCAAACATTGACGCTCTTTCGACTAACTCTAAAGCAAGAGCAGCAGTCTTTTGGAATTCTTTAGAAGTGTTTTTTAATTTAGTAGTTAACTTATTCCATTCCTCTTTTTCTTCATCTGATAACATATTGTAGGTTCTTCCTCTTGTCATCAAACCTAGTTTAAGACCAATACTTTCAGTTTCATCTTTCAACTTTTCTAAATGCTCCCCTGCTTCTAATATTTCTTCTGTTATGGATTCATAATCCTTTTTTACAATATCAAACCAACTCATTTTAATCATCTCTCAAATGTGATAAATATTCTATTTCGGGGTCTAAAGCATCTTCGATTGCTTCTGGGAAATTAATACCTTTGAAACTGAATCCATGCAATTCAAGTCTTTTTGCGAATCTTTCATCTTTTTCTAACCTATCCGGTATTTCATCATTTAACATTTCTCTAATTTCTTTATCTGATTTACCTTCTCTCATAGCATCAGCGATTAAATTCAATGCGTGTCGTCTAAAACCCATACCTGCAAACTTATTATCATAATCATTATTGAGTTCATCTTCAAGATAAATAACGGCTAGTTCTGTTGCATCAGCAACACTAGTCAACATATTGTCTTTTTTGATGATATTTTCCCATGACATTTTTCTCACCTATTCACCTAAAGAAATACCTAAAGCATCTAAATCTGCTATTTCTTTTGCCTCTAGTATTTTCTTCTTTTGCTCAATCAACTTTTGCTTTTCATCCACTTCTCGCAACATTTGGTAAAGTTCTTTTTGGGTTTTACGCCTTAGTTTTTCCAACTCTTGTTGCTTTCTATCAGCAACCATTTGTTGTCCGGCTCTTTCACGATAGTCGAATGTTTGACTTCCAACTTTAACTATGTCTTCCCATGCCATATTAATCATCCATCCCAAATATTTCTTTTAATTCATCACGCAATTGTTCATATCTTTTAGTATCAATTTTACCTTTCATAAACAACCTGCCTATTTTTTCTATTCCTTGCTGATAGGTGTGCGCCCCTTTTTGTAGTTCGGGCGACCTTGTGGAATAGTCATCCTTTGCTGATGTTGGTTCTTCAAAAGAAGGACTCATGCCATATTCTCTAAACGATTTAGGGTCTATATTTCTTTCATTATCAGAAATCTTTCTTCTTTTTATTATGTCTTCCCAATTCATTTTTTACCACCTGCAATTAAATCCTTTTTTAATTCCTTTTCTGCCTTGTCTAATTCTTTAGACTTAGCATCAAACCAAGTATCTAGTAATGTGCATCTTGTCATATCATTGACCCCTAAATCCTTCTGAGCCTTTGCCGTATCTTTTACTGCCTCTTCCTTTTGTTCCACCTTCAACGCCCATTCTTGGAGACTTTCGTTGAGTTGTTCTTTTCATGGTTCTTATTGCTTTCCTACTATCTTGACGGTCTTGTAATTCATAAACTACTCCAAGTGCGCCATCAAGAAGCCTTTCTAATTCCCTAAAAGCCTTTTTGTCTTCTTTGTTAAAAGCATTTATTCTTTCTTCGTTTAATGTTTCATCTAATGTTTTTACAAGAAAGTTGCTTATTTCTCTTAATTCCGGCATATAATCCGGTGAAATGGCAGGTTCTCTCTTTTTAATTTCCTTTTTCCAACTCATAGTTTCCCCTCCCTTCTGTCTTTTAATTTTTGATACCTTTCTTTTTGGTCTGCGATTAATTTACCCATTTTACTTCGTTCAGTGTCCATCATAGAATCAACTTTTTCTCTTTTCGCTCTTTCTTTCCTTTGCCTCTTCATTTCTTTTGCTCTTTTCACTGCATCAGGGGCAAATGGGTCAAATGGTTTTTTAGAAGGAGGCGGTAATTCCTTTTTAGGTTTAGGTTCAATATCAACCTCATCCTTTTCTCTAGGATTACGCCTTCTATCTTTATCTCTAATTCTTCTCATATTATTGTCTTTTAGTATTTCTTTCCATGTCATATTAATCACCTCTCAATTCTAATAATTTTTCTAATTCAGCCTTTCTTTTCCTATAATCGTCATCCATAGCGTTTTCTAATTTTTTAAGACTAACAGTTGTTTGATTAAGTAATTTTAGAGTATTATTCACATATCCTTTAAACATCGTGTTTTTATATCTTGATAATTTTTCTTCAGCATTCCTTATATTATCTTCTAAATCATCAAAGTCAGCCTTTTCTAAAAACTTCAAATACCCTTCTAATGAACGAACATGGCTTTTATTTGCATTCTTAGTTTCTCCGAATACTTTTGTAGTAACTCTTTTCTTTTTAATCTCATCTTCCCATGTCATAATAACCCTTTTCCTGTTTATTGCTTAAAATAAAAACGATTTTTCAAAAATTGTGGCGGAATTTTTTTGGCACTAGCGTCAACTTTTTTTTATTAATTAATGTATTCCCAGAATAAAATCTTAATCATTTAATATAATCATTTAATATTTAATGTAGTTTGTCTTGTATTTGGTGAATAAACATCTGCTAATTTAGATTTAATCTCTTTAAGTTTCTTTGCTATTTCTTTTAATTTAACCTTATTATCTTCTGTGGTTTGTATGTTCTTTTTACTTGTATTTGATTTAATATCCGAAACTATTTCTGTTATTTGTTGATTAATACCTTGTATCATGCTTTCTATGTCATCTGCACTAGCCATGTATATCTCGGATTAGGCGAGGGTTGTAAAACATATAATAATACCGGTTTAATGGCGAAATAATTAACCTTCAAATGTTAATATTGGTTAATTAACCGTTAAATACAGGCATTTTAATGTTAATATAAAAAATAAAAAATTTGGACAAAGCCATATGGTTGTATAAATAATAATATCAGCCAATTAATGTTAAAAGCATATGGTAGCAACTTTGGTAATGAGGAACGAATGGCTACCTTATATGAAGTCTGAGGTCGAATAGTAGTGGCTTCGGGGATTGAAGCATTAATCTAACACATTTAGGAGTTGATTAAGAATGGAAATAGAAAAATGGAATGATAAAGTTGCCATGATTATTGCATGGTTAAAGGAAAATGACGCAGGTGCTATGGGACAGGTTATTCAAGTTAATATTGAAGCCGGTAATGAAGCACAAACAGATGAAGATAGGAATAGATTTTGGGAGGCAGTTAGAGCCTTGTGCAAAACACTTCCAAATAGCCCTATTAAGAAAGGTCGTGGTTCAACACTACCTAATGAAGTTCAAGCGGTATTAGATTCAATATCTGATGAAGTCGCTCAAGCCGCTAGTGATTTTTTTGCTATTGGTGACATGAATATGCTTCTATTGAAGCATGGGAAGAGTGGTGGTGGTTTATTCACTGCTGACGAGTATTCCGCATATATGTCACAAACAGTAGTTAATTCTCTCAAGAAGAGATACAAAGAGCAAATTTGGGATGGTAGTCGTCAAGGACTATTAACCCAAGCATTCCCCGTTGAGGAGGTTGACGAGGAAGAATGATTGATGCTTTAATCCCCAAGCCCCAGATTCACCAAATAACCCGCATAGGACTGATAATTCCGATTCTTATATCTATTATCTGTATGATTAATCAGCCTATGCGGGTTATGCCTTATTTTTTTATTTTGGGGTAGTAAAACCAAAGTGTATTCATTACATGAATATTTATTACCATATGGTTGCATCTTTGAGCAACCTTACATATAGTAGCACATCGAATAGTAGTGGCTCAAAGGGATTGAGTCGGTATTGATGGAGTCAATACAGGAGATGAAAAAAATGGAACAAGAAAAGTGGATAACAAAGTCTAACGAAATTAGAGCATGGCTTGAGCATAATGATGCAGGGGCTATGGGAGCAGTAATAACAGTAAATCTAGATGCTGGCGATTCAGCCGCATCCGATGATGACAGAAATCGTTTTTGGGAAGCAGTTCGGGCATTATGCAAGACCCTCCCAAACTCGCCAATAAAGAAAGGTCGTGGCTCAACGCTAGACCCAGCAATTCAGGCAGTTGTGGATTCTGTGAGCAATCGCATTCAAAATGCATTTGTCACAATTTCAGACGCTGACTTGCTACTTGAAGTAATGCTACCACATGGTAAAACAGGTGGAGCATACGCTGATATTGAAGCATTGGCTTCTGATATGGCAACAAAGGCTGTAAGAGTTCTAAAAGCGGCATTGAAAGATGGTCGCTGGGATGGAACTATGAGCGATAGTGGACTAACAGGCATGACTCCGCCTATGAAGTCTGATTCCTCTAACGAGGAAGAAACGGAAGAATCCCAAGAGGAGGATGCCGTGTGATACCGATTCAATCCCTTTAAGCCCCAACATTTACGATTCCTACGGGCATCCGGTAACACCTGTTAAAATTACAATTGAATCTGAACATAGGTCAATGCGGAAGAGTAGGAAGGGGCAGATAATGAGACACGGACAAGACACTCATTATCTGCCCTTCCGCCCACTATTTTTTTTAATAGGGTTGTGTCAAATACTGCGTATTGCCAAAGTGTGACACAACCATATGGTAGCGACTTTGTGCTACCCTATCTATTAAAAAAAATAAAAATGGATTTTTATACAGAATCCTAACTGTTGCCAACCCTCTCAGATTAAGGCTAAGGCGACTATACCACCGTATAGTCTCGTTACATTTTGTCCGGTGGGGAACGCCTAAAACCACATTCTTTGGACTATCATACATATCTTCTTTTAGAAATTAAAGGCTTATCCGGATTCAAAGCACAACCAATGGCTACTTTACCTTTATTCCGTTCATTCATTTTAGCGACATAACCTGCCCACCAAACTTCTCCAGCCCTAACTTCTGCTCTCATTTTACTTCTTCTATTCATTTAATCATCTCCATAATTTTCCGGTTCATTATCTGCTTTATACAAATCGTATATCTCGACCCAATCACATTTGTTACAACAAATGAACATTGTTCCCGCCATACTCTCTTCTAATTCTAAATCATGACTTCCACAATCATAACAACTCATTCTTCCTCATCACCCATATATTCTAAGTATTCGTCAAAAGGAACAAACTCTTGAGAACTAATAGTTAATCCCTCAATATCCATAAGATGCTGCATTTTAGGTAAATCGCCCTTAGCAACCGTTCTATTCCAAATATGAAACATTGTTTCTTTGTCTTCAAACTTGCTAATTACTCGCTTTAGTATTGTATTGTCCGGATGGACTGTTGTTCCCCATTTTACTTCGGTTTCCATGTTGTTATAAATTAAACGACTATATGTAAGGTTTGACAAAGTTCAAACCATATGGTTGAGTAATGGTTCTTTTGAATTAATGGCTAAACCATAAAAAAAATTAGGTGAACCCAGCGAGAGAAAGCGTTAGGTGTCTTTGACTCTCGCTGGATTCTAAAAGGTGTCAGCCTAGAAGATACCGTTTCCGGTTCTAGGAAGGTGAGTGGATTATCTTGCACCACTAAGTTTGTAACTCAATTATACTGTTCTGTTCAATTGAGGGTCACACAACCTTCTAATGTATTCATCAATTGGTGATTGATGCCCTTTTGGGGAACATACGCTTCAAGAACCACTACCCTGCTATCCAATAGGACTTCCGATAATGGGTGAAACCCGCACCACACGGTTAAGAAGTGCCTTACACCGCTACTAGTGTATTCGGCCACTGACTATCCAACAAAGGTAGCGAACCCTTGCTGAACAATACTATATTCATCAACACTTTATCTAGGGTTTATTCAAAAGACTCAACCATATGGTATGATATGCGAATCTTTGATGTTTTGCAGATAAGACCATAAAAAAAATGATGGATGATGGAGGGGCGAACCCCCCCATCACCCGAAATACTAGTTTTCAGATTCATTCATCAATGTGAATGGTTTCGATTTTCAGACCGTGTGATTCCACTTCATCACATAGATTGTGAATAGTTGCTACTCCACGACCACGAATTGCACCCTTGACTGTGACTGCTTCTCGAATATTCGATTTAGCAATTTCAATCAGTTTGCTCATCAACTTTGCACTTGCCTTCTCCATTGAAGTGTATGTGCCTATGGTTCTCTTCTTCTTCTCACCCCACCTATCAGTATAATGTCTGATAAGTCGGAATACTCTCTTATTAGGTAAATACATCGTAATTCCTCAATACTATGAAACCCCCTACTTTATCATAAGGTAAGTTACAAAGACTTACCATATGGTTGTAACTTTGAGGACTAGCGAAGCCAACCCTATATGAAATAGTGTAATTCATAGTATTGGTTCTTATGGGATTAAACATAGACATTGAATTAGAGAACGGGCATTGGAGAGGAACACTCACCATGAATGCCTGCGAAGCCGCAAAAAACTACCAACCACAAATCCTACGATTTTTGGCTAGTGAGTTGAAGAAGAATGATACCCTGCACATTTCCAAAATGGATTTTGGATATGCACAGATTAGGATATACGGGTGCTGGAATTCTGCACAGTTGAACAGATTCTCCCGTTTCCATGACCGCATTTTTGAAATGTATAACAAAAATTGAGTCGTGGAATTAAGAATTAGGGGTGTCGAATCCGGAGTTAGTTGTTTTATCCGGATTCGGCATCCCGCACCATTTTTTTAGGGTTCCCGTTCTTCACTTCGTTACCCCAAAGTCCCACTATCACCAAGAAAGATACTATTAGAGAGCGATTAGTTGAAGGTGATTTATTGGTTCTAAAATATTAACACATTATTTTGGATTGTTTTCAATTGACCGTATAAGAAATATGTATAGTCATAAAATACTCATATGATATACCATATAATATATGATGCAAAAAATGTTTCCACTCAATTTTCCAACCGGAATCGGAAATAAAATTTAAGAAACTTAGGGGTTGTGCAACATAACCCCTAAGAAATTAATATTATTCTATTATTCCATTATTCCATACCATACATACACAATCCTACCCCCTCTCTCTTTGATTTACTCTCTCTCTATGAGATAGTGACCCCCCATTTTGAGTGGAATAATGGAATAATGGCAAACCCTCTAGAAACTCAAGGGTTGTGCAACATAACCTTGAAGTTTCTAATTCCATTATTTTTCCGAATAATTTTCCGGTGGAATAATGTATTTGAGTGAAAATCAATTATCGTTTATTAAACACTAATTCTGAACAGGTTCGCAAGTAGCCGAAAATACAGATAATTGACTCCCTTTATATGGTGTTAGCATATGGAGAGTCTGCCCCCAAAATGGCGGGGTAGGATATGATAATATGGATGATGTAAAGTGGGACAGTATCGTTATTGAAACGAATGAATACCTAGAAACAGATGCGATTGATGGTGCGTTGAAACAAGTAGTTCAACTACACCTTGAAGTCGGTCAAAATAACCCGAATGAAAGAGATGCTGCGGCAAATGCGCTAAAGGCACTATTGAAAGGCCGTGATGGTTCACCATTTGGCCGCAAAGGTGCAAAGAGCGCAGTTCCAACAAGTGTTAGAGTAGTAATTGACCGCATTTGCGGTGTCGTTGAAGAAGCGGCAGTTAACTACTACAACCATGATGGAATTATGGCGGCTCTTTGTCTTCGTCATGCTAAATCCGGTGGAGGACAATATGAATCTGCTGAAGATTATGCAAAGGCACAGGCAAAGAAAGCACGAACCCAACTAAGTAAAATGTTCAAAGAACAAACTTGGGATGGGAGCGTTGAGTCGCTTTTGTCAAGTGAATCTTCTGAAGAATGAATTTGATTTAATTCTGAAAGATTTGGTTTAACCCTAATGGGTCTTTTGCCCCTCACAGGAGTTCGCTCTTGTGGGGGGCTTTTTTTATTGTATGTTAAGAGGCAATAGATTTGTATTAATTTGTTAAAAAAGGGAGGGGGGATGAGGTGGCCGCTACTATAAGTAGTCCGGCCACCCTAGACAACGGTGAAAAGGGTTGTCGCACCAATCGCTCTTGACAAGCAATTGTGTGACATTCTTTCATTATGGAAGAAGTTGAGAGACATGGGGCTTTAGGAGAATATGTCTGATTTATCAGATTGTCTCTCCTTCTTCCGCTTTGGGCTATTGGCGCAGTCAGGTAGCGCAACGGGCTTTTAATGAGGTTTTATCGAAGTAATAAATGAGGACTTGCTCAATTCGATTATGTGTTATACTTTCTCATAACTCATTTTCCTCAAAAGATACCCGTTGGTCGTGGGTTCGAACCCCACATAGCCCGCTTATTCAAGTGTAAATTTTTACACATTTTCACCGCCTAAGAAATTGGGCGTTTTCACATTCCCTAAAAATAACAATAGGAGGAAATAAAAATGATAACAGGAACAAAAGAGCAAGAAGCAATTTGGAATGAAATAGCAAATGGCACAAGTCACATTATTGTTGACGCAGGTGCAGGTGTTGGTAAAACATTTACAATTGTTGAAGGAGCAAATAGAGACAATGGACAGAAGAAAGCATTTTTGTGTTTTAATAAATCCATTCAGAAAGAATTAGCAGAAAGACTGCCAGATGATGTGGAAGCAAAGACTTTCCATGCATTAGGTTTTGCTGCATTAAGAAGTGCTGGAATTAGAACTAAGGTCAATAATTTCAAATTGAGAAATATTATTGATGATATGCTTGGTCGTGATTTTTACGCACAACCATTAACTAAACTAATTAGTTTGATTAAAGGTTCGATGGTTGATGGTGATGACAAAAAGTCTATTTATAGACTAATTGATGAATACAATATTGAATTCAAATCAGACCGTGAAGAGTTAATCGCTATTGATAGCATTCCAGCCATTCTTAATCAATGCAAGAGAAATACTGCTATGATTGATTTTGATGACATGATTTGGCTACCTTTAGTATTAGATATGCCATTACCTATTTTTGATACATTATATGTTGATGAGGCACAAGATTTCAATGAAATGCAAAGAGAATTGATTTCTAGATGTGTTGCAAACGGCAGATGTATTATTGTGGGCGACCCAAATCAAGCAATTTATGGTTTCCGAGGAGCAGATTCAAATTCAATGGATATGTTTGTCAGAAGGCTAGAAAAAGGTGATAGAGAAATCAAGCGTTTTTCTTTGAGTTTGACTTGGAGATGCCCTAAAACAGTCGTTGCAGAAGCAAACAGATATGTCAAGAATTTTACTTGCCGTTCTGATGCAATAGATGGAATGGTTGTTGAAAATGCACCGTTTAATCCACAGGCAAACGATATGGTTCTATGCAGATATAATGCACCTTTGGTTTCAGCGTTTTACGATTTAATTTTACAGGGCAAATCTGCCTATGTTCTAGGTCGTGATATGACTAAAGGACTGATTAATGCAGTTAGAAAAATTACCAAGAATGATAATATGGGTTCAGAAGAGTTTTCTGAATTACTAGCACAGGACTTCAAATTTACTTATGATAAGTTGGTTGCGGCTGATAAGGTCAATCAAGCAAACAACCTTGAAGATAAGTATGAATGTTTGAAGATTTTTGCTTCTATGGCTACTACTGTTGGTGGAATTGTAAATGAAATCAAGAGAGTATTCGATAATAATGAAGAAGGAGAGATTATGCTTTCCACTGTTCACAAGGCTAAAGGTCTTGAGGCTGATAATGTATATATCTTGGCTACGGACAGAATGCCTCATCCAAAGGCATCTAATCCTAGAGAAGAAAGAAACATTTGCTATGTAGCAATTACAAGAGCCAAAAGAAATTTGTTTTATTGTGGGCCAAAACCAAAGAATTGAGGTGAATAAAAATGAGTAAATATGGAATAATGACAAAAGCACTAGATGAATGGAGTATAACAAAGGAGGTGTTGTGGGATAGTCTGAAGAAAAGAGTAATCTTTTTGACAGACGAAACCACCGACCTTTCTAAGATTAATACAGATTATGTTGTAACTTTTACTAGTTATGCAGATTGGGCTGGGAAGTTTATGAACGGTGATTTAAGATGAATGGAAGAGAAGTAAGAATAATGCTTATGACTTGTAAAGGATGCGAAGCAACGGCAAAATACAATATTCATAGTAGTGTTGATTTTGTTGATGCTAGTCGTGCTTTGAAAGCAAAATGCACTTGTAAGGAGGAATAAATATGGGATATAGAAGTGAAGTAAATATAGTAACAAGAAAGGACAATAAAGAATTGTATGACATATTAAAAGCAGAATATGAGCAAAACAAGGATTTGTGGGATATATTCGAAGAAGGCACTATCGAAATGTATAATGGAGATAAGGTTGAAGTTTTGTATGTCCAATGTGATTGTGTTAAATGGTATGATGGATATAAAACAGTTGATGATATTATGTCTGCGATTGGTTGTATTGAAGATGAAGAAAGTTATGGATTCGTTAGAATAGGAGAGGAATGGAATGATGTTGAAACATTCGGTTATCCTTATGACTACGGTTTAACTATTCATAGATATGCTGAATTCAGTGCTAATTTTTTAACAGATGAAGAAATCTGTATATGTAACAACCTAGACCATCAAACATTAAATGTTGATTGTCCGGTAAATAAGGAGGAATAAATATGGTAGGATTATGGAATATGGAAAGTAAAAGACCGGTATGTGCTTATTGTAAAATACAATCAGTAACAGATTGTGATAAAACAGGTGCGCCAATATGTTCAAAACATTCGGCAATAGTGCCTAATGGTGCAGAAGTTAATGTTTATGCAAGAAAACATGCACCAAGAAGTCACAAAAAGAAGATGGAAGCCTTAGCAATTAAGAGAGGTTTATTTAATCCGGAGGATGGTGAGCAATTTGAGTTTTGAAAAAGAATGGAATAAGAAAGCAAAGAAGATTTACAAGAACGCAGTTAATCATGGTTTTTGGAAAGATGAAGTAAATGATGGTGAAAGAATGGCATTGATTCATGCTGAAATTTCAGAAGCATTAGAGGCTTTGCGTGAAGGTAATCCTTCTTCGAATAAGATTATGGAGTTTAGTAATCTTGAAGAAGAATTAGCAGATGCAGTAATCCGAATCATGGATTATGCTTTTGGTAAAGACTTAGATGTTGCAGGTGCTATTGTTGCTAAGATGGAATATAACGAAAGCCGTGAATTTATGCATGGTAAGACTTTTTGAGGTGATATAATGAATAAAACACATGAAGAAGAAGTAATTAGATGGGCTTCACAATATATTGATGATGTTACTTATTTAGAAATAAAAGGTGATGTTGTAAGATTGATTGTGGGCGGTAAATTGGTGGGTATTATTACCTATCAAAAAATATGAGTCCATATTCTCTCGGACTTATGTTCGGTGGGCGGATAGTAATATGAGAGAATAAGGTCACAGGGGGTTTGCTAATAAAAAGAAGACATTTAGCGATGCTTCTCGTTTATTGTTGATGAAGGAGTTTAGTCAAGGGTTTTCATACAATACTACGGTATTACCTTGACTCTAGCCGTATAAGCAACACAATCTTCTTTCCCCCAAATAGCAGGTTTTCTAGGTAATAACAAGAAGTTTAACTCTATTTAGATAGTGGTTTACATACCATGACTTGTTCCCTGCGCCTTTAGGTGATATTAATGAAAATAATAGATTTTTTTAGAAGATTAAGAAAAGAACCGGTAATACCTGTTCCTAAATGTAGTAGGTGTGGTTTAGCATCATCCTACGAAATGATGACTTCTTTCGTGCATAGCGGAGAAGTTATTGAATTCAAACTATGCGAAAGTTGTTTAGAAGAATACAACGCAAAATACAATTCGAGGTGGATTCCACCACCCATAACAAAAAAGGAGGAATAAAAATGAATATAGAAATAGAATATGGAAATACAATATACAGTAATGATAAGATAGCAAGATACACTAAGTTTCAATTCGACACACTGAATGACTTAGAACAATTTTGGGTAATTAGAACAGATGAAGGCGATTGGAAGGCTGATTTGAAAAGTTTAGTAATTACTCATCAAGTGTGGGTCGATTCAAAAGAGTTTTTTATGGAAGCAGGGCGTGAAGAAGAATGAGTGAATGTTTAGAATGTCAAGGTAAAGGGTATGTTATTGAACCCGACCATCAGCACGATTGCATGATTAAGCGAGAATGTATAACTTGCATGATGGATGATAATTATAGAGAACACTTAGCCTTTGAAATGGCAAAGTTGATTAGTGGCTTGAGCAATCAGAAACTAGCGCAAACAGTGGCTAGTCTATTGGTTAATCATAGCAAATATATTAGTAACTCACAAGATTTCTTGCATGATATTGAGAATTATATTGCTCATAAGAATGTAAGTAACTTGTTTGCATTAGCGGGAGGAATTTGAATGAAAACGAATGTTGAATTTAGAATAGTAAATACAAGTGAATTACCACCGATTGTAATTTCACAGAATGAAAATGATGAGCCGAAAGTTGTATTGAATACCTATCATAGAATATGGATTAGTCTTAATAGAAAGATTATTGCAGGTATTATAGATAACTTACCGGAGAAGATAGATATGATACTAACAGGCTATCTTCAAGAACAAAGACAGTTTGAAAAAGACGATTTAGAGATGATGAATGATGGTTGAAACAATAGTAGCAAAGAGAAGTTTAGGACAAGGCCGTTGGGATAGAAAACTAATGGAAAGAATGGTTGAATTATCTGTTGCTGATAATTATGAAGAAGCAAAAGAAGAATGGATTGCCACAGGTTCAGTTTGGTGGGGCGGTGATGAAGATGCTCCCGATTGGGTTAGAAACTCACAAATGGGAAGAGGTAAATGTCTTTGCGGTCATAGTGTAGTATATCACTTTGAAATCGTTAATACTGAAAATGGTATTGTTGAATGTGTTGGTTCAGACCATATCAATACTTATCTAATTATGAAAGAAATTGCTAACAGAACCGGAAGAGATATTGAAGATATTACAGAAGGTGAAATTGATACTTGGATTCAAGAGCGAACAAAAACAATGATGGCTAAAGCATGGATGCACCAAAACGGTGAACAGTTTAATATGATATATGAAAAAATCAAAGAGGCTGACATTCTAATTAATGTTAAAGGACAACCTAATTTGTTTTGGGATAGTAACGATAACCGTTACAGATATACTTCTGCCCTTAGAAAAAAGGGAGTTGGTTCACCAACAGATAGGTATTATCAAATGGCTTCTATTGTTTGGCGTTGGGAACACCCTAACAACAAAAGGGCGCAATCAAGAACAAGAGGCTATCCAACAGATAAGTTGTGGCAAGACATGATTATTTTTGATGCTATGTTCACTATTAAACACAAAGAAAGGTTTGATAGTTTAATGAATCATGCTCAAGAAAGAACAGACAATTATCTTAGGCAACAGGAAATAAGAAGGCAAAGAGAAGCCCAAAGACGATTAGAAGCCGAAGAAAGACAAAGAGCGTGGGAAGCCGGAAGGGAAGAAAGAGAGCGTCAAGCCGAATTAAATAGACAAAGGAGAGAAGCACAAAGACTTGAGCAAGAAAGAAAAGCAACCGAGAGGGCTAAACTAATACTAAGCACATCAGCAAATGAAACATTTATGCAAATGTGTATGTATTATGGTTTAAGACCTTTTGATGTATCTTTGGCAGAAACGGCTTGGGAATATAAATTCTTATCCAGCGTTAAAACACAATTGTCCGAGAGAAGAGAATTAACAGGAAGTCAATTAAATTCATTAAAAGGAATTTGTGATAAAATGATAACTCCAGCCCAAATCAAATACTTGGAAGATTTGGGCTATTGCCCCGAAGAAAATTCGGAATGGAGAACGGGATTAACCCGAAAAGAGGCAAGTAATGAAATAGAAAGAATGAAAGAGGAATGAATATGGGATTATTGAAAGAATTAGTAGTAGGAACAATAGCCGTAGTAGCGGCTTCAACAATGATTTGGCCTTTGGCCGCTTTAGCAATAGGGGGAGAAGAGAATGAAGAATGACTCCCTTTATATGCAGTCAGCACATGGAAAGAATAAGACGGAGATGATAGAATGATTAAGTTAACAATTTTGAACGAAACAGGACACACAGAACTAGTTATGGCTTCCGAAGAAGTCATTGAGCAGATTGATACACACCCTACACATTGGGTTTTCATCAATGGTGAAATGATGGCTAGAGAAGAAATAGCAGGTATTAATTGGGACACTGTTGAGTCAGTTGATTTAACGCCAGCAATCGTTGGCGGTTGATTTTATTAACCCGACTATATTTGCGACATTTGGGGGGAGAATGAGGCTTAGTGCCTTGTTCTCTCCCCTTTTTGCAGTGTGGTTAATATGAATTTGAAACATTTTATGTCTCCCGATGCTCTTAAAATTTTATTTGAACTGAATGGTTGGAACTTGACAAAACCATTCATCCGTGATGAAGTTGCGGTTTTTACACCGGACTTCTATCCCGAAGGTTATGTTATTGGTCGTGGTAAATACGGTCACATATACGCTTCGGGTGAAACAAAAATTCTATTCAAGAATAAGGAATATTCTTCTGTAAGTATTTTATTAGAAGAATATCCTTTTGCAGTTAATAACTTTGATGAGTGGGAATTCATCATTGAGAAAGAGTGGGTAATTAGTAAAAAAGGTGAGTGGCTTTCATCCTTTTCAACTCTATTTGAATTACCTAAAGCCAGCAAATATAGGTGTTAAAGATGTCAAATACAGCAATAGAAACATTGTCTGATATTACAGTGCATATGAAATATGCAAGGTATTTACCAGCAAAGAAAAGAAGAGAAACTTGGGATGAAATAGTTGAAAGAAACAGAAATATGCATATTAAAAAATATCCAGAATTAACAGAAGAAATAGGTGAAATATATGAAAAATTCGTCAAAACAAAGAAAATCCTCCCTTCTATGCGGTCTATGCAATTTGGGGGCAAGCCTATCGAAATTAGTCCAAACAGGGTTTATAATTGCGCTTATATGCCTATTGATTCCCTTTTATCTTTTAGCGAGGCTATGTTCCTACTTCTCGGTGGAACGGGGGTTGGATATTCAGTCCAACGCCATCATATTGAGCAATTACCGGAAATCATTCAGCCTAATCCCGAAAGAAAACGCAGGTATCTTATTAGTGATTCTATTGAAGGATGGGCTGATTCAATTAAAATCCTTTTGGAGTGTTATACCGGAAATAGGAGTAGTAGTCCTATTTTTGATTATTCTGATATTAGACCAAAAGGAAGCCTATTAAGAACTAGTGGCGGAAAAGCACCGGGTTTTCAGCCATTAAGGGAATGTTTAGTTAAAATAGAAGGAATGCTTCAAAATAAAAATAATGGCTCTAAATTAGATTCAATTGAAGCACATGACATTATGTGTTATTTAGCAGATGCAGTATTAGCAGGTGGTATTAGGAGAGCCGCTATGATTAGTTTATTTAGTGCAGATGATTCTAAAATGATTAGTTGTAAGTCTGGTAATTGGTGGGAAAATAACCCACAAAGAGGTCGTGCAAATAATTCAGCAGTTATTCTTAGACATAGAGTGACTAAAGACTTCTTTATGGGTCTATGGGAAAGAATACAACATAGTGGTAGTGGTGAACCGGCAGTTTATTTCAGTAATGATAAAGATTGGGGAACAAACCCATGTTGTGAAATTGCTTTGCGACCATATCAGTTTTGTAATCTAACAGAAGTAAATGCTTCTGATATTACAGACCAAGCAGATTTAGAAGCAAGAGTAAAAGCGGCTTCTTTCATAGGAACGCTTCAAGCAGGTTATACTGATTTCCATTACCTTAGAGAAATATGGAAAAAGAACACTGAAAAGGATTCTTTGCTCGGTGTATCTATGACAGGTATTGCTTCTAATGTTGTTGAACCTTTAGATTTAGAAATGGCTTCGTTTGCCGCTAAACAGGAAAACAAGAGGATTTCTAAAATCATTGGTGTAAAACCTGCGGCTAGAATTACTTGTGTAAAACCTGCCGGAACTACTTCTCTCGTTTTAGGAACAAGTAGCGGTATTCATGCTTGGCACGACAATTATTACATTCGAAGAATTAGAGTAGGTAAGAATGAAGCAATCTATTCTTATCTATCATCTAATCATCCTGAATTGGTTGAAGATGAATACTTCAATCCGGAGGAACAGGCAGTTATTTCTATTCCCCAAAAGTCTCCCGATGATGCTATTACACGACATGAATCAGTATTTGATTTATTGGAGCGTGTTAAAAATTTCAGTATTCGTTGGGTTAGAACAGGCCATGTTGATGGTTTGAATAGTCATAATGTATCAGCAACAATATCTGTAAAAGATGATGAATGGGATGATGTTGGCGAATGGTTATGGATGAATAGACACTACTACAATGGTTTGTCTGTATTACCTTATGATGGAGGAACATACAAACAAGCACCATTTGAAACAATAGATAAGGAAACATATGATGAAATGATGTTAGCCTTAACTAAGATTGATTTAACTAAAATTACCGAAGAACAAGATGATACTAACTTAACAGGCGAATTGGCTTGTGCTGGCGGGGCTTGTGAAATCTAGGTGATTAGATGAAAACTCGTAGGATTCGGCCTATCCGTCATTTGAGTTTTGATGACTTTGTAAGAGTCATTATTTCTTATGATGATGTATGGTCTAATTCTGCGAAAAAGAAGATTAAATTAGCACTTGACGCTTGTGCAGGTTTAGAAGATGAAACAGACAAAAAGTATAGACTTTGGCAGACTGTTAAAATAGTATTATGGGAAATACCCGAAGCGGTGGAAAGAGGCTTTACTGACTATGCTAGAAAAGCATTTGCAGAAAGACATGAAGCCCTTCAATACCATAATAAAAACCAAACCGATTTCTATAATAATTATATTTACGGAATAATGAAAGGGTGGTATAAATGAAAGAAAAAGACCCCGAATATACAAAGAGTAATTGGTCGTATAAAAAAAGAGTCGCTACCAAATGTAGGATTTGTGGCGGCCAATTACTTTTACCGGAAGATATGAAAAAAGAAATTCACAAAGAATGTGTTAATAATATAAATGATAATAGTTATATGATGTGATAAAATGAATGAATTAAAAATAAGAATAAGAAGACCTGATGATTCCCAAGAATATTGGAGAACAACGATTAGAAGTAATTTGATTAAAACGCCATACGATGTTCAAATTCAATCTAATAGAAATGCGAAAGACCCTGTTCATTCGGCCATTACGACTTTCTTTTCTAGTAACTTAAAATCTTCAAGAAGAGGATATTATAGTAGGCATTATAGATATATGCACTTACCTTCAAAGGATTTCAACGAAGTTATTGATATTGGGGGTTGTTTGATAGCACTAGGAAGAAGAGGTAGCAGATATACTCTAAATGGTAAAACAGAAAGTTTGCATACTATTGCTTCTGCTTTGGCTAGAGTCACTTTCAAGTCTTGTTTTGAAAAAGATGTGGCTAAACTAATGAAAGGATTGTATGCTACTCTAAGTATTCCCGAAGATGTAAAGTATTGTTTAGAGAATAGAGTGCCATTTCATTTCTTCGATAATTTTCAGAAAACCACAGTTAGGTTAAATTGTCAGCAAATTAGCGATAACGAAGTTGCGATTGAAGTTAGTGATGGAGTTTGGGGAACTATGACTAATAAAGAACTAGAATCCTTTTGTGCTTTTTATCTTCATGGTAAAAAGAGAAGTAAAAAATGGATGTTTTGTTCTCCTGAGATTCTTTATGAAAGAACAGTAGGAGTTAAACCAAAAGTTTCAGATAGAAAACTAATGATTGAATTTCTAAAGCAAAATAGACAACAGGATATTGTTGAAGATAGGGCTAAGTTACTAGTTAAAGAAACAGCAGAAAAATATCCTGACAGAATCAAAGTTATTTATGATGATGATAAAGAAGTATCAGCCATGTATGTTCGTGGAAAAGGCTGGGATTGGAAACTTACGAACACTAAGTTCAAATCAGATATTCAGATGGTTTCGACATTTGTTTATTCAACACCCGATAATGATGAATACTTCGCACAAAAAATTGAGAAGTGGGAAGAAGATTGTAATGAGATATTAAGAAGTATTGATAATGATAATGAAGATGAAATCAAAATGCCGCCAAAACCAACTAATGAACCACAATGGAAAGGGCCGATTTGTATTGATAATATGTCCGGTGGTTCTTCTTTAGGCGACCAATTTGTAGCAAGAGCATTAGCACTTCTTAATGATACTTTAACAGTAAAAATAGTTAACACGATTAAAAGGTATATATGTAATGATGAAAATAGTATAAGAGTTGATTTTGATGAAATGCAGTGAATGTGGTTGTTTAGTCTTTAATTATAATGAAAGACTAGGAGAGACAGAATGTAGTGATTGCGGATTAGTAATCGTAACAGATTTGTTTGAAGAAAGTGTCAGAATGATAGATGACGGAAAGGTTGTCCATTCTGCTGAAAGGGGAGAATTAGGTTCTGTAATAACAGGAAAGGGTTCGTTTAAGTTTAATAGAAGAGGTAACAATAATGTTATTCCTAGACATATTACTGCTGGTTTGCAGACTTGTAATATGATTCTATCTTCTATCCAAATAAACCATCCTCTTAAAGATAGGGTTAAGGAATGTTACTTAGAAGCACAAAAGAAAGGTTTGTTTGGAAAAATCAAACTAGAGGCTAGATGCACTGCTACTGTCTTCTATGTTCTGAAAGAAAATAGAACACCTGTTCCTATGAAAAAATTATGTTCTGAATATTCATGTTCAACTAAAGTAGTGAATAGATTAGTGCGGAAAATGATTCACCACTTCAAGAGTAAGAATATACTTTATGGAGCAGACCCTTCTTTTATGTTAAAGCAGACCTGTTCTAGAATAACAGATGATGTAATGTTTTATTCTAATGCTATGGATTTGATGCTAAAGTTAGAACCTATCATAGAAGACCATTGTTATCATAAATCAAAGGCATATTACGCAAGTGTATGCTGGGTGGCGACAAATATGTTTAGATATTATGGTGTAACTAAGAATGATATTTCTGAAAGCACAGATATTTCCTTATCAGCAATAGGAAAGACAAGTAAAAAATTAATCCAAATGTTAGGATTCAATAAAATGTCCGAAATTAAAGGGCGAGATATAATAGAATATGGTGATATAAATGACAATAAGAATGAGAGATGTAATACCGACAAGCGAGCATAGATATTGGAAAAAGGATTTTCTAAATACTTATGTGACTACTAATAATAAAAGAAAAGAGTATTGTAAATATCAAACTCTTTTGGGTCGTAAAGACTCGTTTAAGATATATGAAGAAGCAAGGAGGAAGTTTAAGTGAATATATTTGCACTATCAAGAAATCCGCAAGAAGCGGCACTAGAAATGTTAGACAAGCACATAGTTAAAATGCCAACAGAAACTTGTCAAATGCTTCATACTAATGTTTTGTATTTTGACTACATTGAACATTATGGTAAAGAACCCACTTTAGCGCAAGCAAAGCAGTTTCATAGAGATATTAATTCAAACCTAATGAAACCTGCTATGTTGAATCATCCTTCAACAATATGGGCTAGACAGAACCCTCATAATACTCGATGGTTATATGAGCATGGTAAAGCATTATGTGAAGAATATACCTATCGTTACGGTAAGGTTCATGGTTCGCAATCTAGAATACTAGATATAGCATATACGATTGATGAAGATTCTAATTGGTCGTTTGCTACACCTGTAACTATTGCTATGGATGATAAGTATAGATTAGTCAAAGATAACAGGATTCCCGATTGGGACTTCGTAATTAATAGTTACAGACACTATTACCTTCAAGGTAAATGGGAGTTTGCTGAATGGAGAGCAAATAGAATGCCAGCATGGTGGCCTAAAGACCACTACAAAAACAAATACAACGAAAGAATAGACAATTATAATAAAAGATGGAATGCAAAATTGGAGAGATTAGAATGAAGAGAAAAATATTGATTATAGGAGTAGGTGGTATTGGGAGTTTCCTAGTGCCACTATTAGATAAAGTAGGAATGTATGATATAACAGTAGCAGACCCCGATAAGGTCGAAACTAAGAATCTAACATATCAAAACTATACAGAAGAAGATGTTGATTTATACAAAGTAAGTAGTATGAATGCTCGACATAACAGTGTTAGTAAGGCGAGTCAATTTCCTATTCTAACTGCTAAACAAATGCAAGGATATGATTTAGTTGTATGTTGTGTTGATAACTTATCAGTTAGAAGAACCTTGTATAATTCAAATATTAAATGGTTGGATTTAAGAGCGCAAGGTCGTAATGGGGCTTTTGTTACTTCTGATGCAGACCCTAAAATGTATGATTCTCTATTAGCGGGGCCGGATGGTTCATTTTCATGTCAAGGAGATTCATGGGATGGAAGTAATAGTGGCGTTCATTTCATGCAAGTTGTTATTGCAGGTATTGGCGCACAATGGATTCAAAGATGGTTTAACAAAGAAGATGTAAAATCCTTTATGGTAATTAATGTATAGGAGGAATAAAAATGAAAGGAGAGAAATGGACAACAGAACAAATAATGAGAGGCGCATATTTGCGTTTAGTGGAAAAAATGACTTGGCCGAAAATTAAAACGCAGATGGAAAAAGAAGGCTTTCCTGTTAGAAGTGTTGATAATTATGGTGCTACCATTAGAAGATGTATCAATCAATATAACATATCTTTTGATGATGAACCTAAAACAAGTGATTGGAGAAATGACCCTGCCACAAGAAAACAATGCAGGTATATTGCTTCTATGACACTACCTAACAGCAATAATAGCGAAATTACTAAATTAACAAATGAGTTAATAGAAGCCTCAAAGCGTGGTGAATTTGATAAGAAAGCCGCTAATGAGCAGATTAAACTATTAGAAACTACTCTATTAGAGGCTCAATCTTTTAATGTTAAAGCGAAGAATAATACTAACTTGTTATACAGTGGTGTTGCTACCCGTTGGACTCCAAAAGAAGATGCTCTTTTGATTAATTGGATGAATGAACATAAAGATGGAGAACAAGGCTTTCCTCCTAATTTGAATAGAACTCCTAGAGCGTGTCGTGAAAGATGGTTAAGAAGCCTAAAACATCTAACGCCTTCTATTAAGACAGTTAGAAAGAATGGCACATATACTCTCCAAGATGAAACACCTACGGAGAGAACATTATTCTCTCACGAAGCACCTAAGCGAGAGATGATTAAAAGACCTAAAAATTGGACTCGTCTAAATAATGAAAGTATTGATTATCCTAACACTAACAAACCGTGGACATATGATGAATCATTAGAAGCATTGGTAATGTGGCATTCTATGTCAATTGATGATGCGAGAGAAAAGTTTGGTCGCCCATATTGGGTAATAGCAAAACATATCGAGAAGCATTTTGATTTTACATATGCTGAAAGTAAATCGTTGCTTATGGAGGCCGCAGGTATCAAGAATCAGTTAGAGACTAATAAGTTAGCAGAAAAGAAACCTTCGCTTAGTCAGCGATGGAGAGATAAGAGAAACGCTAAAAAACAAAAGCGGCTAGAGAAGAAACTAGCAAAGACTCAAAGAAAATTGGAGAAAATGGGGTTGGAATAAATGAATGGTAAATTTAATACAGTAATGAAAAGAATAGATTTAGAAGCAAATAGATTAAAGGCTGAATTATACATAGATGCCTATTATGAACAAGGTATGGAAATAAAAGATTTATTTGAACATATTTGGTTTGCTTCAACAGAAATACTGAATGGTTTAGAGGTTCAAGTTGTTATTGATTCTAATGACGCTATTCATATTTCGTCAGGTTCAGCAGGTTATGTTGATTTTCAAATTGACCCTGTTGGAATGAAATTGCCGATTAAGTGCTGGATTCACACACACCCATTCGGTAGTGCTTATTTCAGTGGAACTGATATTAGAACAGTTAGTATTTGGCAACCATTAATGAAGACTGCTTATGTGTTAGGTGGAGATGGGCATTATGGTTCTTGGAATCAAAAAGAACCTTATCTATTAGATATATACCGTAACCATGAATATGAAAGAACTCAAGTTTGGGTTAGAAAAGGAGATGAAGAAGAATGAGATTTAGAAAAATTAAAAGTGGGAATAATGCAATTAGACAATACAAAGGAAAGCCGTTCAATAAAGAAACGCAGTATGGTGAATCGGATGCTAGGGCAGTCGCTAGAATAACTCTAAGCGAAAGGAAGAGAAGGCATATGTCAAAACACCCTAATGATGAAAATACTACTAATCCAAATAAGGGAGTTTATTGGGGCAAGAAAGGTAATTCTTACAAAGACCTAATGGAATTCCATAAGAATCATATTTGGACATATATTGATGCTGATATGAATAAGGGATGGGTTAACATCAGTGGTGAAGAAGAATGATACAATGGATGCTTAGGAAGACAATATGGTTTATGGGTCTTGTTTATGTTACATTAGACAAGTTTGTAAAGTATGAAGATAGTGATAAAATCTTAGGTATTAAGATTGATGATGACTTTCAAAGAATGACAAGAAGAGAATTATGTAATTATGTCGAATTTAAGTTTGGCTGGGATGAAGGTTCTTTTTGGGGATTGCAGTCAACACAGAAAATTAGAGTATGTTGCCAAGTGGCAAGAAATAATAGATTCAAAGGTGAAGAAGAATGAATACAAAAGTAAAGGCAGAAGTATTAGATGAAATAATAAGTTATTTGGATATTATGAGAAAGAACAGTCAACATCATCAAGATGAATATGACGCTATTCAGTTTTTGCTAAATAACAAAACAAAAACAATTTGGCAGTTGCCATTTGAAATAACCCCTTTAGGTGATGCGGAATGAGAGCAGTAGGAGAATATGTAATTGTAAAAATAGAAGAAACAAAAAGCGAAAGCGGTATTTTAACTAAAGCCGCTAATCAAGGAAGAGTAATAGATTGTAAGGTTGATACTAACCTTAGAGATAAGATTGTTCTTTTTAACGATAAGAGAGAATATACAAGACAAAACGATATTTTGTTTATTCCCTATGAGTTTATTTTGGCGGTGGTATAATGTGCGATAATTGCGGTCAAAATGCAATTAGATACAAAGCGTTTGGTGCTACCGGCTGGAGATATTTTTGCAGTGAAAGATGCTACGCTAGATTTAATGCTATGCCTATTCAAGAAGAAGGATATTATGGATTGGAGAGATTAGAATGATAATTAATGGAGAAGAAGTAAAAGAGAAATTGAAAGAAGGGATTGATTTAGTAGCAAATACTGTTAAACCAACATTAGGGCCACAAGCAAAAACAGTTATTTTGCAAGGTAATCCTCCTGTTATAATTAATGACGGAGTTACAATTACTAAGTATGTATCAAGTAATGACCCTTATGTTCAAATGGGAGTCCAAATGGTGCAAAACTTAGCAAGTAAAGCACAGGATAATTCGGGCGATGGAACAACAACGGCCTGTATTATTGCTCAAGCACTTGTTGAGAATATTCAGAAACAAGAGAATTATAACATTAGAGTGCTTCAAAATGAATTACAAGAGGCTCAAGAAATTATTGCGTCTTATCTAATAGATAACGCAATACCTATTCTTGATGATGATATTCTGAATGTTGCTACTATTGCGGCTAATAATGATGATGAGTTAGGTTCTCTAATTCAAGAGGCTATCAGTGCGGTAGGTCGTGATGGTATCATCACTGTTGAAGAATCTAAAACTCATAAAACACAAATAGTCACAAGAAGCGGTTTAGAGTTTGATGAAGGTTATCTAAGTCATATGATGTGTAATGGAGAAGACGGCAAAGTAACTTTTGATAATCCCGTTATCTTTTCATCTAACCTGAACATTAGACACTTTCAAGAAATACTTCCGTTGCTAGAATTATGTGCTAAGAATAAGAAACCATTGGTAATCATTTGTCGTGGTATGGAAGGCACTGCACTAAGTAATGTAATTATGAATGTTCTTCAAAAGACAATTGAAGTAGCAGTGGTAAAAGCACCAAACTTCGGTGATGCTCAATTAGATGAGTTAGACGATATTGTAACTGTTTGTGGCGGTAAAATGTTTAACGAAGAAAGCGAAGATGACCCTTCAATGGCTACTTTAGATGAGTTAGGAACTGCTGATAGAGTAATTATTTCGAAAGATAATACAGTTATCATCGGTGGAGGTAATGCTGATTCAGATTCTAAGAAGCACAAAGTATTTTCATTGAAAGAGTTGTATGAATCAACAGATGACAAGTATGACAAGATGCGCTACAAAAAGCGCATAGCAAGATTAAATGGCGGTATCGCTACTATTCAAGTTGGTGCATCTTCACAAATGGAAATGCGTGAAACTAAAGAAAGATTAGATGATGCGCTTAATGCTACTAAAGCAGCACTTGACGAAGGTATTGTTATTGGTGGAGGTAAGGCACTTCTTAATGCTAGAGATTCTTTAGATGTAGCAAAGAAGGGTCATCATGTAGTGTATGAATCGTTAATTGCTCCGTTTATGACTTTATGTAATAATAGTAGTGTTGATGATTTGTATCATCTTCCTTTAGAAAAAAATGAATCAATAAATGCTATGACGGGTGAAGTGGGAAATATGTTTGAATTGGGAATTGTTGACCCTGTAAAGGTAACTAGAAACAGTTTCCTTGCGGCTATGTCAATAGCAAAACTTTTCCTAACTACCGAAGTAGCAGTTTTGAGAGAGGAATGAATATGAAGAAAAGAGCCGTAACTGTAACTTTACCTGCTCCTCATGCGGCAGAAGTTAAATGCCCTATTTGTGAAGGTAACAAGTGTAAAGTTTGTAAAATGACAGGAAAGTTATCTATTCAAGTAGCACCAAAGATACCTATTCAAAGAGCGCATATTATCAAATATGTTATTGAAAATATACATGATGTTGCTAATGAAATAACTAGAAATTATGGCTTAGTCCCAGAAGTAAATACTATTGAGGTTATTGAAATAAATGAAGGACAATATGAAATTGTGCAGGTATCATCATTAGGCGGTGCTTGTTGGGTGGTTAATCGTTTAGATGAATTAGATACACCGAGATACTTTACTTCAAGAAAGGAGTTAGAGAAATTCAAGGAGGGATGGTTCAGTGAGTGAGCCGATGGAAATAAAAGGAAGGATTGTTAGAAATGCCAGCGATGAAGTCCTTGTTAAAAGAGGAATTTATTGGAACATAGAAGTCATGGATATTAGATGGTATAAGAATGACAAACCAACAAAAGGCATTCGTCTAAATATAGAGGAAGCCAAAACATTACTAAACATATTAAAGAGGGAATTAGAATGAAATTTAGAATTAGTGAAGTGCAAGCGAAAGCGAGTGTTAGAAAAGCGAATAAGCATAGGCAATTTGAAATGGGTGCTTTAGATAGACATAGAAGATATTCAACTGAATTGATTGATTTGTGGTCAGCATTCATAGAATTAGAAATGCCCGTTGGTGCGGGTGAAGGAAGAGGTTCAAGAGTAACTAAGGAACATATTGATAAATCTTGGAGTAAGTTTCAAGGTCATATGTTGAAGTTGTTATTATTGAATAGACTATTTGGAGATGAAGAAGAATGAATTTGAATAAGATATTTTTAGATGTAACGAATGATAAAAGATTTGTTGAATGGGCGAAAGCCATGAAAAAGAAAATTAAGAACAACCCTGCGGCATTGGCTCATTTTGAGCAAAATTATGCCGTAGTTAGGAATGGTATGTTCTTGCCAAGAGCATCATTTGTGATGTATTGGGAAATGTTTAATTCCGACAATTTGGCTAGATTAGCACCTGCTATCAGTCAAGCCTCGATGATTCATATGCTACATCGTTTAATGGAACAAAATAAAAATGAAGAGTCAGCAGTGATGCAGACTATGATGATTAATTATGTTAGAATGATGAATAGTATAGAACAAGGGGCGGCTTCTGATGAAGAAGAATGAATGGATTTACTTAGCAAATGCTATGTGGACTTATGCTGAAAAGCATGAAGGTAAAATTAGCCGCCTTCTAAAAGAATTGGTTAAAACAGTAAATAAAAATATGGAGATGATTATAAATGACAATGAACAGACTAGCGAGACTATTAGAAAGCACAGACCAGAAAACACCAACACAACAAGTTTCGATGATAACGGAACAAGTGGGAACATTCAAGAATAAACCAGCACTATTCGCAATTTTGGCTAGAGAATATCCTAATAATAACATAGGATTATCAAGAGCAAAAAAGTGGATGGCTAAGATATACGATGTTTTTGAAGATGAAATAGAAAGCGAATACAAAGCACATGATGATTTAGGAGATGCTATCTATTACTTGGATATATCAGCAGAAACAAAAGAACAAACTCCGCTATCAAGTGTATTGAGTTTGCTTTCTATGGATTGTGATGGTATCAAAACTGAATCTTTCAAAACTATACAACACGCTATCATTAATATGAGTGCGTTAGAATGTCGTTGGTTTATCCGCTATTGGCTAAAGACACCACGCAACGGAATCAATAGTGGTATTGTTAAGAAAGTAATAGCAAAGCACTACAACAAGAAGGTATCAGAAGTTAAGAAGCATTGTAACTTTAACACTATTTCTGATGTGGTAAGATATTATGAATCTAATTCTGAACCACCTACTAATCTAGAACATGGGTCTTTTGTAGCACCTATGTTAGCAAAAGAAATACCTATGAACAAATGGCCTGTTAATAGAATCGTTGATTACAAATATGATGGTAATAGGTATCAGATTCACAAAGAAGGAGATAGTGTAATTATCTTTAATCGCAAAGGCAATATTGTTACTCCGCAGTTTCAAGATGTAGTCGAACAAGTTAGAAAATACAATGTTCATACTTGTATTCTTGATGGGGAAATATATCCTATCAATGAAGATGGTTCACCTGCTGAACATAAACTAATGGGAACAAGAGTCCATTCTAAGAATCACGAAGAAGCAAGAGAAAGGGTCAAAGTAAAATGGGTTATTTTCGATTGTCTAAAGTTTGGTAAGGACACCATTATGGACTTGCCATATTCTGATAGATTAATAGCGATTAAAACATTACCCGACCAAGCACATAGAATGACAGGAACAGATACCTTAGCATTTTACAATAGAGCAATCAATGACGGCTTTGAAGGTATTATAGTTAAGGATGCCTCTTTGCCTTATGAATCCGGTAAAAGAAGCGTTGGTTGGGCTAAATACAAACCCCCTAGAATTAATCTAGATGTAGTTGTTCTTAGTGCAAAGTATGGTGAAGGAAGAAGGGCAAATGTATTTGCTTCATTCGCTATGGGAGTTAGAAGTGAACATGGTGATTATGTTCCTTTAGGTTCTATTGGTAGTGGTTTCAGTGATTCGCAGTTAGTTAGATTGACAAATGATTTAAGAAGAAATATTGATAGTCATTCTAATGGCACTTATCACTTCATTCCAAGAATTGTTCTTGAAGTAACTGCTGATTTAATTTCACAAGATGCTCAAGGTAATTGGGGATTAAGGTTTCCAAGACTAGTTAGAATTAGAGATGATAAGTTTGTAGCAGATATTAATACATTTGATGATTTAATGGAGATGGTGTGATGGGTGATGAATATGCAAAGCCGCATGATAAATATGTTGCAGATGAAAAGGGAAATATATTTTCAATAGAACAGTTAAACAAAAGGCAAACTGAAAGAATGTTGGAGTTATACAAGAAACGAATGAAGATTTCTATTAATAAACTAAGACATTTACATCATAGAATATATGATATTATAGGCAAAAAATATCCCAAAGATGCTGCATTCCAAAGGGCAAAAATAGATAAGAAGATTAGTAAAGAGGCTGGTTTTGTATTGAACGATGACCTTCGTAATATTCATGCTAAAATAAAAGAGGCAGATATACAACATCAAGAAATCCTTAGACATAAGACATTTGTTAACATGGCTATCGTTCAATTAGAAAATGGTGCAGACCATGATTTGATTTTGAACCTGTTAAAACAAACACAAAGGAGTGAACCCGAATGATACAGAAAGGACAATTGACAGTTATTGATATGGAGACATATACTTGCATTGATGTAAAGGATGGATATGCTTATTTGAAAAATGTTCTTCACGAACAAGGCAGACCAAAAAAGATGCTTCAACATCTTGTTCCATACTTTACAGAAGATGGTGAGTTTATAGAACCTAAACAACCGGAGAAGAAGAAATACTCTTCTAGAATCAGTCTTAAACAATTGATTAATAATAGCACTGAAATGCCGGTCAGTAGGTCTTTTGTTAGTTTATTATCTGAATGGTTAGAAAGTGCTATTTCCGATATGGTAGTGTGGGCTGAAGATAATGCGAATGCTAAAAATCATCAAAGGATTTCAGCGCAACATTTGTATTGGTGGGAGTTAAGTCACACTCAAGAACCTAACGGGCATTGGCCTTCACAGGAAGATTATGTAAAGGAAAGGTGATTATTTGCTTCAAGATAAACATATCCAAGAATGGATTAAAGAGTATGGAGGAGTTACTTCCTATACTTATCTTGTTTATGGAGAAGTTGATAATAGAGATTTAATGATGATTCAACAAGGATTAACTCTTAGGTTAGTGCATAAAGGCCACGACCACATAATGTTATTTATTGAAGAAATAATTGATGAAGACTTAGCGAATGCTTTAGGGCAATATAGAGGAACACAAATCAATGTTGTTTTTCGAGGAGATAATTCAGATGTTGAAGACTTGATAACTTCAACGATTTCAGAAGGATTAGAATATTTAAGATTAAAGCATGACTTCATAGGAGTTATGGGAGCGAATGAATATGTATAGTAAAGATATGATAGTAGGAATTATGTTAAGTGTAGGGAAACCTGAAATACAAATCATAAGAGATGATAATTCTAACATAGGTTATAGAGTTAGATTGATGGTTAAGTTAAGAGGAAGAGAAAAGTTTGTTGAGGCAGTGTCGAGAACACTTCTTCAACACGAAATAAAATCTTCTGTAATACAACAGGAATCTAAATCAAGACCTGCACCAATACTAAAAATTGGTGGCATTAAAAATATGTATAGATTGATGGTTTTAATCCATCCTCATCTTATTGATAAGAATGACCTATGGACTCCGTTTAGGAAAGCAGTAGGAATAGTTTCAGATAATAAACACTTAACGCTAGAAGGTATGGAAGAATTATTCCGTATAAAGGGATTGATATAATGGGTATGAGTAATTTGAATAACAATAGACCAATACTAATAACAGGAAAAACAGGAACAGGAAAAACAACAAAGGCAAAAGGTATGTTACCCAACGCTTTAGTTGTATATGCAAACGAAATGAACATTCAAGATTTAGGTTCTTTACCTAAAGAGAATGGTATTATTATAGAAGATGTGCATTACAAACCTAATAAAGATTCTATTCTCAATGTTATTAGAAGGTATAGAGGTGAAATAGTTTTAACTTCGATAAATGAGAAAGATGTTCCAAAGGAAATCAAGGCTAAGTGCCAAATCAAAAGAGCAGGCTCTCATAACTATTTAGCAGAATCAATTAAAGAATTAGCACCGCATTGTCAAGAACCGTTTGCTTTAGATATGGACACCTACTCCTTAGTTATGTTCTATCTAAAAGAAACTGATAGAGACATTGTTTCGGAAGTATTGAAACACAATAAACCAGCCGACACACAGATTATGTCTTGGCTTGTTGAAAACATTCACCCTAACAAGATATTATTTATTGATGGTGTAGTAAAAAGAAGATGGAGTCAAAACTATTTCTATGAGATGTTGGCTTATTGCCATAGCGGTAATGTCTATGGAAGAATCAATATGCCATCAAGAGGTAGTTATTCTAAGATACCTAGACTTCTAAAAAGAATAGGTATCAAGAATGGAGATAAAAGAATCTTTACACAAATGAAAAATGATGATGAGTTTGTAAAGTATGTTAAAACTAAGTTTAACAATGCTGATTGTAGGATTCTTAACTTAGGCGAAAAGAAAAGAAGAAAAAGAAAGGAAAAAATAAAAGTAAAAATGAATACATTGGAGGAATATTTATGAGAAATAAACAGTTAGTAAATTCCTTGTTTTATGTCTTACAAGACAAAGAATTAGGAGTTGGAGAAATTATACATGAATTGAAAGAATACGGTCACAGTAGTAGGGGCAGGTCTTTTACTACTCAACAAATCGCTTGTATTCTTTCTAAGAATAAGTTATTTGTGAAGTCAAGGAAAAACGCCAAAGTAACTCTTTGGAAAACAAATCCTTCTTACGAATACATAGATGTAAAGAGAGAAGTTGGTGGAACAGTATTACCAAATTGGAGGAAGAGAAATGTTGTGGACTGAAAAATATAGACCTAAGACTTTGCGAAATATCAAAGGACAAGAGCATTTTGTTTTAGATGCGGAAGTATGGGTTGAGGAAAAGAATATGCCTAATGTATTACTCTATGGTAATGCTGGAACAGGTAAAACAGGAGCAGGTTTGGCTTTGGCAAAAAGTATCTTAGGTGAAAATGCTAAAGATAATTTTGTTGAAGTAAATGCTTCTGACGATAGGCGGCTAGAAGTAATTAGAACCACTATCAAAAGGGTTGCTCAAAGCGGAACTATTGGTGATGTTCCTTTTAGGATTTGTCTATTAGATGAAATGGATGGTATGACAAAGGATGCTCAAAATGCTTTGAAAAGAATCATGGAAAGGTATTCTAGTAATATTCGTTTCATTATTACTTGTAATGATAAAAGCAAAATTATTCATCCACTACAAAGCCGGTGTGCTAACTATCACTTTAAGCCACTGTCTAATGAAGTAGTATTAGAAGTAATCAAGGAAATACTTCAAAATGAACAGGTGACTAGTTTTACGGATGATGAGTTGACTCCCTTTATAGCCTCCTTAGACGGTGATATGCGTAGGGCGATTACGGAATTACAAGCGGCTAAATCATCCGGCTTTTCATTAACAAAGCAAATAGAAAATTCACTACAAGAATATAATAAAATACTAATGCTAATACTAGATAAAAAACCAAACGAATCACTTACATTACTTCATAATTTAATTTATGAAGGAAGAACAGTAAAGGAGATTTGTGTTGGTATTCACGACACAATAATTAATTCAGAAGGATTAGATAATCTAACTAAATTTAAGTTACTAAGAACAATAGGAGAAAGCGAATGGCGTTCCACTACCATGACACCAAAGGTATTACTATCTTGGATGGTAGGGCAATTAATTTGAAAAAAAAAGAGGGAAAAAATATGAATGAAGAAATGAAGAATGAAATAGAAAAATCTGTGCAATATATTGATATGAGCGTTGAAGATGCAATTGCTAAATTTGAAAGCATTTGTGCAGAAAATGGAATAGGAACAGACGACCCTTTGGCAAAGGGACTTTGGCGTAATTATGTTGCTCAAAGTAAAAGGGCTAATAAACCAAACAATTCATCAAGTGGTTCACTTGTAAAGAAAACATTTGGTTTCTTTGTGGCTCTTGAAGAACCGAGAGACATGATGAGTTGGAACAGAAATAAGGCTAAAGAAGAATATCGAAGAGATTCTGATAATGCTTTAGAACAAGGTATTGTTGCTACTGCTGAAGAAAATGCTATGGGCGGTTGGAAAATTACTCGCTATTACAAGGGTGATTTACAAGAAAAAGAGGTTGCTGAAAGACCTGCTACTGCCGAAGAAATGGAAGATGGTGTATGGGTTATTCCTTTAGATAATACAGAAAGATACCAAAATGGCGGAGAAAACCGTAACTACGGTAAGCCACTTCCTTTGGAGCAATTTAGAAGAAGCGGAGTATTCTATGGAAGTGTTGAAGGTGGAGAAATGAAGAAGTATAACTTCTCATATAAGAATCAAGGTGGAGTTGACTTTACTCCGAATACCTATGATTTCGTTCACTTTGTAGCAATCCCTAGTGATGATGGCAATAATTTGTATGGCATGACTGATGTGACTAAAGCAAGTCTAATTAGAAATGCTGACTTAAATCCAGATAATTCTGATTATAGAAATATGGATAATTATGATTTCGAAGAATGTCTAGCAAATAACTTTGGTAGCCATTTAACACCATTGGTTGAAATTGATAGAGCGCACATTCTTAGGCAGACACTTCCTACTAGTGAGCGTTTCGTTATTACTGATGGAACAGTTTGTAATATGAATATGATGCCGACAAAGAATGGTAATCGTATTTTGAATATAACCGACCTAAATTCTGAATTTGACTATGACAACGATAACAACATGACTACTTGTTGGATTCCGTCTAATGTTGAATTGGACTTTGGTATTGGTTCTTCTGTTATTATTGTAGGAAGAACTTCACAGCGAATTACTGATGAAGGGGCTGACCCTGTAACAATCAATGTTACCGGACTATATGTAACAGAAAAGAGAGGTTCACCTGTTGAAGTGAATCAACCTGTTGAAACCGATTTTGATTGGTTTTGAAGTTTAACTCCAAATGAAGGCATACAAGTGTAAGCATAAACTTGTGGAGAAATAGATGCTCAAATGGGTGCGAAGCCCTGTTTAGATTTAAGAGGTATTAAAATGAATGGAATATTAGAAGGAAGGTTTCTAATCAAGGGTAATAGTTATATCATTGATTTGATAAATGTTGACTTCCTAACTTGGAAAGAGAATGCAACAGAATATGAAACCTATTGGTTAAAGATGCACATAGGTTCGAAAGAAGCAAGATATGTTTGCTCTAGAGAAGAATTGAAAGTAATAATAGAAGAATGGACTAAGGTTCATGGAAATAAAATAGAAATAAATATAGATGAATTAGGTGAAGAAGATGAGTTTAACGAATAGACAAGGTAATGCTAGTAATATGAGTTTTGGTAAAGCACAAGAAGATTTTAACAATAAGTTTCAGCAAATGATGGCTGAAAAAAGGAAGCAAGTTAATTCAAGATTAGTATTAGGTATTTGGGGTCATCCCAAAACAGGAAAGACAGGAATCGCTTTAGATTTTCCCGATAGACCAATTTATGTTTTAGATTGGGATAAAGGGGTTGAATCAACATGGCGTGAACATCACGAAGCGACTGAGCGCATACAAGTGTTCTGCCCAATTGAAATGAATAAAGACAATGTTATTGATATAACAAAGAGCGAAGAGAATTCGCATATGTTTATCAAATATGTTAGGTCTAAGATTGAAGAAGGAGAAAGACCCGTCTTTGTATTAGACGGTGTTGATACATGGTTAGATTCATGTATATTGAAGATTAACCCTAATCCTACTTTAGTAACAAAAGTTATGCCGTATCAGTATGGTGCTAGAAACAAGACTTTCTATCACCTATTGGATTCGATATATCTTCTTGATTGTGATGTAATTTATATTACTCACGAAACAGAAAAGTATCAAGACGGCTCCCCAATTGGTATGATTGCTAATTGGAAAGATTGGGGAGGAAAACTAGAACAAGAAATACATTGTTCAAGAAAGAAAATAAAAGGTGAAATGCACTATTTGGCTGAATTAGTTGGTAGTCGAACAAATGGTAATTTGGTTGGAACTACTTGGACTCTTAGACAAGGCACACCACCTAATATCGTTTGGAACGGTATTCCTGAATTAAGGGAGGGTAATATTTGAAATTTACAATATGGCCGAAGACATTACAAAAAGGATTAGAAGACATACAAGGAAAAGGAATGTATTTAGGAGACAGTGGTTTAACTAACTCTAAGTTAGGAGAATATGTTTTGATGGAATTGGCAAACGATACCTTAACCCTATGGAATGGTGATACTACATTTGGGTTAACGGTATCTTTGCCTGTTGAAGAAACATTAGAAGAAGGCACTTTTATTGGTAATGCCGCTATGATTATACCTTACTTGAAGAAGTTTAATGGTATTATTACTCTTAACTATACTGACTTTTTGGCAGTTAGTGGTGGAAATAAATCTGCTTCTATCCCAGCCGCAGTTAATCATCCTAACATTGATGCTATTGAAAGAATCAAACAAATGGTTGCTGATGTAACATATGAGCCTGTGATTAATAATCTATGGAAGTTTGGTTCTTCAAACTTTGAAGGTGCATTTCAAGTAACTGATGAGTTGTTTGATGAAGCAGTTAGTGGTTGTGAATTGGTTAAAAGCGGTGTATATCTTTTGAATTATTTACCTGTTGATAATGACGCAGGTGTTCATGCTACGGTTCAGATTAGTAGTGAAAATGGAACTGCTAATAGATATGAACAGGTTTTACACCCGACTCAATCAATAGGTGATGCTGCTACTTTGCAGTATTCAAGTCCACTTCATAGATTTTTGAAAGGACAAGGATTGCTTAACTTTTATGTAAAGGATGAGTTTCCTCTTTTGATTGTTGGAGAAAATAAGATGATTGTAAAAGCACCCTTCACAGGAGTTGACTGAATGATAATTAGTAGGTGTTTAGATGGAAAACACATATACAAATCTTGGAGAGAGAATAACGAGAAAAAATTCGAATTGGAAAGATTTAGACCCTACTTTTATGTGAAGGAAAACGAAAAGGAACATACAACATATTCTCCTTCTAAGTATATCAAACGAGAGTTTGAATATGAAAGAGGAGAATGGGTGAATCTAGATGGTGATAGATTAAAGAGAGTATATGTTGAAAACTCTTTTGATGTTTTTTCTGCTAGAAAAATGTTTAAGCAAACATATGAAGCAGATGTTCCATATACATTTAGATATGCAGTTGATTGTATTTCGGAAATGCCGGAGTATAAAATGCGTAAATGGTATTGGGATATGGAATGGCAACAAGGTGGAGAACATCATAATGAAATTACTACTATTGTAATGTATGATAATTATGATGAAGAATACCATCAATGGGTTTGGTTTCCTACTGAAAAAAGTCCGATAGACATATTTGATAATTCCTTAGAGATAAATAATGTATATTATTGTCGTAATGAAAAACATATGCTTGAAGATTTCATTAACACAATGATAGACAAAGACCCCGATATGCTAATTGCTTGGTTCGGTAACTTTGCTGATATACCTAAATTACTTGAAAGGTGTTGTGCTTTAGAAATTAACCCTAATAGAATGTCACCAATTAACCGAATAGATGGTGTTAAACAGACTAAAAACGGCTTCAAATATACTAAAGGTGAAAAGGGGTTCTCGCCAATAGAACAACCCATAGGGGGTCGCATAACCCTCTCATTAGACATGGCTTTTGAAAGACAATGGAATGACTCGCAAAGAGGAACATTACCTTCTTTATCTTTGGACTATGTATCTGAATCTTTACTTAACAAGAAGAAGTTAGTTTCAGAAAAGTTTCCCGACCCAAACGAATTCTATCGTAGGGCTTGGTTAGAAGATACTGAAACTTATTTGCAGTATGCTCTAAAAGATGTTGAATTGATTGTTGAAATAGATGAAACTAATTATTGTAGCGAAGCGATTATTGCACTACAAAGATTACTGAAAGCACCATTTGATGCTTGTTTTTATGCAAGCCATATGGGTTCTATTTACTTCATGCGTAATGCTTGGTGGAAAGCACCAACAGGTAATAAGAAAGCAGAAAAGAAGTCTTATCAAGGGGCTATGATTTATGACCCATTGAGTGAAAACACTAACGGATTACATCTTAATGTGGCGGCTTTTGATTACGCAGGTCTATACCCTGCTATGATGATTTCAAGAAACATTTCGTTTGAAACTAAAAGCGAAGAACCTACCGAGTTTGGTGTGAACATATTGACTCCTAGAGATTTTAGCGAAGTAACAGAAACAAAGATGCTATACTACAAAACCGATAAACTAGGATTGTTGCCTAAGTCTGTATTAGAACTCAAAGAGTTGCGAAATGAATATAAGCGACTTATGCGTGAGGCGAGAGAGAACAATAATAACAGTGACTATATCAAGTGGTATAACAATCAAATGGCGGTAAAGAGACTAATGGCTTCATTTTACGGAATCATTGGCTATACCGGTTTTAGTTGGGCTGATGCTGATTTAGCGGCTAGTATTACTGCTAGTGCTAGAGAAGCAATTAGATTGGCGGCTTTCAAGGCAAAGGAGATGAATGTATGAAATGCATCTATTGTAAGAAGGGTAAAATGGAAATAGTTTGGTATAAGAAACCAAAGGTAGGTCATAGATTAATGAAAGATAAAGCAAAATTACAATGTAATAATTGTGGTCATAAGGAGTTGTTTGAATGAAACAAAGATGTAAAAAATGGATAATGAATTTAATTGAATTTTGGGATGAACCCTTTACTGCGGTTCATGTAAGAGAGAGGCTTGTTGATAAACATGGGACTAACTGTGTTCCTTGTTCTGGTTCTATTGCTAATTTTCTTAAAAGAAATTGTGATGTAATAGGAATGCATGATGGAAGAAATCTATATTCTAGGAGGAAAAGATAATGCCATACACATATGAAAGGACTTGGAAAGAAATACATGATATGTTAGATAAAGCAGAAAGGAAACAAAACTCACATTATATCGAAATGCAAAAGGGCGGTAAAACTGAGAGGCTTTATCATATGCGTAATTATAAAGCATTAGAAGGTGTCATTAAAGCCCTTAAATGGACTCTTGGTGATAAAGACATAGAGCATCCTTTGGAGTGATATAAATGAAAACTAAATATGTAACTGTAAAAGTATCGTATGATACAGAAGAAACTTGGGATATTACTTTACAAGAAGTAAAAGAAATATTTCAAATGATGAATAACTTGAAGCGTCATGCTATCATTACTGAAATAGAACAAGGTGTTAACCATGATGATGGACAAGACGAATGAGTTATTGGAAGAATTGCTGGCTATGATAGCAAAATCAAATAAGATATTGATGATGGTAAATATCGTGAACATAGCAACCATCTTAACAATAGTAACGGTGATATTATGAATAGATATGAATTGGATAAATTAAATGAAGAAATTAAAAGACTTACTATGGAAAATGAAGGTCTTGCTAATAGAATAGATGAATTGGATGAGAAGATTGAAAAACTGCAAAATACAATTGAAAGATTGGAAATAGAGTTGGATAGGCAATATAATGAGGATTCACAAACATACAATGTAGCGAAAGCGGTTCATGAAATGCAAAACGACCTACAAAGGTTGCATCCCGAATTAACATTCAACAATCTAATATACGCACCCGATAAGGTGGGCGGAGTATGAAAGTAGTCTATGGGCATACAGATTCAATCTATGTTCAGATTGATTCAGTTGAAAAGGCTCAAACTGCTATCAAAGAAATAGAAGCAAGTGTTAGAGAACATTTTCCTAATGTATTAGGTTTAGATGAACACCCTGTTCAGTTAGAGTTTGAAAAGTATTTTTCTGCTTTAGGTGTAGGAACGGTAAAGAATCGTAATGCAGGGTTAGTATCTTGGGAAGATGGAGTATGGTTGGATGAACCAAAATTCACCATGACAGGCTTTACTGCTAAAAGAGTTAGTGAAACTAAAATGGCAAAGGAGGTTCAAACTACTGTGCTTAAAATGTGGGTGAATCAGAATACTCAAGATGAAATAAATAAGTATTTACACAATACTTATTCTTCTGTTCTGAATGGCGAGATACCTATTAATTCTATTATTAAAAGGTCTAGACTAAAGAGCAATAGACTCACTGTAAAATGTCCGGATTGTGGAACTAAGCATAGCATAAAAGAACACATTAAATGGTGTAAAAAATGCGGTGTGGAAGGTAAATTATTCAGAACATTAGACAATGCAAAACCCTCTTTTGGTGAGGGTATTTCCGGAATATTATATGCTTGGCAAAATACAGATGCCGAGTTTGATGATTCATATTTATTTATGAAAGTAAGGAATTTGCATAAGACATATACTCATCCATTAACAGGAGAGAAGAGACAAGCGGAATATATTTCCGGAACAACCTATGCAGACTTTGAGAGTTATGAACCGAATTGGCAACACTACGCTGAACAGGTAATAAAGAAAGCCGAGCCTATTTACAAGGCTATGGATTGGGATTTGTCAAGCATTAGAACAGGTAAAATACAAAAGAAATTAGATGATTGGTGGTAATATGAATAACGATGAAAAATATAATGCGGTAATTTCTGCTATGCCAGAATTTACTTATGATTGGAAGCATGAAAACTATGATGACCCTAGCAAACCTATATTGAAAATAACTAAATCTTCTTTAGGTTCTTTCGATTGGTGCGCTAAAAAGTATGATTTTTCCTACATTCAGCGTTTGCCTCAAGACCAAACGGAGGCTATGTTGAAAGGAACAATTTGCCATACTTCAAGAGAGAATTTTTTCAATGACTTTGATGTTAAGAAAGCAGAATCAATGACTGCTAATGAGTTGTATGAGTATTGCCAAAGTCTTCATCCTATTGATGATTACTTGGATATTTCAATTACTCAATCAGCGTTTGAAGCCGAGAGATTCATTGAAGCGAGGGATGCAAATAAGATTGATGAATACTTGCCTGTTTGTAACGAAGGAAAATTCGATGCCAATATAACAATTGATAAAGATACAAACCCTAAGTTTCCTCTAAAGAGAGACTACAAAATACATATTCAAGGTATTATTGATAGAATCTTTGAAGAAGATGGAGGGTATATTCCTTTTGAATATAAAACCGGTGCTTGGAAAGACTACAAATCAACAAGCATGAGAAAGGAAATGGCATTCTATCAATTACTTATTGAAAGCGCAGAAGATGAAGTGTTGATTAAAAATGGATTAGACCCTAATAAGAAGGTAACTCATTGGGGCTGGTATTATCCTGTTTCTAATTATGTATTTTCAGAAGGCGTAAAGAAAAGAACAATGACTTCTGTAATGAATAATATTGCTAAGTTGATTTGGTCTTATGAAAACTCGCATTTCCCTGCAAAGTTTTTCTATAAGACTTGTTCGCATTGTTCTTTCTTTGGTATCTGTGATGCGGCACAAACTGATACATGGGTGTGATTAAATGAAATGTAAATTATGTAAAGAAGAAATAGAAGGCTACGGTCATATGCTAACAAAAGGAAATGGTGAATGGTTTTGTTGTGATGGTTGCAATTACACAATAGTATTACCTGCAAGATTAAAGGGGGTTCACTATTGAACGAAGATATGATAAAAGAAAAAGTATTGTCAAGAAATTGGACATTTACAGAAATATCTAATCTAAAAGATACTATCAATAAACTTTGTAACGAAATCTATTCTGAATCAAAACTAATTGAAAGATTTGATTTAGTTAGAGAAGTAAGAATAAACGAAAACTTCGTGGGACATACCTTTGAAGATGTAATGAGAGAAGCGATTAATACTAAACTATCTGGCGAAATAGCCGGAGTTATTAGAAATATGCTAAATACGGCAACAGTTAATTTTGGAGGTAAAAATAATGAAATATCCGAGGGAAGTTTGGGCGGGGAGTCACATAAAGAACGCCCCACAAATGAAAAGAAAAGTAGTCTTATCGAGGAATGAATATGCTAAGTTTGTTAATGCTCAAAATAATAGGACAAATGTTTATACAACCGTTTACGACTTTGAACATTTTTCGGAAACGGCAAAGATAGAATCATCTGTTATTCTTGATAGAATCTTTTTAGATTTTGATGGACATGATAATGATTTAGAATTAGCGTGGAGGGATTTGAAAATGATAATGCAAAAGGTTATTGAAAACGATTGGAAACATACTATCTTCTTTTCGGGAAGAGGTTTCCATTTGTTTTTATTTGGTGAACCAACTGATTCTATTAGAGATATTCAAACCTTTTTTAGAGGAATGAAAGAAGTGCTTAAACAAGCCTTTAGCGGAAAGAATACTTTAGATGATAGAGTAGGACAACCAACAAGATTGAGAAGAGTTCCTAATACAGTTAATATGTCATCTTCTGATAAAGAAGGTAATCCATATTATTGTATTCCTTTGATTAAAGAAGACCTTTCTTTTAATCTTGAGCATATTCTTGAGTTAGCAACCAAACCCCGCCTTTTACCGTTCCAAATGGGCGGCAATAAGAAGATAGTTTTTCCAAAAGCACCCCCTATTGACAAGGTGGAAGGCGAAGTTAGTGTCGCAAAATATACAGGTAAATTGCCAATATTGCCCTGCTTACATAGTGCCATTATGACGGAGAATCCTTCGCATATGGCTAGAGCATATCTTGTTTCTTGGTATAGAGACTTGCTAACAGGAAGGCGACCTATCAATTCCTTGAAGGAAAAACAAGAAGTGTTAAATTTAGTCGTTGCCGAAATCAAACAACTAGTTGAAACTAATGATGAAATATGGCTAGATTGGGATGAAGCAACTACAAGAAAACACGCTAAGTTTACAGTGTTTGGAAATTACAAAACTCCTTTCTGTAATAAGTTGATTTCTGATGGTTATTGTGTAGGAAAGTGCTGGCGTTATCCAGATTATTTAGGTGAGTAATATGTTAATAATAGACAGTCGAGAAAGACAAGGTTCTAAATTAGTGCATTTAGTTGAAACTAAGTGTAGGAGTTTAGGAATTAAAACAGAAAAGAAATGGCTTGAGATAGGAGATTATGTTTATGATGATGTTTGTTTTGAAGCAAAATCATCAACAGACTTTTTAGGTTCAGTAATGAATAAAAGAATATGGACTCAAATAGATAACATGGATAGACATTACAAAACAAACATAGTTATTATTTATGGTTCTTTAGATGAAGCGATTTATAATGTTAAAAGACATACAAAATCTAAGATTCAAGAACCTGCTAGAACCATGATGTTAAATAATAAATTTCTAGGAGCAATAGGAAGAATTACATTAGATACTGATGTAAAGGCTTTCTGGGTTTCTTCTGAAGAAGAAGCGGCATTAATTATATCCGCTATTTGTAAAATGAAACCAATTATTAGAGATGTAATTAGGCCGGAAGTATTCAAAAGAATCACTACCGATGATTTAAGATTAGATGTTTTAACAAGCATTAAAGGTGTTTCCTATAAAAAAGCAAAGGCTCTAATTAAAGAGTATGGTTGTATTATGGAAATAGGAGAGCAGTCTGTCCATGAATTGTGTCACATGGATGGTATAGGAGAAAAAACTGCTAAAAGAATTTTAGACACATTAAACAGTGAAGATAAGGTGAAAATATGAATGATGAATTAAATAAAGTTGAAGATGTTAAAACTGCCTTGATGTATGAAGGCGAAGATGAAGAAAAATACATGGAACAGTATGAAGAGAATACAAAGTTCTTTGCAGGTCAATTACCTGCAATTGTTCAAGAGTTTCAAAAAGATGCTACTAATGTAGCACATTATAATGAAATACCTGCGGCAATTTGTTACTTTGTAATCTTAGGGCAAATATGTAAAGATTATATTAGTATTCCTAATGGTTTCAGTATTGAAGATTCAAGAGTGCATTTCTGCCAAATTCAAACTTCCGGAACGGGTAAATCAACATTATACAATTTCGTTGGCCCTGTTGCTAATAGAGTATTTAAGAAGATTAATGATACTAATAGTCATCCTTTAGCAGAATTAATACCTGCTGAATACGAAGGTGAATTTGTGGCTAAGAAGCCTAAGAATTTTAATGTCTTTTCCACTACTCTTTATACTGATGCTGCATTAATTGGGCATTACAAAGAAGAATTAGATAGAGAAGAAGATAGCGAAACTAAAGGTGAGTTTAGGCAAAAAAGAATTGCAGGTGAATTAGAAGGTAGTGGTTTAGCCCATTGGGATGAGTTTGAGTATTCTGGTGTGTTTAAGGAAAGCCAGCATAAACAAGATGCTATTGTAATGCTTAATACTTTTATGAATACATTACACGGTGAAAATTGGGTTGTATCTAAAAAGTTGAAAGAAGGCGATACAATGATGTGTTTTTGTGAGCGTTCTGTTTTGGCTATGACTTATCCACCACATGAATTAGAATCAGTAATGACAGAAAAAGGTGTTCTTCAAAGAATGCTTCTGTTTATTTGGGATGTTCCGCACTTTATTCAAGATAAAATGAGAAGAAAGCAAATATCATATGCTGGTAAAATTATGAATACAGATATGCCAATTGAAAAACATGCAAATGCTTTCTTTAAGATATATTGTATGGTAAAAGAAAGATGGGAGTCTGTGGATAAAAACGGGCTTGAAGTAATGAAATTTTCGACTGAATTTAACGATGTATTGGAATTAGAATACGAAGGTATGGAATTGTATATTCAATCCGCTTCACCCGAAGTTAGAAAGATTGCATCTAATTTTACTACCCGTTTGCTTAAAATTCTAATTAAAATGTCTGTTCTTTGTAGCGTGGCGCAAAGTCGGTCTATTGCTAAAGAAGAAGACCGCTTCCTAGTGACGGGTTACAATGTCCGTCAAGCCGCTACCATCGTGCGACAATGTTATATGACACTTGTGGATTGGTTAGAACGAAGCCTAAGAGTTAGGCGAAGAGGCATGGCTGAAAAAGCACAAGAACCTCAATTTATCAAAGTATTCACTGAAATGGAGAAAGATGAAGAAGGATATGTTAGTAAAAGACTATTCCTTGATACTCTTATGGAAAAAGTAGGTCTTAAAAAAGCAAGAATCTATGAATTATGGAATCAAAATGAACATCACTTTGAAACAGATAAACAGGGTCGTTCAGTATTTATTAGATTGAAGGAGGGTAAAAAATGACAAAATGGGAAAACCAATATGTAGTGTTTGATGTAACTAAAGGGCCAAAAGTAATTATTGAGACTTTAGACACATATGGAGATGAAGGCTGGGAATGCTGTTCTATGCTAAGTATTGCAGGAACAAACATTGTTGCGTTTCTAAAAAGAAGAATTGGCGACAATGAACCTGTTGAAGATGCAGAAGCAAAGAAGATTTCTAAACTGTGGTCTAATGGTTCTGAGTGATTATAATGTCTGTATTAGCGTTAGATATTGAAACAAAGAATATGTCACATGACATAGGTGGGTTTGGTAATACCCATATGTTTCAAGTATCAACTGTTGCCACTTGGGATGGTTCAAATGGCACTGTTTATGTTGATGAACCTGTTGATTCTTTTGCTAAGTCAGGTCATGTAATTAAGCCTCTTTCTGAATTAAAGTATGATTTAGATAATCATTTGCAAAAAGGAGGAAGTGTGCTAGGTCATAATATAGCGGCCTTTGATTTACCTATTCTTAGAGACTCTATGGATATTTATTGCATTCATAAATATCTAAATGAAGAAAAGTATATTGATACAAGTAAATATATTCTCAAAGAACACGGTGAAAGAATACAATTAAAGAACCTTGTAAAATGTTCTTTAGATGATGCTAAACTAATGGAAAGTGCTGATGCACCTAAATTATGGAAAATGGGAAGATACGATGAAGTCGTTGAGTATTGTATGAAAGATACTCAATTAGTATATGACCTTTGGAAGTATGGACAGGATAATGGTATTGTTAAAGCGTTTTCTATCGAAAAAGAAGAATTTGTGGAATTAGGAGTGGAATGGTAATGTCAACGGCAGAATGGTTTGGCCTACTTGTTTTCCTAGTAATCATCACATTATTGTTCTTTGCCGCTTTTGGTGGTAATAATATTACAGACCAAAGTGTTGAAGACTATATGAGAAGATTAGTAGGAGAAAAAGAAGGTGACAATAATAAATGAGTTTAAAGCAAACTTGTAAGTATTGTAATACGCCTACATTAGCGAAGCGTATATTAGGATTTTACATAGGTTCTAATGATAAAATTAAATTGTGGGAATGCCGAGAATGTGGCGGCATTTGGTCTAACAAAACTAAAGGGGGAGGTAGTCTTTAATAGGCTACTTCCCCCATTTTTTTTGTCATTTTTTTTCTTGAAAAAATACTCTAAATTGGAGTATTTTTTATTATCAGGGAATAGTTACTCCGGTAGCAATAAATTGCAAAGGAACAACAACTACATCAACTCCATCAGAAACAATGCACCTTACAGTAAAAAATGCTTCAAATGGTGCGTCAAATTCAGTTGGCGGTCTTGCACCATTAACTGTTAAAGTATTATATCTTGGTGTATTTGTAGTTCCATTTGAATTAATTGAGAATCTTTGTGTAGGAGAACCAAGAGGATTAGGATTGTGAGGATAAGTGTCAGAAATTTCATCAAGCCAACTAGCACTCCAACTATAAGTATATGCTCCTGTTCCTCCCGATGCTACTACTGTTACATCAAATCCTCCTTGATTAGTAAATGTTACAACTGAACCTGTTGCTGACCCTACTACATCAATTACTTCATTAAAAGGAGCAGTTGGGTCAATAATAGCCGATAAAGGCGCACCGCCTCTTTTTGCTTTTGAACCAAAACCCGAAACTGTTCTTCCAAACATAGTTATCACTCATCATTATGTCCATCTATTGTATAAAACAATTTAATTCCTAAAAGAAGCGCATCTTCATTTAATGTGTCGTTAGAATCTGAAACATCTCTATACACTTGAAAACAGGTTAAATCATCTGCGGCTGGTGAACCGCCAATTGTAATTGCACTACTTTCTGCACTAATATGAACATCTTTAGCCGTTCCTACTTGTGTATCATCAGTTACAACGGCAGTTCCGAATGCAGTATCAATTGCGTCACTATTAGATAATGAAACACCTTGAAGCCCCCAAGAAACTCCGCCACTTGTTGCAGTAGCATTAGTCCAATAGAATTGTGCGGTAATTGTTCCTTCATTCCACATTTTAGGCATAGCAATTGTAAATTGAGCGTGTTCGTCTGAATCTTTATCAAATGCTAATGCTCTAATATCTGGCCTACCTGAAGTTGCTGCGGCAGTTGTGGCTAAATCAGCACAACCAGCATTACTTCTAGGACTAATGGCTTCTGCTGGAATCCAAATAGAATGTTTTCCACCAAGTAAAACGGGATAATCTTCTCCTTGTGTAGTTTGACTTGAAGGATGAAAAGCCGTGTAATGCAAGTGAGCATCTGTTTTAGTCCAAATATGACCTACTTCCCTATTACTTGTAGTATTTTGTGGAAGCGCATCTCCTCTAAATAGACCTATTGATGCTGCCCAATCTAGCGCATTAACATCGTTTTCTTTGGCAGTTCCGCCATAAAAAGTAATAGACGGGAATTGTGAAGCACTTATATTATTATTATCCACTTGTTTGATATATAACTTTACTGCACCTTGCGCTTGTGAATCGGTAGCGTGGGTTGAGGAAGAATCTAAACTTGTCCCTATAATAGCAGCATAAGTGACTTCTGCATCAGAACCACCCGAATGTGTTTCTATTCCATCAAACTTAATTACACCTAAGTTTTGGTCGTCAACTATACTTGAATCATTACGGAAAAATGAAATGTCCGGTGCGGCATTAGTGCCACTTGTAACGGTTTCAACTCTAAGTGCATTATCTGTTTCTGAAGTATTTTTAATATGTAAATTAGCACTTGGAGTAGCAGTTCCAATACCTACTTTACCGGCAGAAGTTATTCTCATCTTTTCAGTAGCAGTTTCACTTGCACCCGTTTTCAAAAGTAAATCTGTTGCATTTACAGTATCACTAAATGTATCAGTGGCTAATGCTTGAATAGAAGCACCTACCAAATCTGAATCTGCCCCTGTATCTAATGGGGCTTGGAAATTAATTTGACCTAATACATCATTTGCTACAACACTTGGTTCCTTTGTTGATAGAGTTAATACTGCGCCTGTGGTAGTTAAACCATCTTGTATTTCTAATGCAGAAGAAGGTTCTGCTACACCAATACCGACTCTATCTGTGCTTGCGTCAACTGTTAGAACATTGTTGTTATTAGCACCCCTAACTTCAAAATCATGGTTTTCTTTATTAAAATTAAATTGAAAACCATTAGTGCCGGACAATCTTAACATTTCAGTATTAGTTGATGAACTTGCTGCTTGACCATTCTTTGCTATATTGAATATCAATCTTCCATCTTCTGTCCCTGCGGTTTCATCAACCATATCCATGAATATTCTTCCAAACTCAAATAATGCCGGAGTGCCAGCATCATTCATTCCTTTGAAAACAATACCGCCAATATCACCGCTTGCGGCAGTAGCACCGCTTCTTTTGAAAATTAATTGGGGTTCTCCACCAGCACTCGATAATGCCTCAGTATTATCTAAAGTTAGTATAGGCGCACCACTCGCAGTTGCCGCAATATGTAAATTGCTTTCGGGTGCATTAGTTCCAATACCAACATTACCATTAGTATGTATTCTCATTCTTTCTGCAACGGAATCAGTTCCGCTAACTTTGGTGGAAAATTTGATTATTGAAGTTCCTGTTCCATCACCACCACCCGCATTTAGAATTAAATCCCCACCATCTGTATTATTAGAACCAGCCGCTAAAGAAGTTCCAGCAGAAATAGTTAAATCTCTTCCAGCAGTTCCAGCCGCAGTAGTTCCGACTTCGATAGTAGCATTACCTCCATTATGAAGATTTATGTCAGCACCAGACCCGCCCCCATGAATTGTCAAATCTCCGCCAATAGTTACATTGTCGGAAGTGTCCATTGTAATTGTTGAACCACCATCAGATGCTTGAATTACATTTCCACCCACCTTTAGATTATTACCAATAGTCACATTATCGCTAGTATCTAAAGTAATTGTATTTCCTCCATCGGAAGCCTGTATTATATTTCCTCCAACTTTTAGATTATTACCAATAGTTACATTGTCTGATGTATCTAAAGTAATTGCTGAACCACCGTCAGACGCTTTGATTATATTTCCACCAACAGTAATATTTCCTTCTGTTGAAACTTCTCCATCTCCTTGAACCTTAAATTGAACTTGTGATGCACTATCAATAACTTCAAAAGTATCTGTTGCGGCAGTTCCGGCTAATTTAACTTTAACATCTGTGCTACTTCCAGCAGTAATCGTTGTTACTCCACTAGCACCACTAATATTAGCAGTTTCAGCATAAGCACCGGAATTATCATAACCAATACTTAAATCATTACTAACTTTACTTGTAGTTAAAAATTGCACTAATCTATCAGTAGTAGCATTAGAACCTTGAGCCGAGCCTGCAACTAATTTAATTACTGCAATAGGAATATCACCATCTGTTAAATCTGGTATTCTATTAGTGACTGAATTAGAACCTCTTAATGCCATTGTATTATCTGCTTGGGCAACTAACAATTGGTAAACATCTTCTGTTGCATGAACTCCTGTTAAATTAGTAGCACTTCTCGCTGCTATTGTAACTAATTTACCATCTCTATATGCTTTACCTTCTGCTACTGCTATTTGCGTATAAGTGCTAGAAGTTAGCGTAATATCGAAACAATCAGCAGCACTTTTAATTGCATAGTTTCCTCTAATACCTTGACTTAATGCTTTGATTAATCCGGAGTGCGGATAATCAATATCGTCAGATATTTGCGTTGTTGTGGTTACTCCTGATGTAGTGCTATAATGGTGCGGGTTTTCTATTGGCATTTCATTCCACCTCTAATAAAAAATATATTTCTAAATCGCTAGTATTTGCTATCGGCCCAATTGCATTAAAATTTAACCTAGCCAACATATTATCATTTGAGTCAAAAAAGGCTGCTTCTCTAATGCTTTTACCTGTTAAATTAGTATTAGAACCTGCTATTCTTAAACTATACTCAACAGTATTTTCACCGGATTTAATTGCTGATTTAGTATATGCTCCATCAGCCGCCCCTATATCAACATCTAAATCCGTTGCAGAAGGGCTAGTTGAGTTTCCTCCTTGACCCACTCTAGCATTACTTAGTAGTGTAACTAATTCGTCTGCCATTAATGATTTGAATTTATTTGTTATCAATATTCTTCCTCCAATAATATTGCATGGGTAACTCCTTGCCCTTCCTCATGCCCTAGTGGTCGGGTGTTGGTATTTAGATGTGTTCCAAAACCTAACACTGCGCCACCACTGCTACTTCTCTCTCTAATAATGAATCGAATAGGTTTAATTTTAACCTTAGTATTACCAACAAAACCTACGCTACTTTCATCAAATCTTTTTTCTCTAGTAGCACTTCTTATATTTCTAGCCTCAATTGCTAATTCTGCAAATCTATCTTCTAAAGCCTTACTATATCTTCCTAATTGTAATCTCATATTTCCTGTTAATAAATGTTCATTTTGAATCACTTTGTATTTATTTCTAGGTATATTTTCTCTAGGTATCTCTAATTCTATCGAATCACCTGCTCTTATTTGCGATAGATGCTTATGTCCCACTTCTATTGTTATGTTTTCATTCAAAGTAGTATGCAGTTCTAATTCTTGGTCTGCTCTAGTATTAACTTCTTCTTGTGATGATAACTTGTCATCATATATCTCTAAAGTTTTCTTTCCGTCTTCCTTTATGCTTTGGAAGTTACTTCTAACTGCTTTATGTCTAGCACCATATACTACTATTTCATTTTTCAGATTAAAAAGGTCTTCCTTTCTTTCATAGTCATATAACTCAACATCTGAGGTATCGCTAACTAAAATCCCTGTATCGAAGAACGAATCCTCCTTTGCTTTTATCTTAAATTTATCATTATCGTGAAATATAGTTTTTTCCTTTTTATCTAATAGATAATTAATTGCTGAAAATAAATCAACACCTTGATAATTAGGGGCAAGGATTACAGGATATTCAGCAGTAGTGTTTTCAAACACAATTCCCGCATCTTCCAATAAATCATTTATTAAATCTTCTGCTTCATTACCAATAATAACTGTGCTTCCTATTAATGCTCTATCTAAATCTATGTCTATTTCACGACTCAAAGTTAAATCAAATACTTCCGAAATAGAGACTACTCCTAATTGTTCCTTCATTTCTGAAAATTTAAGAGTATGTCCTATATCTAATCCGCTATCTATGTATTCCACTGAAGTTCTGAAATGATTATTTCCATCTGCTACGCACATATCATACACTTTTGTATCTAAAACGCTTTCAAAATGATTTCCTTCTCTTAATACTATATGGTTGGAACTGCTACTTTGCCTATCAACATCAGCAACAACATACATAGATAATGCAGCCTCATTACCTCCTGTATTTTTGAAATCCCCTACTTGTCTAGGGGCTTTTTCGTTTGTTGTTATGTAAGATTTGATATTATCATAGCAAGCATTTTCTCCGGTCTTCTTTGTATATTTAGAAGATAGAGTATTTAGAACTATATCTTTAGGAGAAAAGTCATAGAAACAAGTGTGGTTAGGTTGCATTATTCTATAAAATCCGTTAGGTAGTGCTTTATCGGTAATTATGTTATGTCTTAAATTAGTGTTAGTAGTTTCAACTTCGTGAGAAACAACATATGCTATTGTGGTAGGAGAAACTTCATCTAAAGATATTGGAGTAGCAACTTCTAGGCTATTTGTTACAACTGCACCATCTTCAAGATACTTACCTTTTTCAGAAACCAAATAGCACCCTGTTAAATCATTAATGTGCCTAAGACTCATTCTGTTAATATAAGTCAAAGAAGACCTATTTTTCCAACTACCGGAAAAAGTTGCTAAATCGTCTGAATCTGCATCATCAAAATGATTTACTGTTTTATTAGCATCAATATCAATAATGTAATGATAAAAACTTGTGCTTCCAGCCGCATCAACAACCGTAGCGGTTTCATCAAAATATAATCTAGGTTTGAAAGTTAACATAACACCACTTGCAGTATTTTTATCAGTCGAATCATGTTGTCCTGTTGTTGGATTACCTGCATTTTGTGAATTTTCAAAATGAGCATAATTTAAGAATGTTTTTATTCCAAATAATCCACTATCTCTATCACCCCTTCCACCGTCTATTGTATATCTAGAAATAGCACTAATGGGTTGCCCAACCATCCCTTTTTCTGCTGGTGAAAATTCTCCGCCACCATCTTCAATAGAGAAAGTATCTAAGAATAACGGAAGAAAACCACTGTATAGGGCTGTTTCATTTTCATAAGCACCTGATAAAGTATTGTCAGCCATATTTGCTATGTTAGAAAATAAAGGAAACGGATGTTTGTCATTACTAGCCGAGTCTGCCCCAGCAGTTCCCGAAGCAGCCATTATTTTTGTGTTTGCCGCACTACCGGTTTGGTCTTCATCTAACATTGATAATTTAACTCCAACAGGAAGCATTGTATTTAATTCTAAACCGTCATGCGCTCCCGCTTCTAAAGTATGAGTATGACCTAATATCCATGCCGAACCCGTTTTACCGTATTCGTCAACATCATTCACTACAATTGATTTTAACATATGAATATCTCCACCCACAAATGCAGTGTCTATATCGCCTCGGCCTCTAAATATTGCACAATTATGAGTAGCAACCCCATTGTCTTGTAGGGCTTTTACTCTATACAAATTACCGGAAAAATAAGCATTTTGATTAGTTTTTTTTGCTGGTGTTTTGAATGTAATTACTTTATTATCTGTTCCTCCTACGCTAGAAACTAAACCTATCAATCTTCCATTAGAATCAATTATCATATCAAATTCTTTTAGACCTAATGGTGTTAAATCAACATCAGAAGTCAAAGTTGAACCTGAATAATCTGAGACTTGCACTTGGTTGTTCGTGCTACTTGTCCAATAGCCCGAACCACCTGTTATTAAATCCCAATCATAAGAAGCGTAAGTGAATAAAGGTAGTGTTCTATTAGAAGATGGTATATTTTCAGGGTCTATTTGATTAAATGCCCAATCTATAACCATTTCTGTCAATCTCATTAAAGAAAAACGACCTAGACTAGAAACTGTTTTACTCGAAGAAACTATGGATGAAGATACATAATCATCATCAGTTAAATTAAGAGTGTTTGTTGAACCCATGACTGATTCTTTTGCGTCTGAAATATCCGTTAATGCGGGTTTTTGCAAACCAAAGAAATTATAATTAGCAATATCTTTACCTGCTAACATCAGACTATCATGTCTTGTTGCAGAATAAGGTTGTCTATCTGAATTAGCAAACAAGAACATTCTATTTACTTTTGGGTCTATTTGGTAAAGAGAACCCTTTGAAACGAATGGATTACCGTATTGTCCATCGTTTGACGGAACTCCCGCAAAGACAACATCTGTTCGACTTGCGTTTTTATGACGAGTAATAGTATCAAAAAATCTTGAACCCAAAACAGTAGTTAATCCTCTAGATTCTGGTAAAATGTGATTATTAGCACCTTTATCTGTTTTGCCTACATTTGTTACATGACTGTCATAATTTATTGCTCCGCTTGTTGCATCTATTGTTTTTCCAAAGTTTATCTTATACGATGACGCATAAAAAGGAACTTTACTAAGAGTTTCTGTATAATATCTGCTACGGGGAAACTTTGTATTTGTTCCTGTGTCAGTTATTCCTATCGGATTTCCGACTCTATTATAATTGCCTTTCTCTAAATTGTATATTCTATACAAAGGTGCGCCAAACTTTTCAATATAAGTAACAGATTCAATATCATCACTTGATTGATTTATTCCGTTGCTTGCGTTTTTATAGTTAAATAAATAATTCATTAAAGTAACTTCATTCTCTCCTGTTGCAGTAGTTTCAAAAACTCTGTGCATCGGGTGAAGTAAACCTATTGTTTTTCCTCCATGCAAATGACCTCCATTTAACAAATTCAGTTCATGTGATTGTTTAGTAGTCTCACCAAAGTTTCCTGTTGCTGAAATTGTTTTAACAGTTTTACCTATGATACTAGAAGGAACATTAGCATCTAAATGTATCAAGCAGTGACTATCATCATCTCGGAAATTCGCAAATACCATTCTTCCTATAAAATCATTATCAGCATAAATAGGTTCATCGTGATATTTTAACGGGTCTGTTCCACTTAGAGCATTATAACTAGAAGTTCCTACGCTGATAGTGCTAAACCCATTACCATTAGTAACAATAGAATTTATTGTGCCTAAAGTTGTCGCATTAAATGTGGTGCTTTTCGTGTTAGCATAATTAATGTCAACTCTTCCTAATGTCAAAGGCATATATGGTGCTAAAGTAACCACAGTTCTATTATCATCTGATATAGTTTCTAATACTGTAAAATCTAATAATGTGTTCACTGTATCAAAATTTTCGTAAGTTTTGTCTGTCGAAGTGGTTGTTCCGCTAGCATTATCATCAAGCCTCGCTTGAAACTTAGCATCGCCCAAAATTGAATCTGAATCACTCATGTAATATCCTACTGCTTTCGGATTAGTGCTACAACTTGAACCTATTAGCGTAGTGCTTTCTGAACCATCTGATAATATCTTTCTTCCATTTGTAAAGTAAAGTCCTTTTGTTGAAGCACCTGCTAATGATGCTACTGAATCAATTGCAGTATTTGAAGAGAGTGCTTTATTAAAAACATAATAATCAGTCAATGCTACAAATCCGTAGTCTGGTGCTGTTGGGTTAGTGCTACTTTTTGCTAAAGAAAAAGTCTTTAGAGTAACTGCCGTATCAACACTGCTGATACTACCAAGCCCATCATCCACTCCTAAAAGAGCAACTTCACCAATATAGGAAATAGTTCCGTGTTCAGAATGATTAGCGTAAATATGGTCGCCTACTGCTAAATTATGTGCCGCCCCAAAACTCACAACTTTACTATCAAAAGAACAAACTACCGCTACCGGAACAGAACTATATTTAGGAACATGACCTAATCTTTCAAAAGGACTACTTGTGGAATAAATAATATCTTCTGAGTGTAATGTATTTTTATTAATAATTGGGCCTAATAATTTCCTAATATCAGACCTTCCTGAAATAGTAAATACAGTTTGTCCATCTTGTTTACCTTTAACTATTTTTTCGATAGAACCTGTGAACTTTTCAACTTCTATGTAATAAGAACCTTCCATATAATCTAAAGCCGATTCTGTGCTACTTTGGCTGGTTGAACCGAAACTTAAAGTTAATAATTGTTTATTTGCATCTGAAGCCGTAACTGTTGCTTCTAAGAAAGCAAAATCTTTGGATATTAATTTAATATACAAATTGTTGTTTCTATTTTCTATAATATCAAAAGTAGTTAATAATGTTCTATCGGTAGTATTCCAAGCCCTACGATAAATAATATCTCCTTCGGATAAAGTATAAGATGAAGAAGAACTAAAAATACCTTCTGTTTCAAGCCTATGAACTGCTCTAAAGGTAATATCTTGTTCTTTTCCCGTAGTTCCGAAGTTATTAATATCATCCCTCGTTTCAACAATTAGAATACGATTTCCTATTTTAACTTCATCTCCGTCATTAAGCATATCTTTCAAATCATATTCAGTAGTAAATCTATATTCATTTGAACCTAAAGAAGATTTTATTTTTGCTTTTAGTGCAAACCAATCATTAAAATTACCCTTATGTAATCTATGCCTAACTCTAACTTTATCTAGCCTTTTTAATTTTTTATCTAACATATTTTTATTATCAATCATTTTACCTTCAAAATACGAGCCTCTATTATCAGCAGAATCTAAAACATTTAAATCAAAAAGATTGTATGCTTTATTTGCTCTTGTTGGTGAGAAGTCATAATGAATATATCTTTTTGGCCCTGTGAAATTTAATGCTGAACCACCAACGCTATAATCTGCCGCATGAGAAGAAATGTCTAAATCGCTATCTCTTCTTGCATTAGGAAAACAATCATTATAATCTGAAAAAACAGTAGGGGTAATAATAGGATAACTAAGCCCGCCATTGTATTCATTAGGCAAAGACCACGGAAGGTTGCCTAATTCAGTATATGCGGGATAATCGAACTGTTTTAGATTATCAACTACTTTTACTGTATGTGTATATTTACTATAATCTTGAATAATTTCTTTATTATCATTAATTGTAACAAATGTATTAGATACATTCGGAGTTATTGTTGTAGCATTCGCCCCAATAAACTCCATAAAATATTTAGTATTATGGTCTAATTCATTATCTTTATCTAGGTTATCGTTAAAGAAATAAAACAACGGGCTAGCACAAACTAATTCATTTTGTAAATCCACTTTAATACCTGCTGAAACTGCTAATAATTTACAATCTCTTGGAAAGTCAAGTTTTAGTGGCCCTTTAAAAACCATAAATTTAGTATCTCTTTCTATTTCATTTCCTAACTTTGGTTCAAATTCAAAACCTACAACAGTGTTTTCTATATTACCTAAGTAGTTAGTATTATTTTCTGTAATAGTATTAGTTATTTTAGCAAAATGATGTTTGGTATAATCATCAGAATGAACTAATACAAAATAATCATAGTTAGCATCAAGGGATAACTCTAAACCTGCTCCTGTATTAAAATCAAAGGATATTATTTTATATCCTTCTGTTGTTTCTAAATTAGGATATTCTGTATCTGCACTATCTCCTGTTGCTAATTGTTGAACAAATGTTTCTGCACTGCCATTAGGCGGTTGTTCATAGACAAGAGTGTATAACCTTTCGCTTCCTGAATATGCTCCAAATGTTTTGAATCTAGGATTAGTAGCAGTATCATAATTAGTTTTGTTGAATGTAAGAGTTGGGGTTTGTCCCGATGTTGTAGCATTATTAGAAATAGTTACTGAATTACTTCCTAAGTTAGTAGCAGTAATATAGGTGTTGTCAGGAATACCTGTTCCTGTAACTCCCATACCAATATAATATGTTCCACTAACATTTGTTAAAATATTATTTCCGTTAGTTGTGACTAGTTTTTTAATTTCTTTAACTACTCCGCTTCCTTCGGCAAAAATACGACTCATAAATCCACCTCCTCAAATCTTAGATAAAGCAAAGTATCATCTAAATTAGGCATAAGATTATCTATTTCTGAAAATTTTCTAACCTTGCCTACTATTGCTAATTCGTGAAATTCACCCATAAACTGTTTGCAGGTTGTAGCGGCATCTTGACCCGAAGCAGTTCCTCCGCTATTTTTGTCATTTATTCCACTTACTGTTATATCATTCAATCCGTTAGAACCCATGTAAGTATCTGTCCTAGCAAAAGAGAATGTGCCACTTGCAGTATGCGTATCTTCTTTGATTAATGCCCCGTTAAGATATATTCCAATCTTTTTGGTTTTATTGTTAAAAGTAAAACCTACATGAAACATTTGGTCTATGTATGATGCGTGTTTGTATGTTGGTATGTATATGTCCGTTCCAGCACCAAAGCCAGCATCAACCCCTACACCATTCACCATTTCAATATCTCCGGCACTTGAAGAATGAACAATGCCGAAAGAAGTAAAGTGACCTGCCCCTTTAGTAGCGTTTGCATCAGTGTCAGAAGTTTTAACAAATAACTCATTTCCGACAACTATTGGATTAGTCGCTCCCACAGAAAAACCAACATCATTATTGAATGCGTTTATTGAAGTAGCCACTTTAGCAAACATAACTCTTCCCGCTTTATTGAAACCAGCAAACAAATCAGAACCGTTAGTGCTATTATATCTAAAAGAATGTCCTTGACTTGGCTTGATAACAATATCAGAAGTGGTGGTTTTAGTGGTAGTTCCTATTTTTACAGTAGTTTTAATCTTGTATTCTGCCGGATTATTTTGGGTATGTGAAGTTGAATTAAGTAAAGATATTGTGAAGTTATCGTTATTGAAAATCATCATTTCATGCGTCATTCTATTTGCTCTTGTAAGATATTTTTCATTTTGCATTTCTGTTTCATCATTAGCGGCAGAATCAGACAAATCATATGTTTCTTGTAGCAAACCAGCCATTATTTTTTTACTATCATTTCTAGTATTTCCTACACCTAAAGCAGTGTTAGAATGGTCAACTGCTGTCTGATGAGTGCTATTACCATTAATCTCATAAGGAGTAATTAATGCTTCAAAAGAAAAAGAACCTTCATGCGCCCATAAACCATAGGCTACATCATCAAATGTTGCTGCATTACCTGTATTTGGTATATTATCCGAATAATCCATTTTAACAAAAGCATTACACATTATTGGAAAAACCAATGAGCGTTGTTTTCCTGTTAAAACTTCATACATTTTATCACGGCCCAACTATTGCTACTTCAAATTGCATTGAAAAACTAATATCAATTGCTTCTGCTTCCATATTAAAACTAAAACTGCGAATAAAACCTGCTACTCCCGAAGCCGTTGAAGAATCTGGAAAATCAGAACCTTTGAATGATACTCCTAAATTGTCTCCAAATCCTTCTTCTCCTCTTGATGCGAAATTAAAAGGAATTAATTCTCCCCTTGAACCAATACCACTAGCACTATCTCTATCCGCATAATTACTATCAACATTTGAAGGATAAAGAATAACTAATTCATTTATTGCTTGGTTAGTCTGTAACCCTGTTGAATCAACACTTGATGCAATCATTTGTGCAACTTCGTGAGCAGTATAAGTTAAAGCCGTTTCATCATCTTCTGCGGAAGTATCGGTAGCAGTTTTTGTTTTCTTAATCACTGTTTCAGAAATAAAACCGCTTAAATCTATTTGCTTAGTAGCCATACCTAAATCTAAAGCGGCAGTTACAGATTCACCCGTTACAACACCGGAGAACGGAATAGGAAAAGAAGGAATGGTTTTACTTACAGAAACTCCAACCGTTGTAACATTCAACGGAATAGTATTAACTGTTAAATCATTAGTTTCCTGTTCAGCATACTGCCCAAATTTCAAATATACATATGTCATTTAATCACCCTAATGTTCTCGAAGATACTGTTCTGTTCATTTTATTGTTTACCATATTGCCTATCTTTTCTGCAATTCTTCTTAATTCTGCATCAGAAGTATCTTTTGCATTAATAGTAATATGATTATTAATTACTGTTGAACCGCCTGTCATTGACCTGCTTTGTGAATTAGAATAAACTCTTGAACCTGCTGGTAATCTTACTCTTTCTGGCCCGTTTTCTCCAACTAATGTTGTATTACCGTCAGTTAAACCTCCCGTTGCCAATTTATCTGCACCGAACCAATCTAATACATCGTTGATAGAACCTTTTATTGATTTCCAAATGCCTGTAATCCAACCCCATAAACTCTCAAATAATCCAAGAATGAAATCAACCGGCTTTCTTACCATTTCAAATTCTTTGTAAAGTTTTATGAATATAGCAGTAATGAATGCAGCAAGCAATACAAATATCATAATAGGCAAAGCATATATTCCTATCAATAATAATACTTGAGATAACATATACTTTATAAAGTATAAAGCAAGTAATGTTAATCCTAATTTAAGAAGTGCTGGTAGTGCTACTTTCCACCCTCCGTCAAAGAACCAAAATATTCCGTCTATAAGAGAATAAAATAAACCAACCGCAACTGAGAAAAGACCCGTTGCGAATATACTTATTAAATTCCATCCTATGTCCATCAAAGAAGACATTATTGTTCCTAAATAATCAAACATGGCCGTAAAATCACCCGACAAAAATGAACCCACGATTCCAAATACTGCCCCTGCTATAACTAAAACACTACCTATTATTTCTTTAATATCGTCAAATACTCCGAAACTAGCCATTATATTCATAATATCATATGCAACTTTAGCAATTGCTAATACTGCAATCATTCCTAATATACCGTATATTAAAAACTTGAATGCTATATTTAGTATCGGTGTCATAAATGCTACAAATCGTAGTGCGGTTTTTTGGACTTTAATGCTGAATTTTTGATAGCCAACAGATATTTTTAATTTTTTATCAATTCCTTTTATTAATTTAGAAGTTCTTTTTCTTACTTTATCTAATACTGATGATTGTTTCAAAGGCGACTTTACTTGTTTTCTTAGTTTTCTATCAGCCCTAGCCGCTTTACTAAACGGATTCTTTAAATTTTTAATTTTATCTAATCCTTTACTCATACCTTTGGAAAACACATCACTTGCTTTCTTCATATCATCCATCAACATTTTAGGATTAACTATTCTTTTTGATGCAACCTTTTCTATTTTACCTAATTTTATTCTTGCATCCATCATTTTTTGCAATAAACTAGAATTATACCTTAATTCTTTTTGTTCTTTTCCTAAGTCTTCTAATATGTCTTTTCTTCCCGATGCAGTTTTGAATCGTTCTGTAAATTTAACAGCATCTTGTTGGGCTTTCTTAAATTTATCAAACTCGGTTTGGTTTGCTTCCACATTTTCAGTAATTTGTGCAAAAGATTCGGCATATGCTTCCGCTTCTGTCTTTCCTTGTATTATTGCTTGACTGAAAGAAGTAGTGGATTCTAAAGCCTGTTTTTGACCATCAGTTAATCCCTGTAATGATTTTATTTCCTTCTCTCTTGCTTCTGTAATTTGTTTTATTTCTTTAGGTGTTCCTAATTTATTTAATGTTTCTTGAGCCTTTTTTTGTTTATTAGTTAATTTTTCTGCTTTTGCTTTTAATGCATTTAGTTGCAAACTTAAATCGGTTTGTTTCTTCAATTCTTTTTGAGATAATTTTCTTTGACCTATTCCTCCATCCACTATATCATAGGTTTTTTGCATATGTTTTTGCATTTCTTCTTCTGCTTTCGCTAATTTTTTATTTACTGTATTTAGATGTATTTTACTACTTCTAGAATCTTTTAATGCTTTTTCAGATGCTTTTATGTTTTTCTGACTTCTATCGTGTAATTTGTTTAAGTCATCTTCCATTTTTTTCTGACCCTTTAGAGTATCAGCAAGGTCATCATATTCCTTTCTAATTTTAACAATGCCTTGAACACTTTTTGCTAGTGCCTTTTCATTTTCAGTTTGAGCCTTAATAGCATCATCTGTTCTTTCGCTAAAACCACCAATAACTTCTAATGTTCCACGCAAATAGTTTTGAAACTTCCAAAGACCTGTTCCGGAAGTTAAACGGCTAAATGTAGTCCAACGCTTACTAGCCTTTCCGGTATTACCAGCCCATCTAACAAGCGCACTGCTACTTAATTTGAATCTTTTAGCATTTTCAGAAAGAGAAGAAGACAAATCAGTAATTGACTGAGAAACTGCATTAATGCTTTGTTCAGCCTCGGACATTATCTCACCTTTGCCTTTTTCTGTGCTTTATCTATTTCTTCTGCCTTAAATTCCTCAACAACTGAATGAACCTGTAATAAATCTTTAACAAGACTAACAGGCATTTTATACACTTCTAAGGGACTTATGCCTAAAGCCTTAGAAAGCATATATACGGTGACTAAAGATGCCGTTTTAGGGTCAGTTTCCTTTCCCTTAAACGCACCCTTAATCATCCTTTTTTTCTTCATCCTCCTGCATTAGACTCATAGGGTTAGGAAGAATTTCTTTTAATTGGCTGCCAACATAAGGGCTAAGACGCAACATATCAATTGTTGATAATGAAGGTTCTGTCTTTTCAATGAAATTTTCGACCATATAACGATACATACCATTTATATCAAGGTCGAAAGATTGAGTGCGAGAATCAATTTTCATGACGGAATTCAAGGCTTTTTCGGCTTCAAGCCAAGTAGGTTCTTTAACCCATACCTTGAGATATTCGTCTAGTTCTGCTGACACTTTAACATAATGTAGTGTCGATTCGTTCAATGCAAAAAGCACATTTTTATTACTTATAATTTTCTTTTCCATATTATCCACCTTCAAAACCAACAAACAAACAAACGGTGTTGGTGGAATATTATTCTGCTAATTTAGACTTCTTAGGTTCTTCTTTTTTTACCTCAGTAGTTTCTTTTTTAGCAGGTTTCTTTTTCTTAGAGGCTTCTTCTAGTCTTTTTTGAACTAAAATTCTTTTTTCTGCTTTTGATACCATTTAATCACCCCTGTAATACCCAATGGGTTTTAACTGTGCATGAACTTAATGTTCTTGGCATTACTGTTCCTTCAACAGTAATTGGCCCTTTATCTTCAGGAATAGTAAAGTTAGCGGAATTCAAATAATAATCTTGTAATTTAATTAGTATTTGTTCGCCATTAGCCTTATCAAATTGCAAAGTAAGTAAAGTGGAAGCAGTGTCACCAACTTCACTTTGATTAAGAAGTTCCTCAAACAATTTATCATCAGTTACCATAGCGGTAAACGAAACTTCATAGTTTCTTTGTGCCGGAATACCATCTTTAATAGATTTATTTCCAATACCGATGAATCTTTTATCTTGTAGGTTGTTATTAATAGTAAAAGTCATGTTTGTGACTTTCAAAAAGGATTGCCCAAATATGCTAAATATTCCGCTTGAGAAGAAGAACGGCTCTAAGAATTGCTCATCGGAATCAGTGCTGCTAGTATCGTTAGCCTGTTCAAAGTTAAACAATTGACGATTATCAGATATTCCGCCTCTTGCTTCATAAGATTCTTGCTGACCTAGTTTATGAACTGCTCTTGTATTCAAATCCATAGTCATTTTAACTTCTTCATTTTCATTAGCGGTCATAGTAAATGTATTTACTCTATTTCCTCTAGCGATACGAACAAAAGTAGTATCTTCTGAATCTGCCGCAGTATTTGTAGTTAAAGTAGTTGATTTAGCCAAAGTCTGTTCAAGAGCAAAAGAGGGTAAAATTTCTCCATCTGATTCTTTGAATGTATAAGTAATCAAATGGTCAGTTCCAGAACCGGTTGTTCCATCGGTTATTGCCCTTTGTAAAAGTTCCATGTTTGAAGTTGAGTCTAAAGCGTATAAAAGAGGCGGTGTTAATGTAGTTCCTCCACGAATAGATTTATAGAAAATTGGCCCTTGTTCCAAAAATTCTGAATTACTTATATCATGGTCGTTTGCCGCATCTCCTCCTCCGGCATCAATATATACATATCTTCTATCATCCTTTGAACTATTTGACCCATGAGCAGTAATAAGGCCACCTGTCGGTTGATTTTCTAAAGTAGCATTAACATTAGTGCAACGGCCTAAAGCATAATAAAGCCAAGCACCATGATTAGCCATAAGTGCTATATTTCCACCACTTGCAGTTTCGATACCCTTGTATTGATGAGTAAAGTTTCTTGAACCGCCAAGTGAAAGATTCAATTGTTTCATTTCAACCTCAAGATTAGGGAATGTCGCAGTTTCAACCAAACCTAGCCAATTATCAGCATTTAGTCTTTTTACAGAACCGTTTTTTGCCCCAACACAAGGCGCACCATATCCTTTAATGTGCATAAAATCGCCATTTACTAAAGTTACCGCATGAGCCGGTGTGATTGTAAATTGTTGGTGGTCGTTACTAGTAATAGTATGAATAGAAGCGGGAACAGTAGTTGATACATCAGCATCGTATAATTCAAGTGTGCAACCTACATATAAATCAGAGACAAGTAAATATAAGGCTTCATAATCGGGGTGAATGCGTAAAGTAGTAGCATCACTGCCGTCATCATGGTCTATCTGAAATGATAAATCCACTTCTGGTATTAATGTTAAACTTGCTTGACTTCCTAAAAATATATCTTCTGCTGACATAATTAATCTCTCCTTTCCTTTACAAACTTACTAAGGGAGTGTTAATGCGAATCTTTTTGCTTCAATGTTTACTTTATATCCAAATAATCGTTTTGAACGGTCATTACTTTCATTTCTAGAACCAATAAATATTTGATTAAACTTAGAACCATCACTTGCGGTATAGCCCCTTCGCCCCCGTTCAATTGCATGACGAGCAATCAAGTATAAAGCCCTTAGCCTATCTTTGCCAAATGCAGCGTCAGTTCCAGCCCTTTCATCATGTATTGTTCGAATGTGCATAGTGAATGTATATGTCTCATGTCTAACATCAAAATGAGTAGTAGGATATTCTAGGTTTTGTCCATCCTCAAAGAATATAATTACATCTTTAGCGGTTAAATCATACCTAACTCCTCTATTTTTTTGTAATGTTCTAACATCAACAAAATTAGGAGTTCCAGCGTGGTCTGCTGAAATAGTGCCAGCACTTTGTAATGTGGTAGCGGAACTAGCCCAATTAGTGCTAACTAAATCAATTAAAAGCGAAACTTCATCCATTCAGCCGCCTCCTTTTTTATTTGTTCACTAACCGCTTTTGAGTAACTTTCACTAGCATTGTTAATCATTTCTTCTTCGCTGAAACTAACATCAAACCCTAATATTTCTGATAATTCTTCTAGGGCGGCTTGTCTTTCCTTTTCAATGGCTAAATACCTATTGAAGTCTTTAAGTGAAACCGCCATGCTTCTTGCCATAATAACACCTAATCAAAGTAAGAACACTAAGTCACCTTTACCTTTCAGTATATCCATCGCTTCCTTTTTCAGAATATCATATTTCTCTTTAGTGTTAATATTACCACCCGTTTCAGCAATCATTATTGTTTGGTCGTCATGTCGTAATATTTCAGCCGCTACTAACATTGTTGTTGCTTTGTGTATAGCGGAAGGAACACGGCTACTGCCAGCAATATAGGTTACAATGATTGAATTTTGAGTATGGTATGGATAGTCTCTAAGGAAGAATACTCGACCTTCATCCCCAATAGTCCAAAAAGAACCAAGCCTCTTCATATCTTGCATATCAGTAAATGGTGTTGATGTAGTGCTTGAATCTTGACCTGCTTTATCTGCTATTGTAAGTGTGCAAGCAGAACCGTCTTCACCGGATAAAAGGCTAGAAATGTTGATTTTATTACTGTCATCGGGGTCTGTGCTAGCATAAAAGAAATCACTTATGTTTAGACCATTAGGTGAAGAAGTCAATACTTTGTCTCTTGTTGCTCCTGTAAATTGTGCAGTGCTAGCAGGGTATTCTTCATTAATCAAATGACATATTTCCTTTGCAGTTGTTTTAGAACCGAAGCCGTTATGGAATGTATTATGTGCCGCTAAACTTCCTTCTGCATGATGATACAATACCCAAGAATCACCGCTATTAGGTAATTGTAATGTAATGCTTCTTAGATTATTATATCCGCTACTGTCTAATGTAATAGATGCGGAAGCCGATGCTAATTCTTGATATTGATTTCCTTGCCAAACCTTTAGAGAAATAATCTTCTTAACTTTCATAGTATCTAACTGAATGAATCCAACATAGCCACCATAATAAGATTGCATAGGATGACGAATAAACTCAAAGTTATGGAATTCATTTTCATAAATAATTGGTCTGTATGACCTCTTTACTTTATCATCAACAATACCTTCTATGTTTTTGATAATAGCACCGACTTGTGCTTGAGAAGGATATGTGGAAGAAGAAAATGCTGGAACTTGTAGCATATCAGAAACGGCATCTTTATCTGTATAAAATCCATTACCTGTTGAATAGTCAACATTGATTGCGGTATAGTCACTAGGGGAGGATGCTACGGGCATTATATCACTAACTCCAATTCTTTTAATTTCTTATTAATTCTTTTTGCAAACAAATTAATATCTTTTTTGACTTCATAATCCTTTTTACCGGTATAAGAAACTCTTGATTTTGGCTTTTCATCATCCTTTGCTTGCGGGGATTTCCTTGTTCTAGGTTTTGCCCTAAATGGTGCAACTTGCGAACCTCCACCCTTTCCTTTAGGGACAACCGGAGGAACTAATTCTTCTTCTAACATTATGTAAAAACTATTAACATTGTAAGTAGTAACCATTGTCATTTTACCATCTTTCTTTTTTCGTTTATCTTCTTTAGTTACTTTCAAATATATTCTGTAATTATTTTTCAAATCATTCAATGCTCTTTTAACCATATTATTCTTTTTAATGAATGCTTTTGGATTAGTAAACGCTTCTTTTTGTTCTGCGGCAGTTAAATTAGAAATAGGAGATGTTATTCCTAATTTTTTTTCAAACTCTTTATTCAACTCATTTCCTTTCTTTTGATATTCTTCTAGCCAATTTTTCATTTTTGTCATGGCATCATTATCATAAGCGTCTGTTGCTTCATCAAATAATTCTAAGAAATACTCATCTTTAGAAAGACCCATTTCTTTAACGGCTTTGGATTCTTTTGTTGTTTTATACAGTTTTAAGTATTCTTCCTTAAATGTAAAATCATTATCTCTTCCTTTTCCTTTTATTAAATTAGTAGGAACAAAATTTAATTCTTCATCAGTTAATCTTTTACCGGTTTCAATTTTATTTCTGATAACATCGTATTTATCATCAAACTCATTATATGTATCTGTAAAGTCTTTTATTTGTTTTCTTAAAGTAGCAGTTACATTCATATATTTTTTTGCTCTTTCCAATGATTCAGTCAATGAGTTTAATTTCTTTTGCTGGTTTTCTTTATCTTTTTCTGAAGAAACAGGTTCTAAATCTTTAATCAATTCCTTAATTTTAGATACTTTATCTTCTAAAGATTCTTTTATCTCTTCTGCAAAATAAAGACTTCTAGTAAAAACATAAGGTAAGTCAAAACTTTGTTTTACTTCTCCTTTGGTATTTAATTTAACCCTGCTATAAAATTTATCATAAGATTGCATTATATCCGAGGGAATCAATTTTCCTCTTTCTAATCCAAACTTCATAGATGTATCAATAGGTTTTAGTAAATTTATTTTACGACCTACCCGTTCAGCGTAAATATAATCAAATCCTAAACTATTGAGTTTTTCAGTTTTAGTTTTAGGTTTTCCTTTGTTTGGCAATTGTGACACTACATTTCTTTCATCGAATTCTAAAACTTTAATTTCTTTTTTTCTTTCTTCTTTTACTTTTATGTCATTTTTTTCTGCCTTTGAAAGAAAATTAAAATAATTATCAACATCTGTCCAGCCCATTTCTATTTCTTCTTCGAAATCAATACGGCTAGTTTCACCTGTTATGTCATCTAGGACTCTATCAGTTCCTAAATCTTCAATAGTGTAATTACCCACTTTATCTAAAAAATATATTCTAAAATCCATATCCAATTCTTTGATTTTGGTTTCTTTTATTTTTTCAATAGCGGCGTTGTTAATCGAATCAAATTCTTTTTTATCAAAATTATCATTTATTTTAGGAATGCTTTCAATATAATCATCAATATCATTATAGTCTTTTTTCCTAGTTTCTAAATATTTACTACCGAAAATGAATTTCTTCATTTCGTTTGTGGCGTATTTGGTAGTCCAATTGATAGCCCTACCGCCAGCACCACTGTAAATAATTTCCATTGTGAATCAACTCACATTAGCCATTTAGCCCAAGCCGCACCTTTTTGTATTGCTGAACCTAATCCTAATCCCGAAGAAGGCGGTTCGTAACTCATTTGACCGTTAGCATCAATCCAATATGGGCGACCATATCCATCTGTTCCATTTGGAGGAATAGGATAGCCCGAACCGTTATTTACTGCACCATTTACTTGATTATACTGTTGCATATTACCTGTTACACCAGCAATTGCCGCACCAGCAGAAATCTGTGCATTCGGTGTTGAGAACCCTTGAGATTCTAGGTATTGTTGTTTTGCCATCTTTCTTTGATTGATAACTTCTGTATTGATTGCTGAATCTAATAGTCTTGTCAAATCTAAATCAATGTTTTCTTTTGTAATTCTTTCAAATTCTGCCAAAGCACCAGATTGTAATTTCATTGTTCCCGATGTTGAATCTTGAACAAATACTAATTGCGTTAACATTTGACTAACTGTTCTTGCTACTACATCTTCCATTAACTGTTCTAATGCAGAAAAAAATTGTTGACCATGATATTGGAAAAACTCTTCAACATGATTTTCTTGTAATGAAAGTAAATTACTAACATTTTTGAATTGTTGTTCTGATTGTGCTTGAACTGCACCCATTACTGCTCCATTACTCGTTCCAAACATTCCCATAATTATTCCTCCTTATTGTTGCTACTTAACAGATAATTTAATCTTTCCGTTGATAATCCTATTTCAACAACCAAACGGACAATTTCCGCCATAGTCGTTTCACTATCCGCTAAGGTGGGCGGTTTAATAAGCCATCCGGTTGAAGTAAGACTAGCAACATCTTCTTTGCTTAGGGTTACAAGAGGAGTTTTCTTCATAAGTTGAGGAGTTTTTAGTTTAGGAATAAACGCTTTGAAGTCTAAGCCGTGTTCATCAGCAAGGATTTGTTGTTGTAGCATTTCCATTTGCTTATGAATTGCTGCGTGTTTAGGACAATAAGTGCCTCTCATCGGTCTTCCTTTGGTAACTTTATCTAAAGGAATAGGGGGTCTTAGAAAATCTCCAGCCTCCCAAACATGATGTGTTCCACAAACAATACATACATCTTTGAAATTAAATTTATGGCCGTATTTTATTTTAAGAAAACTTTTCTTTTCTGGTAATAGAATCTTTTTTATTTCTTTTAATTGTTTTTTAGGTTTAATAGCATCGTATTTGTATTCTGTTATATTTCCACCTGCTCTAAATTGTTGTAGTTTAGGTAAAAATTTATTCATAGAAAAACCTTGCATTTGGCTTGGGTTGCTTGAATTAGGAGTTATTGAAACATTAGTTCCTATTAGGTTCGGTTGTTGATATGCCATATTTATTCCTCTTTACACATTTTAAGATATTCTTTTGGTGAATAGTGTTTAACAGGCTTATCATAATATTCCCCTGTTTCTTCGTCATATGGTGTTCCTTCACTAATTCTTTCTTCTATACCGCCATATTTGT
>Ga0209645_1000029_pt1 | contig 63787 bp, 91 predicted proteins | sample ETNvirenome_6_30_FD_184070 | JGI IMG/M metagenome (GOLD analysis project Ga0209645, IMG submission 184070) | Marine viral communities from the Pacific Ocean - ETNP_6_30 (SPAdes) (version 2) | ecosystem: Environmental > Aquatic > Marine > Oceanic | place: Pacific Ocean | collected 2013-06-19
CGACCTGTAATTCCTTCACTTGGTTTTCTATCTAATCCTCTTGTAATTAGATATTGTTCCATAAGGTCAAATGCTCTAATATCAGCAGGATTTAGAACCAAAGGTGCAGTATCAACTTCAACAACATATTGTAAATCAGAATTAGAAGCCTTCCATGTTCTTTCTAATCTTTCAATCTTCTTTTCAAAATCATCATCCATTTTATCTTTAATCTTATCAGCATATTTAATAAACGCTTCAATATCTTTTTCTAATGCTGGATAAGACTTTGCAACTCTTTCCCAATAAGCATAAATTTTATTTCTTCCTTCTAATGTAGCAAAGTCAGGCTTATCAATAATCTTACGAATCTTAACGCTTCTTCTCTTCAAAGCCCCTCTTTGTTTTCTTGAGGCTCTTTTACCTGCCTCTTTCTTAACTTTTTGTAATAGAGCCGCTAAATTATCACTTTCATTTTTAGTGAGTTCAACTGCATCTTTATACATCTTAACTGTTCTTTTCATATCATCAGCAAAGTTCTTATTTTGGAACGCTTGCTTATCAAAAAGAATAGATGCTTGATTAAATTTGGAGGTTCTTAATCTATCAAGTGTAATCTCTTTGAAGTTATATTTGACATTTTCTCTAAGAAGAGTTAATAAATCCTCTCTTGCTTGAACTTGCTTAACATCTTCGGGCTTACTTAGAATCTTAGCATCATCTTCTAATTTATCCAAATAATCATCAAGTTCATCATCTGTCATTTGTTGTCCAGATTTGAAGGGATTTTTGCTTTTAGGTAATGCTTGTAGTTCATCACCAATAATACCCATTACTCTTCTAATTTCATTTTTTCTTCCAGACGCTACTGCTTCTGCATATCTTTTTACATCAACTTCTCTTAATTTAACCATTCTATCAAACCTCCGATATTAGTCCTAATTCTTCTAATCTGTCATATACTTTAAAGTATAATTTAATTCTCTTTTGTCCACCCTTTTCTCTAATGGTTCTATTGAATAACTTTTCATACTTTGGTTGGTTGTTTACCATGTCTTCTAATTTATTCTCAACCACTTGCATTAAACCTTGTTTAATACTTGAAAGTGCTGCAATTATTTTGTTTGCGAATAATTTGATTTCTCTAATGAAAGGAACTCCATCTGAAGTTAAAATATAATCTTCTCTATCTTCTTTAGGAACTTTACTTATCGCTGAATCAATACTTGACCAAACTCTATTAAATCTGCCCTTTTCTCCTAAATCTCCGTCAGCATTAGCAATTACATGGATTAATTCTAAGAAGTCCATTTGTTTTGAACTATGTTTGACTTTACCATCAAATAACTCCGCTATTGATTTGTCAGATTCAAACCTCTCATATATAATTGCCGCTAAACCTTTCTGTAAAGAAGTGAGTTGATTGAATGCTTCAGTAGTTTCAGTCTTACCAAAAGAAGGAGTTTGATAACCTCTTGCATCATATAAGAAATTAATTGCATCTTCTTGAACATTTATTGATTTAAATTTAGGATTTTCTCTCTTAAACTTTCTATATTCTCTTGATGCTCTATTTCCTTCACGAAGAACTTTAACAAATTCTTTTGCAATTTTATTGGATTTATCATTTACAAATTCAACAATTGTAAAGTTAGAGTTTCCTACTTCAATTTCTTTCTTGACTTTCTTAACTTGAGAATTATCTTTAATGTGTTCTAATTCTTCTTCATCAAGACCCGACCAACGAGAGATTTTTCTGTAATTATCTTCTTGTTCTGATAATGAAACTAAAAATGCCATCATAGGTTCAGATAAATTATTTACTGCATCAGTAATTGAAGAGTTAATGTCGCTCTTATATTGATTGAAAAGACCTGTCCATTCTTCGCTTCCACCACTAATTAGACTTCCAATTTCTTGTTGAATCTTCTTTGGAGTTTCATCTCCTGTTAATCCCATAGGATTCTCTAATAGAGTTTGATATGCAGGACTACCTTCTAATTTATCTTTAATCTTATTTGCTCTTGCAATTACTTGTTGTGAAGTTTCTTCTTCTCTTTGTTGAGATTGGGCTTTTCCTTCAACTTGAGTAATTACAGTTCCTTTACCTCTCTTCCTTGCAATTAAATTACCTTTATCTTTAGATAGTAAGAATACATTTGAAATATCTCTAACGAAATCAGTCATAAGTTTATCATCTGAAATAAACATTCTATTCTTCAAATTCTGTCGGAACTCTTCAAATAATTTATCTCCCTTTAGACCTTCTAATTCATTATCCAACAATACATCTAAGTATCTATTTAATCTTGGGCGATTACCACTTGTTCTCTTAACAAATATTTCACCCAATAAAGAACCTGTATATCCATGAATATTTCCAGGCAATAATTCATTAATGTTTTTACTAATGTATTGAGAATTTAAGAATTGATAAATATAGGTTCTAACTTGAGGAACTCCGATTTGATTTACTCGGTATTCTTTTTCATTGTCAATAGTTAATCTTTGAATATCCGATGAAGAAACATTACCTAAATGTTGAGCCAATGCTGAACGAATGAGAGTCTGTTCATATCCAATTGAAGTTTTTTCTATTTGTAATTCTTCAAACTTTTCTGATAAAGATTGTAGTAATTGTTGAAGTTCTTGATTAACATTATCTGAAACTAATCTATTTTTTACTCTTATAGTATTATCATCGGACTTAATATCCCAACCTGCGTAAACTGATTTAACTGCGCTCAGAATATTTTTTGCGTTTCCACCTTTAACTTTCATTTCAATTTCAACATCGGTTGAAATAAGAATATCTTTTCCTTTAAGTGCTATCAATAATTTTTTCTTTAATTCAGGGTTGATTGGATTTGCTTTTGTATATCCTTTTTCATCTTCAATGAAACTATTAAGCGATTGTATGCTTTCTTTGAATAGACTTCCTGTATCTCCATTATCAATTAATTCTTCAAGCAATTTTTGGTTTTCTTCCCATGTTCTTGCTCTCCAAACCATTCTCTTATTTGTTCTTGGATTTTTTGCTCTTTCACTTTGAAGTCTGCTTGTTTCTTTATTAACTAAATCTAAAACTGTATCTTTTAACATTTTAAGATTCTTAGTCAAATCTTCAATTTCATATCCGCCCTCATCCCACAAATACTGATAATAGTCCTCAACATATTCTTCTTCATCATTAATACTTCCAAAGAAATCTAATGCTGCATTTTTATTGACAAACTTTTCAGACGACTTAATTAAGTTAATAATGTTTTTAACTTGTTGTTCATTGACAATAATTGTTCCGTAAAAATCTCTTGAACTTGCTCTCGCTGGAAACTTAAATTCCTTTTGCGCTTTTAGAACAAGTTGCCACATAAGATTACCTTCTTCTTAATATATCTCTAATATCGTTTGGTAATTCATTATCTAATCCATAAAATCTAATATCTCTCTTAAATCTATCTCTAATATCTTTAGGTCTATCATAAGGATTTCTTGGTCTATCTCTAATATCTTTACCTTTTTCAGAATAATAAATACATTGTGCTTTATTATTGAGCATTACTTTTTCTAATTGACATTTCTTGTTTTTGTTGTATTTACATTTTGTTGCTTCGCAAACTTCAACTTTACATTCAGCCATAATTAATCCTCCGCAGTAAAAGCACTTCTTTTCTTACTTTCGTGATAACCTGTTCCTTTACAATGATTACAACCTTTACCATTACATTTAGGACATTTTACCTTTCCTTTCTTCTCATCATCTCTTAACATAGAAAAATCTTCGGAATCAATCCTTCCATTATTATTTCTATCTAATTTCTTTTGATTACCAACTAAAGACTTCATTTCCTTTTCTTTACAGTCTGCACAACCGCAACCGCCTTTATCCAAATCTTCTTTATTACTTCCACAATGGGCTTTTAGAGTTTCTTCCCACTTTGTCATGGAATCATCTTCTTTATATGAATCCAAATAATCTTCAACTAATGCCATCATTGTAGCAAATTCTTTTCCTCTTAATCTTGGAGGATTATCCATTTCTCTTAGTAGTAATTCAAGTGTATGTCTGAATCCATCTGTAGTCCTACTATTAATAGAATTTTCAGGGAACTCTTCCATTCTTCTTAATACGCCTCTTAAAGCAGTAATATTTTGACCTATCCTTTTATTTCGGGCAAATACATCTGCTTCTCTTAAATCGTCTGAAGCAAATTCTTCTGCAACTGCTCTTTCATAGTTGCTTATTTTAATAATATCTTCCCAATTCATTTTAATCTCTCCTAAATGGATTAAAAGGCTCTTTTTCTTCTTCCTCTTCAGGTTTATCTAAAAATTGACCGCCTGTGTATTTTGCTTCTCTTTTGGCTTTTTCTTCTCTTAGCCTTTTTTCTTCATTGAGTCTAATAGTTTCTTTTCTTTTTTCATTTGCCTGTTGTTGTCTTTTAGGAGAAAGAGGTCTGTTTGGCTTATCGGAATATATATTTCCACGATTCTTTTTTCTTTTTAAAGCAGGTCTTTTTGTTGCAATTGCACCATATTCTTTGAAATCAAATGAATCGCTTCTTCCAGCATATCCTCTTTTGAGTATATCTTCCCAATTCATTGTAATTTCTCCTCCATCTTCTTTCTAACATCTAACCAAACATCAGGATGGTTTTGAGCCAATACTTCTTGAACAATCTGCATTTGTGCTACAATAATAGTATCTTGTCTTTTATGCACCAACTTGCCCTTAAACTCCATAAGATACTTCAAAGACTCTCTAATCTCTTTTGCAAGTTTAGTTAGGCTATCAATATACTTTGCACTAATATCATCGTTAGCAAACAATTCATCAATCTTAGTTTCTAATCTTCCGATATTATGGGAAAGAACATCTATTTCATTAACTTCTTTCTTTGCTAACTGAATTGCTGCGGATTTCTGAACAATAGGTTGTAAATGGTGTTTCATGTGTCTATACACTTGGTCTTGAGTCATTTCTAAAGAAACTGCAATTGCACTTGGAGTTAATTCTCCTTCACTTAATGCTCTTTCAAAATCGGCTCTCATTGGATTAGTGCAAAAATTACATTGAGGATTTGATTTATTTACATAATCTCCCATGTGATTTCTCATGTGTTTAGCAGTAGTTCCACTTTGCCAATTATTTTCTCTATCAACGGCATCTGCATGAATTTGATTTGTTTCAAGCATAGCCTCAATATTCTCCCTATCAGGAGATTGACACAATTTACACCTTCTGCGAGTTACCATATTTAATCCCTCTTCATGTTTCTTTTATTCTTTGGCGGTTCATAGCCTCTTTCTCTATAAAACGCTTCATCATATTTAAAATCAGAATCTTCGGGTTCTTGTCCTTGAAAGAATCCTACTCCATGAGCATATTCAAAATCTATTTTTCTTCCTAATCTCCAATATTCCTTTTGTTCATCTGAATCTGTTTTTGCTCTATGCCATTGATAATAAGGGTGGTCATGTATGTAAGTTTTAGGTTCTTCGGGTTCTTGTCCCAATTCTCTTTCTATTCTTGCTCTTAAATCTCTAAGAAGTTGTTTTCTTTTTGGTTGAAGAGGATGATTTTCTTTTCTTTTTGGTCGCATTATTCTATCTTCCGCCATATGTGCTTGAACCATTCTCCAAGCATCATCTTGACTTATTTTAAGAATATCTTGCCACATTTCATTCATCTCTTGGATTTTTACTTTTATCTTCAACATCAAATCTTACATTACTACTTCTTGCCATTTCTTCCAAAATACCTTTCATAGATGCTTGTCTTAATTTAGGGTTTCTTAATCCTCTCTTTAAATAATATTGAACCATGTTTCTTGTAATGTTGTCTAATACTGAATACTTAACATATTTTTGTCTATTTGCAGGTAATTCATCAGCCATTATTTTTCTGCCCAAAATTCTCCATTCTTCATCTGTTGGAGTTCTCTTTAATACTAATTCCCATGCCATAATGTTTCAACCCAACTTTTTTGCACATCTTCAGTATTCTTATTTTTATCTCTTGGATGATTAATAGGTTGTCCATTAACTCTCGGTCTAAAATCAAGATTTTTACTGTGAATATAGAATCCACCTGCTGAACGCTTACGACCCAATTGACTACCAAATACTTCTTTAATCAATCTTTCAAATACTTGACCTGAAATTTGAACTTGGAAACCTTCAATTTCACCTTCTAAGTCTTGAATACCAGCAGCACTTCTAACATAGTTTTCTTCTTGTTTAGAAGTAATTGGGAATTGGATTGCTTCAAACAATTTAGCCATTTTACCCAACAATAATTCACCTGTATTAGAATCGTTAGATTGAGGATTCTTTAGAATCTTAGCAACTTCTGTTTTAACGGCAGGAATTTCAGCCAATTCTCCAGGTTTTCTCAATTGTCTAATAATAACGAAATTATCTGCACCATCTAATTCTTCAACTGCAAGAGTAATTACATCAAGTAATCCTTCTGAAACAACTCCACCATCACCGAATAATGCTTGGTAAAGTGGAGGTCTTGCACTAAAATCTCTATTTGCTGAATAATAAGATGAAGGAACTTTAATTGCAGTTTGACCTTCTTTTCTTGCAGCCAATTTATTGTATAATGGAGTTCTATAATGTCCGAAAGTATTTGGCTTCTTAGGGTATTTAGCCCTACCACCAACAATATCTTCAGGAGTAGTAAATGGAATGTTAGCAGGATTTAAGTCCACATTTTCTTTCATTCTTTCTAACTTACGCTTAAAGATTCTTAGTTTCTTAACATCAGCCACTTCTGCAATTTTCTCTCCTTTTGCAATCTTTTCTAAACTCAAAACAATTTCAGTAGCACCACTTTTGTTTGCATTAGGAGAATTAGGTCGTCTAACCTTTCCATAATCCAAAGAATCATTTACATGGTGTAAAGCGAATTGAAATAGATTTGGTTGTGTTGCACCAGAAGTTCCCATTTTAGGTGTTCCAGACTTTGCACTTTCACATTGTCTTTTCCATTTTTTATATGCAGGAACAAACTTACCCTCATAAGTTTGAATTACCTGTTGTCCTTTATATGCAGTTGAAGTTCTTTTAGCAACCTTAGTTTTCTTTTTAGGTGCTTTTAGAATATTTGTCCATTTAATTGTCATTTTCTTCACTCCTTTTCTTCTTGTTCCTATTACTATAACTAATATTATATAGAGAATTTACTGCCGAGTTTCCTGTGCTAAATGCACCTTCGGCTTTTTGCTCTTGATAACTTGTTCCCATTTCATCATCGTCAAGGGTAATTACTCTCTCTCCCAATAGATTTCCCAATCCTTCGGAGGGTTTTAACTTATTGGCTTCGTTTTTGTTTAGGACTAATTCTTCCCCATCACTACTAACATAAAGACCAACTGTTTTATTTTGACTTTTAAGTTTGAAAACTTTACCTCCTTTTATTCTTGAACCTTTTATGTATGGACTATGAATAATTGGAGGGAATGCTTTAATTAAATTAAACCAAGACTTTAACATAATATTTCTTTCTGCTGCTTTTTCTTCAACATTCTTAATATTCTGCTCAATAGTTTTAAGACGCTTAGTATCATTCTCAAGAGTTGCTTTTGCTTTCAAATCTCTCAATGTGTTTAATCTATCCTGTAATTGTTTAGTTTCTTTTTCTTTGGGTGATTGCCAATCTTCAAAGTATCTATTACCTAATCCAGAAACTCTTCTTAATACTGCTTCCATTTCAGATTCTTCTTTAGGATTATATCCTAATTTCTTAAATCCTCCGCCAAACCACTTTGGAGGGTTTTTACGATTCATAGGTGAGGCATAACTACCATAAGCAGTAGCATATAAATTAGATTCTTTTTGTGCAGTAAGAACTTTTCTAACTCTCTTTGTAATATAATCTTCTAATCTTTGACTAAATTCTTTTCCTTCAGATTTTAGCCTCTTTTTTGCTTCTCTAATAGAAGATTTAATTTGTTTTTCAATTTCTTTCTCATAAGCAGCATTTACTTCTTTAGTAACTTGTGGAGAAATCTTATCTAACTCATTAAACTTAAATAATCCTCCACGACCAGAACCTTTAATTGTTGGTCTATTTGGACTTGGGAAATTTGTATTTGGAAATGGCGACTTTAATATGTCTTTCCAATTATTTTCGTCATTTTCTGTCATATTTACACCATTTTTCTTTGCCAATGAAGATATTTTGCCATTTTACTGTTAATTTCGTAAGAAGAATAAGGAAAACCTTGTGCAATTAATAAATAAAGTAATTCTTGTTCATGTTTTCGCCAAAATATAGGGTGTTTTTTACCAAATTCCGCTAATTCTGACCAAAATTGAATATATAAGTCCATATTTTACCTCTCTTTTTGTCTATTTGAAGAAAATTCTCTTTATTTTTGAGTTCAAACTCATCAATCTTCTTTGATTCACTATCAAACCATGTATCAAGAAGTGTGCATCGTGTCATTTTGTTCACCATTGGGGGTATAATTTTTTAATCCTACTTTTTTTCAAAAAATGGGCGCAAATTTTTTCGGCACTTGCAAAATTTTTTATATTTTATTTAATCTATTTCCAGAATAAAATTACTAAATAGTTATTTTGTTTTTTATATTATGTAATATTTATTTAAATGTTTTATTATTGCAGTTGAATTGATTTGTTTCATTTATATCTGCATTAATTAACCAAGTGTATGTATAATTTCTGTCTAATTTGACCATATTTGAGTGATTTAGATATATAATTTGAGTATTATTGTTCATGTGAATTATCTCCTGAAAAATCAGTTAATTTAGTTTGGTTCAACATTTCTATTTGTTTGTAAAGTTCTGTCAAATTTGACTCTATTTGTTGCTTTAATTCTTCTTTGATATTATTTATCTTAGATAGAATTTCGGCATTATTAGCCATTTACTAACCCCTCAAATCCTATGATACAGGAACAGGTTATATAGTTAATTGACAAATGCCAATATTTACTACCCACCAAATTAAAATACAGCAAATAAAGGAAAATAAAAAAATTTAATGCAAAGCCATATGGTTGTATAACTGTCTAAATTCAAATATTAGCATATGGATAGGCACTTTGAATGTTTATCCTTGCATTAGGGTGAATTACCTAATTAATGGATTGAATCAACAACTGACCCAAGACCAAACGCTCTTCGGTGTATTAACGAGATATTGCTTCACAATAGCGCAATTGTGGAGATGCAACTTTAGAAACGGTAATTCATACGCAATCGTCCCTGTGCGGAAATGTGAGATTCGGGGTAATCAATTGTAAGTCCTCAAAATCCACCCATTTTGCCTGAAATATGGCACTTGGGTTCTTATACCTCAAAAGTTACGACCATATGGTAGTGCTTTGTTGATACCGCAGAAATTACTCTTGAAAACCAATTGACATGGAAACCAATGTGCTTAACCAATTGTTGATGAATAAAGGTGTGTATGATAATATCGCTGGCTTTTGGTTTGAATCCGTTGCTATGCGTGAAATTTGCATGAATGAATCTAATTCTCTCAAAGAGTTTATTTCTCACCCTTTGAAAGAAGAATGCGCTCGCAATTGGGCAATTGCTACTCGTTGCTTTGAATCTGTTGAAACTTTGATTATGCAGACTATGGCGACTGAAGTTGAAGAAATGCTCAATGCTAATCCTATGTTGGGTATTTTGGCTATGATGGAAATGGCTTTCAATAATGAGTAAAGTCATACCGATGACGATGTTTAGTGCATCTGAGGTATTAAACCAAAAGTATCATACCATATGGGTTTAACTTTGAGGAATAAAACCCCAAAGGGAAAAACCGAAGTTTTTTGTGGTATTTTAGGCTTAATACCAACCTCCAGATTGAGCAACATACTTGCCCGAATGCTGGAAATCATCACAATCATTACACCAAATAGACCAATAATGCCAAGTAGCCCAATCTGCGGAACAACCGTCAGTTTCAGCATCTCCATCACCGTCAATATTGGTTGAACCACAATGAGGACATTTTTCAACAGAAAAACCCTTTTCTTTCATTTCAGCAACTTTACGCTCAACTTTCATATATTCTTGCATAGTGTTCATTTCCCAGCGAGAAATCATATTTGGAACTTCTTCAACAATAATCTTGCCAACAACAATCAAAAGAGCAAATTCTTCCATTGAATAGTATTCAGACTTCCAATTTGCATATTCACCACGACCTAAATAAGCATCATCTGGGTGCTTATTAGGATTAGTGTAAATACCAATCATACCATCTCCAATCATCAATTTATCATATGTATAAGTCCTAACTTCCGTATTAACTGCTTCTGCCATGATAATAAGGAATTTATGTTAGTTTCAAGGTAATGCCACAAAGTTATTACCATATGGTGTTACTTTGATTAACCATATGGGCGAGCAAATCTAATGATTTGAGGAAATGTGCACCTTTCCCTCCTTTCTCGCCCAATTAGTGCCTATATCAACCATTTGTTCACCTCTAATCCATATCTGGATTAAATTCATCAATTACCAATTCATCTGCATCTTCCCGATAATCAATAGGAGTATCAAGATAATGCGTGTCATCTTCCTCAATGTTTTCCTTTCGGATTTCATCAAGCAATTTACGCTCATGGGAAGTAATACCCCACTTTTTACGCATTTTTGTCTTTTCCGCTTTAGTAAGTGGCTTATCTTGGTCGGTCATGCTAATTAGGGAAATGACATAATACAAGGTGTTTACTCAAAGTTTCACACCATATGGTTATACTTTGATATAATCCCTGCCATTTAGGACTTACGGGATTTATTTGCTCAAGAGGAATTGCGAGCCTCACGAACTTGAGCAATAATATCAGGGGTGCATTCCGAGCGAGATTCGGTAATTGCATCAAAGTGGCAATCAATTGAAGGATTTTCAACATCATAGCCAAATTTCTTCAACTTCAAACGACCTTCAACAACTGATTGGATTTTACCCATATCAGCAAGAACACTTTCAACCATCATCTTTTCAATGACTTCTTTTCTTTGGACTTTCTCACTATTCCAAACAATAACGAATTTCAATTCAATAGTTCTGTATGATTTATCAATGGTGGTTTGCATAGTGATTACTTCATTATCAACATTGAAGATTTGATGAACACCAGCACCATAGCCCATTTCACCTTCAAGACCATCAATTTCAAGATAGCAGAATTTGTTAGCAGGTTGCTTCCAAACCTTCTTTGTTTTCTCATTCTCATTTCTAATCATATTGACTTCAACATCTTCATTATTGAAATAACGATTCAAAGCATTGACAACCTTGTTAGCATCGGAAGTCCAATTAAAGGACTCAAAATGCTCTCCATCAATTTCAATATCATAAGTAGTCTTTGAAGTAGTCTCTTCTTTGAAACCATATTCGCAATCATCATTATCATAGTCCCAACGACCAACCATTGAAACTCCCTTCTTATGCAATTCATGGGACAATTTACCCCAAGACACATCATTCAAGGCTTCACCATCATAACTTAATTCCATTGTTCTAACATATTTAATTGACATTTTAACTCAACTCCATTGATTAGGTTTTTTCACATACCTTTAAGGTATTTCAAAGTTACTACCATATGGTCACAAACTTTGAGAATCGTGCCCCGAAGGACACCTTATCGGATTAATACCGATAAGATTGGGAAACCGAGATTTCCTTCACTTTGTAGGGCAAATTCTGCATTTCCCGAACCAATTCAGCAAAAGCACCCTTGTTATGACCACGCATAGCACCATTCATTTTATTTGCCTTGACAGCAAGATTGTGAAGAATATTGTCATTGTAAGACTTTGCACATTCTTCAGCAGTATGCTTGTATTGAAAATAAGCAACTGTCATTGTTCCAGAATCGTTTGTTTTAACTACTTGATAGACCTTCATGGGAATTAGGTTTTTATGGGTTAGTTATGGTATTCACAAAGTTATTACCATATGGATGCTAACTTTGAGATAATCCTCAATTCCCTTTTCTGGGAATATCTTGGAAATGCCGCAATTTCATCCATTGACGCTTGCTCATGCCATATTTCTTGACATTCTTGATAAAATTCCTGTAATTCTCGGTTGTAGTCCAATCTTCTTTCATTCTTCTTCATCTCCTAAACATTCTTCGCAAATATAGATACCATCGCCAAAATCAATCAAATCCCAATCATTGTCGCAATATTCGCAACAAGGACCATCTCCAGCATACATATCAATTAACTTATCAATACCATTCGGGTCGTTAGCACTAATACCAGACATTTGACACAATTCCCAATAACTCATGGGAATATGAAATATTAAGATGTTCAAGGTTTCCTCAAAGTATCAAACCATATGGTGTCATACTTTGTCATTACTCCCCAACACCCCTAAATTGGGGGTTGAAGAGGGAATAACGCCCAATTAGCATCATTCCTCTTCTTGAGCCTCCATTTGCTCAACAATGTGCCAATTCACGATTGGCGCACCGTTTTCGTCCATGCTTCCGTCCCACTTATGACCTTCACGGTTTTTGGTGTGATTTCGGTAGTAGCGAGTATAACGGGTTTTAACCGCTTTACCCTGCAACTTAGCGTATTCTTCAGCAGACTCATAAAGACCGCCTCCGCTTTTTCCATGCTTTTCAATCAATGACGACATATTACCTGTGTTGTAAAGTGTAGTGTAGTTTTCAACCGCTTGAGCCTCAAGGTTCAAGATTAGTTGATTAATGTCATCTGGAAGGTCGGTTTCACGACCTCTTGTGATAGGTGAATTAGGCAACATACCGAATAGTGTAGTAATTGAAGTCCAATACCTTTTACGGTTTGCACTATCACTATCACCTGTTGCTATGTTCCATTCAATAACTTGACTCATTTCTCCAATATCGTTAGTTTCAAGGAAAGTCATTACCTTTGACTTACGCTTGTTCCACGATTCATCGTCCATACTATAATCTCCTGCCATACTTTTCATCTCCATATTTGTTTGCTATTTTGGTTGTTATTCCCTCTCAACCATTAATTAGGTTTCACTTGGGGTTAAATAAGGTAATTACAAAGTATGACCATATGGTAAGATACTTTGTTACGCACCTCAATAATACTTATAAAAGTAATTAACATGAAATTGAAGCCTCAATATCGTTGTAAGGAATGTAATAAGGTAATCAACAAGTGGCGTGAAATCTGTTATACTTGTGAATGTGAAGGTAAAGGTGAAGAAGAATGAGTAAAGTAGTTGGTTGGATTATTTTTCTTGAAGAAGAAGATGAAAATGGTGATATTAACTTAGTTGATTGGAATATTAGCAATTGGCTCGCAAATGAAATAGATGTGGAATATGCTGAATTGTTAGAAAATATGGAAGGTGAAGAAGAATGAGTAAATTTCAAAAAAGGCATTATGAAGCAATTGCAGAAGTATTCGGGACTTTTAACGAGAAAGACCTTTATCATCTTGATGATATTATAGGTGCGTTTGAAGCATTGTTTATCAATGATAATCCTCGTTTTGATGTTCAAAGGTTTTGGGATAGAGTTAAGCACTACATAGACAATTATTCCCCCAATTGGGATTAAATTACTGTGGAGAGCGTTTTTGATTGTTTTCGCTCAGGCAAGAGAGCCACGCATAGGGTGAATGTGCAAATAGCCGAAATAAAAAACAATCCCCGCCTTTGGGTCAATTCAAAGTATTACCATATGGTTTTACTTTGTCAAACCTTATTCAATACTTAATTTAACCTAACTAATGTTCGGCTTTAGCGGGCTGGACAGGAGTTGGCTGAATAATATCTTAGCATCGGTATAAAGCAATACATTCAAGGTGGTTCTTGCACCTCTTGAGTTATGGTCGGTGTGAAAAGCATTCGGCACTAATTCTAAGTGAAAAGTTCGTAATGGGAGGTTTCCCCCTATCATGCCCGATAGTTAGACAATGTATGTAATGTTGGTTTTCAAAGAACTATAGGTGCTGAAAAGCCCCGACATTTGCAGGTAAATAGTAATCTTGCACTCCACCCTTTATTATTCTCATAGGTGATTTTTATGCGTTTTTCACAAAAGAAAGGACAAATGAACTGTAATTACTTGAACAAGGCAAGGTCAAATCTTGCTCGCAAAAACAAGCAAATGAATAACATTCGCAAGCAAAAGTTCAATGAGTCTAAATACCGTGATTATTCTTCAAAGCGAGCATTTGTTAGCCAATGGAAGTGCTACTTCCCAAAGACTACACTTGACCGTAAATGGAATCAAATGAAGAAGAATGCAGGAAAGAAGGTCTTTACCCCTTCTCCGCTTCAAGACACAATTGAGAAGTTGGAACTCGGTTGGGGTAATTCGCTATTTAGTTAAAATAGCCCTCTTCGGAGGTAATGTCAAAGTATTACCATATGGTAATATAACTTTGTGGCTTACCTTGTTTATGTATATATCACTAATTACCATGTATGACACAGAATCAATGTATAATGAACTTCTTGATGATATTTACGGTGAAATAGAGATTTGTGGCACTAAATGGTGGGCTTCTGTTGCATTGAAGCGAATTGACCCTATTGCATACCGTTGTGGTCTTTCTGACTATGAATCTTCGCTTGAAGAAGAATAAATTCCTCTTTGCCTCCATTTGAGCGTCCTAACCCCTTTTGTGGTGATTGTGGGCGGAATGCTACTTCTGGGTGCAGGTAATCAAAAAAACTTCCTCCGTTTTTTCCTCTTTTGAGGTTTTTTCTTCTCAAAGTGACAACCATATGGTAATACTTTGTAATTAGCCCAAGTATAGGTCAAAGTTATCCTATTGTTGGAGGAATTGACTATGAACGAACCACAAAGCACCAATGAGCCTGTTATTGTTGTTGAACCTAAATACACTATTGAAGTAGGGCATGACCGTTATCAAAACCTTATCATCAAAAAACTGCGAGTTAGTGGAGATGATTTGGAATCGGTTATTACACAACTACAACAGGCATTGAATGACTTTCGGATGCTGGAAATCTGACCCAACATAAACAGGCTAATTATGATTGGTGGGATTTCTTAGTTGAAGATTTACCCGACCCGTTGAAAGACAAAGACAAAAAGAAATAATTCACTTTTACACGACAACCTGCCCCTTGAAGTAAAAACCTCACTAAATGGTGCTTGAACGCTTAATATCCATTGACGCTCTCTAAGGCATAGGTTAGTAAAAAACAAAATTGGCGTTTGAAACGCTGATGGCGATAATTGGTTTTATCCATGCCGTGTAGTCTTATTTCTGTCTTTTTACGGCATTGGTAAGGTAATGACAAAGTATTACCATATGGTTGTAATGAAATATAAAAGAATGTGTGAAAGTTATGAAATTGTCGTCTTTCAGCAGGGTTATTTCTGTTAAATATGACAATGATGCGATGTATCAATTGTATCATTTGTATCAAACCATATGGTAATGCTTTCGCTTATTACCCTTTATATACACTCGTTGTGTGCTATTATTGCTCACAAGAGCGCAAAAAAAGGAGAGAGAAAAAATGGAAGAAGTAAATTGGAATAGCCATGTGCTTGAACTTGAAGAATTTATGGCAACTGACGCAGTTAGCGAACAATTGTCCCAAGTCCTTCAATTTCAAATTAATCTTGGAAATGAAAATGAAGAACAAAGAGAAAGAGTTTGGGACTCAATTAAGTCCTTAATTCGTGGAATGCCTGGAAGTCCTGTGCGAAGAGGAATTAAACCTTCTTTGCCAGCCGCAGTTCGTGTAGTTGTTGATTCAGTCGTTAATACCGTTGAATCGGCATCAACCGACTTTTTCAACGCAGACCCAACAATTCAGGCAGTTATCCTGAAGCACGGAAAAGCAGGTGGAGGCGCATTTGCCTCTTCAAGCGAATATGCAACATATCTCGGAAAGAAAGCAAGAACCGCTATGACCCGTCTTTACAAAGATGGTGCATGGGACGGAAGTCTTGACGGACTTTTGGGAACTGTTGAGCATTCCGATGAAGAAGAGTGAATTAACTCTTAATTCATCAAGAAGGCTTGAAAACAAATGATTGGTGGTGGGGAGTATCTTTGACTCCCCATCACCATGATGTTTTCATGGTAATTAGCAAAGTATTACCATATGATTGTGAATTGTCTAAACTGACACTTCGCATTCGGCTACGCTGACCCCCTTCATATACCCTGCCATGCCTGTATCATTGAGAAGGCTTGTTGAGTTTTCAGCCAACAATACCTTTAACCGATGATTTACCTAAACTGATAGTCAATACTTTCTATCTTTGTATAGTAAAAATTGTATATCATTTTCAAGGTATCTATTAAGGTCATTCAATCATTAAGATTATTGTTCAGTATAGCGTTTAGATAAATAATTACTATCAATAGTATTATAACTAAACCTACTGAAAATTAATGGTGTGGGGTCTGAATCGGTATATAAAGAAAGGAATGTCTCATGTATCTCATCACAGATACAAACAAAATGAGCAGATTCTTGGATAGTTTTTATTCATTATGTTATTATTATCAATTGTATTAGTAGTAGCATAGTAGTAAAGGGCATATCCTCCCGAATCCGACTAAGCGGGAAAAGATATGTCTAAGGGGGTTGATACAACCGATACAAATGATACATTCTTAGAATCGTATCATTATGTATCAAAACTTGGTCGGAATCGGAACATAATGATAATATCGGGGAAGATACAACCGTGATACAACCTGAATTTATCATTATGTTTCACAGATTCAAAAAAGAGAGTAGTGAGATAAATGACTGTTAAAGACAATAAAAGATTAAAAGAACTTCAAGTATGGTATATTTGTGCAGAAACATTAGGTTTACTTGATGGGAATAGAGTTAGGAAAAAGAAATTGCTTGACTTATATTCTAAATCAAGAGGTTGCACACTACAAACTGCAATTAATCATTTCAATAAGAAAGGGATGAGGAAATACTTTTCACAAGCAAAAGATAGAAGTGCTAAAGGTCAATTAATTAAGGCTTTGAAAACTAAAAACGGATACACTATTGAAATAGATTCAAGAGTATCTAAAGACATTAAAGGTGTAATGAAAAATACCATTGTTCCTACTGTTAAAGCAAGTATGGAAACAGAAGGTCGTCAAGACTATTGGAAACAAATTAAAAACATGAGTGTTAAAACAAATAGAAAACACTACAAGAAAATATACAAAAAGGTGGACAAATACATGGACACAATTAAAGATAATAATAATGAATCACAATCAAAGATTGCTAAGAAATGTGCTGAAATTACAGACTTCTTACTAAGTAAGAATGACCAATATGGAGATTCAGCACTAACTCCAATTAGAATCTTTAGTAAATCAGATACTAAAGAACAATTGAGAGTTAGAATAGATGATAAATTAAATCGTCTATTACAAGGTAATGAAAACATAGAAAAGGATGAAGATGTAATTAAAGACCTAATTGGTTATTTAATTCTTCTTCTTGTATCTATGGATTAATATTCCCTCCCATCGGGAATTAGCAGGTTGCACGATTAAAAAAGAACGGATGCCCCATCAGTTAAATCTGATTAACGCTTCTCAAGCAAGTATAGCGGGCAGATTGAATCATATTAGTTCTTTATAGGAATTGTTGGGTGTGAAAGGGTTTCGGGCTGATTTCCCCATAAGCACCCTTTACCGCTTTTCCGTGTCTGTTCCTCGCAAGGCAGATAATTAAAGAAAAGTGCAGACTTAGGTTTAGAGTAAGTTAAGGCTCTTTATCGTTAATAAGTTGTTCTCCTGTGAAATTATTAATTCACGCTAAGGTGGCTGAGTTTGGTTAAAAGCGCAGGGCTTAAATTCCTGTCCATAATGGTTCGTAGGTTCAAATCCTACCCTTAGCACTTCAATGGGCAATTGGTGTAATGGATAGCATTCTGACCTTCTAAGTCGGAGATAGGGGTTCGATTCCTCTATTGCCCGTTTATATTCATAAGAGGTTAAATAATGAAAATGAGAGATGTAGTAAAAGAAACAAGAATATGGAAAGAAGATTACTTGAATACAGATGTTGTTGTTGCAGAAAAGCGAAAACAATATTGTATTAAACAAACAAATAGTGGTCGTAAAGATTCTTTTAAGATATGGCAAGAAGCAAGGAGGAAATATAAATGAATATATTTGTTTTAAGCGACTGTCCGAAAGTTAGTGCTGAAATGATGTGTGATAAGCACATAGTCAAGATGGCAACTGAAAGTATGCAAATGATTTCAACTATAATGGATTTATACGGTATTAGTTCACCAATGAAACCTGTAATGTTGAATCACCCTTGCACTATTTGGGCAAGAATGAGTAGTTCTAACTTTAATTGGTTAATTGACCATACTCATGCTATATGCAAAGAATACTCTTATCGTTATGATGGTAAGGTTCATAAGGTTGAACAGTATCTCAATGATTACCGAGAATCAATTGATGAAACAAGTCAATTAATAAAATTAGACAAAGGAGTTGAATTAACTGAATTTGCACAGGCTATGCCTGATAAATACAAAGTTAAAGATGATGCAGTAAAAGCATATAGAAATTATTATCTTGGTGATAAATGGGAGTTTGCTCAATGGAAGAAGGGAGAACCTAATTGGTATCCTAAAAATCACTTTATGATAAAGAAACAAGAAGTCATTGATGAATTTAATAAAAGATTCAATGCAAAAGTAAAAGGAGATTATTAAAATGGAAAATAAAATTGATTTAAGTAAAGGAAAGCCTCACTCAATAGAGGCAAGTTATAGTCATTATTTGTATTTCCCACTTGATGATTTAGATATTGATTGGAATGAAGTCAAGAATATCTGGGTTAAGTGGGGAATTGCTTATATTGAAATGAATGATGGTGAAACTCATAATATTGAAGGACACGAAACAGAAATGGATTATAAGTGGGCAATAGAAACAAAAATGTTTAATAAAGAATACGATGTAATTTGGGAGGAAATAGAATGAAGATGTTAGAAGAGAAAATTGTAAAGAAACCGAGAAAGGATTGGGTATGTGAAAGTTGTGGTAAAACGCTTCCAAAGGGAGAACCACTACTTCAAGAAAAGTATGTGCATGAAGGTAAAATGCTGACTTATCGTTATTGTATGAATAAGTCATGTAATCCACCTAATGATGTGCGTTATCGCCTAATTATTGGAACTGCTACTGTTGTAGTATTGTTTACTCTTTGGGGTGTTTTGACTTATGCAATATGAGATTAGTGAAAATAAGATTGTTGAATTTAGATTGATTGACGATGATGAATTGCCTCCAATTGTAATTACTGTTGGAGAAAATGATGAACCTAAAGTCATTATAAATAACAAGTTTAAGATTTGGTTGAGCCTTAATCGTAAGATTATTGGCGGAGTTGCCGAAGCATTATACGGTAAAATAGATGAAATTCTTAATGCTCATCTTAGTGAGCAAAGAATGTATGAGCGAATGGAAGATTAATTATGTTGAGTTGGTTTAAGGATTTATTTAAGTTCTTTTTCATTCACATAATTATCTTTCCGAGAGCATTCAAAGAATACCGAAGAATTAATTGGGTTAGTAAACAAATTAAGGAAAAAGGAAAGGTTGAAATGTTCCTTTCCGAATGGGAATCTTTGATTGAAGAAGAAGAAAAGAAAATGGAATTAATTGCTTTCATTATATGGAGTCATTCTTTGTGTATTGATAGTGATGGAAAAGAAGATGTAAGAAAAGAAGAATCATGGAGAGTTATAGTTGATTATTTTAATCAATATAACTTGAAAACATGGTTTAAAGATGAAGAATTAGTAAGGTGGTTAGATGTTTGAATATGAAGAATACTTGACAAAGAGAAAATTAGGAAATGGTCGTTGGGATAAAGTGCTAAAAAAGAATTTAGTTGAATTATCTGTGGCTGATAATTATGAAGATGCTAAATATGAATGGATTGTTACAGGAAATGTTTGGTATATTCCTACAAATGATGATGCTACTTTGGTATTACCAGAAATTCATCATACTCACCCTCATAAGTGCTTATGTGGACATAAAATTGTTTGGCACTTTGAGATTGAGAATACTGAAAACGGACTAAAAGAAATTGTAGGTTCAGAACATATTGAATCTTACATGATTATTCGTGAATTGGAGAAGCAAGGTATCAAAGCCGAGTTTATTACCGAGAAGATGATTGAAGATTGGATTAATGAAAAGGTTAAATCTTTGAAGGCTCAATGGTGGTGGGATTTACACGGTGAACAATTTGAAAAGATGTTTGATGCAGTAAAAGAATACGACTTGAGAGTTAATGTTCGTAATAAAGGCTATGAATATGATAGTGAAATTAGGCGAAGAGTTCCCAAAAATGTAATTAAAAAGACAGCAACGGGTTCTTTTGGAGAACCTAACTATAAAATGGCTTCAATTGTTTGGCGTTGGAATCACCCTGATAATGCAAAGGCTCAAATTAATACGAGAGGTTATCCAAATGAAAGACTTTGGAACGATATTCAGTATTTCTTTGTATTGTTAGAGTCGCATAAAGTTAAGATTCGTGAAGCCGATGCAAAAAGAGCAGAATTAATTGCCGAAATTGCTGAACAAGATAGAGTCCGAGCAGAAAAATTGGCTGAAAGACAAGCCAAAATTGAAGTTGCTCAAGAAATAACCGATGATGTTTCTTCAAATGACTTTGCATCTATGTGTGATTACTATAATATTGTTCAATTTGATGAGACAATGGGAAGTAATGATTGGGAAAATAGTTTCCTAAGAGATATGAAGGATAGAATGAACAAAGGAAAAGACTTGACAACTAAACAATTGAATGTTTTGAGGCGTATTTTGACGGGTGGCGAAAGAATGGCTACTCAAAAGCAAATTAGATATGCAGTATTCTTAGGATATGACGGACAAACGGATAATTTAAGTGCAAGTGAAGCAAGTAAGATTATTGACCGTCTAATTAGAGAAAGAGATGATTAAGATGTTAGGAGATATAGTTAAAATTATTCTGATATTAATTGGCTTTTCTGTAATTGGTCCATTAGTTTTATTCTTTTCAGATTGGGAGGAATAATAATGGATGAAGAATTAGATAGAGAATTAACTGAACTTTTTGGTGCATTATCACCAGAAGAATGTAAAGTAGTTGATAAGTTATTGAAGGCTTATCATCAAAAGAATAATGAGATTTTAGTGCTTGGTTCAAAGATAACGGATTTAGCAAATAAAATCACAGAAATTGATAGTCTTATCAGCCATTATGAAAAAACAATTAATGTTCTTACAGGACGGCTGATTGACCTTGCGGGTAGTTTATATACTGTCGGCAAATAGGATTTATGTTGAGGCAACCTATTCAAAAATGCCCCGATGAGAAAATTGAGAGGATTGAGAAAAATGAAATTGAGAATTATGAATGAAACAGGACATACTGAACTTATTGTTAGCGCAAGTGAGGTTATTGACCAAATTAATGAACACCCTACACATTGGGTATTTATTGACGGTGCATTAACATCAAGAGAAAACATTACTGCCGTTAATTGGGATAATGTTGAAAGTGTTGATTTGAGTCCTGCCATCGTAGGCGGGAATGTTTGAATATAGCCTTAATAAAACCCATAGGGGGATAGTAGGTATTTATACTTATTATCCTCCTATAACGGGGGTTTTAATATGAAGGCAGATTTAAACAACTTCTTGAACCCTGAAGCGTTTAAGACGATAATGACTACGCAACTTGATTGGTTTTTAGGCGAGTTTAAAGTAATTAATGGTTTAGCAATAGTTAAGCCTGACTTTTATGATAATAACTTTGTTTTAGCCACATCAAAAAAAGCGGTTATTGTTTGTAAAGGCGTTTCACAGTTTAAGATAAACGGAACGGAATATAATTCTGTTCAACAGGCAATAGATACTTTAGGTTCTTCTTGCCTCCAATCATTTGAAGATTGGGAATGGACTCAAGAAAAAGAATGGGTCATTATGAAAAGTGATAATGGAGAATGGGTGAAAACCTGTTGTGTATTATCAGATTTTCCGTTTAGAAAACAAGTGAAGTGTTAAAAATGAATGTAGCGAGTGAAATTTTAAGTGATATTACAGTATTTACTAAGTATGCGAGATACTTACCTGAATTGATGAGAAGAGAAACATGGGAAGAGATTTGTGAGCGTAATAAACAAATGCACATTAAATCATATCCTATGCTTAAAGATGAAATCAATGAGGTTTATGAAAACTATGTGAAAACAAAGAAGGTATTGCCTTCTATGCGTTCCATGCAATTTGCAGGGAAGCCAATTGAAATTGCACCTAATAGAGTTTATAATTGTGCATTTATGCCTGTAAACTCTTTAGACAGTTTTAGTGAGGCTATGTTCCTATTATTGGGTGGGACGGGTGTAGGTTATTCAGTTCAATATCATCATATTGATGAATTACCTAATATTAGAAAGCCAAGTGATAGGACAAGACGACATTTAATTGCAGATTCAATTGAAGGTTGGGCTGATTCAGTTAAGGTTCTTTTAGAATCTTATACAGGAATTAGAAGTTCAACTCCTGTATTTGATTATTCAGATATTAGAGAGAAAGGAGAAATATTAGTTACTTCTGGTGGAAAAGCACCTGGACCAAATCCATTAAGAGAATGTTTAGTTAAAATTGAAACTATTTTGTCTGAAAAAGATAATGATAGTAAATTATCAACAATTGAAGCACATGATATTATGTGTCATATTGCTGATGCAGTTTTAGCAGGTGGAATTAGAAGGGCTGCTTTAATTTGTTTATTTTCAGCAGATGATAATGAAATGATTGCTTGTAAATCAGGTAATTGGTGGGAAAATAACCCACAAAGAGGAAGGGCTAATAATTCAGCAGTATTATTGAGAAGCAGAATTACTAAATCTTTCTTTAGAGATTTATGGAAAAGAATTGAATTAAGTGGTAGTGGAGAACCTGGAATTTATCTTTCACATGATAAAGATTGGGGAACAAATCCATGTTGTGAAATTGCATTAAGACCATATCAATTCTGTAATTTGACAGAAATTAATGCAAGTAATGTTCTAAACCAAAATGATTTGGAAAATAGAGCAATTGCCGCAAGTTTTATTGGAACTTTGCAAGCAGGATATACTGACTTTCATTATTTGAGAGAAGTTTGGCAAAAGACAACTGAAAAAGATGCTTTACTTGGAGTTTCAATGACAGGTATTGCTTCTAATGCAGTTGAAAATTTAGATATTGAAAGTGCTTCAATTAAGGCTAAATTAGAGAATGAAAGAGTAGCGAAAATTATAGGCATAAATTCTGCCGCAAGAGTTACCTGTATTAAACCTGCTGGAACAACATCTTTAGTTTTAGGCACTTCAAGCGGTATTCACGCTTGGCATGATTATTACTATATTAGGAGAATGAGATTAGGTAAGAATGAAGCAATTTATAATTATCTATCTCTTAATCACCCTGAATTGGTTGAAGATGAGTATTTCAACCCAACTACTCAAGCAGTAGTTCAAATACCTCAAATTGCACCTAAGAATGCAATAATCAGAACAGAATCTTGTTTTGATTTGTTGGAAAGAATTAAGAGATATTCTATCCGTTGGGTGTCAAGAGGACATAATACAGGAATGAATAGTCATAATGTTTCAGCAACCGTTTCAATTAAAGAAGATGAATGGGATGCAGTTGGTGAATGGATGTGGATGAATAGACATTATTATAATGGTTTATCTGTTTTACCTTATGATGGTGGAACATATATTCAAGCACCTTTTGAAACTATTACAAGAGAAAAGTATATTGAGTTATTAGATAGCCTCAAATCTGTGGATTTAACTAATATTGTTGAAACACAAGATAATACTGACCTTACAGGTGAATTAGCCTGTGCAGGGGGTCAATGTGAAATTTGAGGGGGTATTATGTTATTTAAGGACTTCCGAGAATGTAGGTTGGTAGTTCTTGAATGGGAAACATATTTTGATGATAAGGCTTGGAATAATATTTACAAAGCAATATTAAACGCAGATATGTCTAACATACCCGATAAAAATAAAATATGGTCTGTTTCTAATGCAATTATTGATGGTTTATGGAATAATTCAGAAGCCGAAGAAATTGGATATAGAGAATGGATAAGTAAACAACGACAACAAACATTAGATATGTTTGAATATTATAAAAACAATCCAGAAGAGGAATTAAAATGAATGAATTAGAGAAGAAAGGAGATGCTTTACCAGATTGGATTGCTTTACATTTTAGTAGCACAGATATTGTTAATGCTATCAAAAGGAAAACTGACCCTAATTGGGGAGGAAAAGGTAGTGGAGAAAGTGTTAAAGCACCTACAATTGGTAAACAAAAGTATAGTTGGCATGAATTAAAGAAAACGCCAAGAGGAATATTAGCAGTTTTAGCATGGGAATATGGAGTTAGAAAGTCTGACTTTAGAGATGCTACAACTAATGAATTAGTTTTTGAAGATGGTAAAAGTATTATCAAGAGAGAATCAAAACTACTTCAAATCTTCACCGTTAGTGAAGAAGAATAAAGTTTATAGGCTTGTTAGGCAGGTCTATATTGTTAAGTAAGACGATAAGGAGGTTATTTTATGACGGAATATGACCCTGAATATGAGGAAAGTAAATTTAGTTATAATAGAAAAATAGCAACAAGATGCCGTATTTGCGGTGGTCAATTATTAACTATTGAAGAAATGGAAATGGAAATGCACGAACAATGCCGTAAAGATTTTGACGGTGGCGTAGTAATAATGGGGTGAATTATATGATTAGAGATTTAATTATTCAAGGTGCATCAGATGATACATCAAGATTTTATAGAACATCTATTGAAATCTGTAATATGAATGATGTAAGAAGAGAAGTTAGAATTAACCCTGCTATGTTTAGAAGTGGACATGAACCCACTATTGATGCTATTGATAACTTTATTCAAACTTTGTTAGGTTTAAACCGAAGAAGGAGAAGAGGTTATTCAATACCAAAAGAGTTTCAACACATTATTAAAATTGGTGAAAGTGGTTTTGTAATAATGTTTCATAAAAAAGGCATTAGATATTTTTTGAATGGACTTAGTTCTTCAAAAGATATTTTGATGAGAGCATTATCAAGAACTATCTATAAATCATGTTTTACAAATGAAGGTGCTGAATTAGATAAGTATTTGTATAAGAATATTCAAATGCCTGAAAATGTATCTTATGCTTTAGAGAATCGTGCGCCTTTTCATTGGTATAGAGAAGGAAAGAAAATTGAATGCAGGTTTAGAGTATCAATGATTGATGATGATGAATGCGCTATGGAAATTTCAGATGGAATTTGGTGTCCTATCAAAGTCAAGGATTTGAATATTTACATGGAGTATTATTGGAAAGGAAACAAAAGAGGTTCATGGAAACATTTATCACCTACAAGACTTTGGAAAAAATTGTTGGGAGATTACCCAACTGATTCTCAAGAAAAGTTGATGCTTGCTTTCTTAGAACAAAACAGAACCCAATCTATTGTTGAAGCAAGAGCAAGAGAGTTAATGAAAGAATTATCCGAATTACATAGTGAAAAGATTAAAATTATCAAACATACCAAAGAAGATAATACTCAAAATACTTATATGTTTGTAAGAGGACAAATAGGAGATTGGGTTATTACTGATGATAGATACAAAACTGAAATTCAAATGGTTTCAACTTATCTATTCAATAAGGGAGAAGATAAAGACAGTCTATTTAGAACCAAGTTTGGTGATGGATATATTAGTAATGCTATTTGTATTGATAATATGACAAGACATTCTTCTATTGGCGACCAATTCTGTGCAAGAGCATTAGCATTAATGAACGATACAATTACTATTCAATTAGTTAATACTATCAAAAGATACATTACACAAGGACATACAGAAGGTCAAGAAGATAATAGACTTGACTTTACTAAACTTGAAGAATATGTAAAGGAATTTGAGAAAAGGTGATTAGATGGATAACTGTTTAGACTGTGGAAATAATGACTATAACTATGACGAAAGATTAGGCGAGTTTGCTTGTAATTTATGTGGATTAGTTGCAGTATCAGATATTGTTGAAGAAACTTCAACAGGTTTTACAAAGAACGGTGAAGTAATTAGAAGTGCCGATAAAGGACACTTAGGTTCTTTTATTGGAAAAGAAAGAGGAAAAGGATTTGCTAAATTGAGAAACACACATACTCGTAGTGTTAATTCTCAAGAAAGAGCATTAAAGATAGGTATTACTCATTGTAATATGGCTTTATCAGAATTAACTGATGGTCATTTTACAGATGAATTGAAAGAAACAGTTGCGTCTTATTACCGAAGAGTTATTTCCGCACATTTATTGCGTGGAGATTCTTATGAAGTAAGAGCATCAGCAATTGTATATTATGCCATGAAAGAGTTTGGATTTTCTATTACTCTTAATGAATGTGCAGTTAAAACAAGTGTAATGGTTAAACCATTGTTTAAGGCAGTTAGAAAGATTGCGACATTTATGAGAAAGCCTCATTTGCTTTCAACAAGAAATGCTCAAACTGATATGGAAAAGTATGCAAAGAGAATTAGTGAAGAAAGAGAGTTTATTAAAGACTGTTCAACAATTGGTGCTTATTTAGAGCGTCTATATGATAGTATGAATAAACCAATCACTACAACATTCTTTGCAGTAGTTTTGTATATAACTGCTGAATTGAGGAAAGAAAGAATAACGCAAAACACAATAGCGAAGTCTATGGATATAACTACTGTTACCATTAGAAGCAATTTAAATCAAATTCTTAAAGAGTTAGGAATGCCGAATAGACATTTATTGGCTATGCTAACTGTTGAAGATTTTGTAAGTGGCGTTAGATATGATTAAGAAAAGGAGGAAAATAAATGAAAAAGATATTAGTAATAGGTGCAGGTGGAATTGGGAGTTATTTAATTCCGATTCTATCAAGAGCAGGAATTTATAAAATACAAGTAAATGATGATGATATAGTGGAAAGTAAAAATTTACTCTATCAAAACTTTAAAGAAGAAGATATTGGAGAAAACAAAGCATTAATTATGGAGAATCAATATACTAATGTTGATTCAAGACCATATAAAGTTTTAACTGAAAAACAATTGAAGGGTTTTGATTTAGTTATCTGTTGTGCAGATAATTTAGATGTAAGACGACTATTATATCGTAGTGAAACAGAATGGTTAGATTTGCGTTCTCAAGGAAGAAACGCAGTATTAATTTCTTCGGAGATTGATAAACAAAAAATGGATACTGTTTTAGTTGGACCAGAAGGTAGTTTTTCTTGTCAAGGAGATTCATGGACAGGAAAGGCTAAAGATGTTCATTATACTCATATTGCAGTTGCAGGAATGGGCGCACAATGGACACAAAGAAAAATGAATCAAGAAGAAGTGAAAGACTTCATAATTATAAATATTTAAAGAGAGTGAATAAAATGGCATGGAATGAGAAAGAAGAAGGACTATTGTTGGTTTTGTATGATGAGGGATTAACTCACACAGAAATGGCTGATGTATTGAATAGCACATTTGGAACATACAAGACTCATAAATCTATTGAAAGGAAGTTATCACGACTAAGAGATAAATACAATCTTCCTACAAAGAAAGAAGTAAAGGAATCAAAGACGGTTTCTTCCCCTCCTGTTGAAGAGAAAATGGAGGTTAAAACTGAAATCCGTCAAATTGAAAAGGAGAAGGTTGATATACCCCCGACTCAAAAAACCAATGTAAAATCAAAGAAGGTGAAGAAAGTGCAAAATACCACAAAGAGGCGTTCAAGAAAGAATTGGACTGTTGCTGAAGATATGATTCTAATTGCTCATTATGGGCGAACAACTGATGAAGATTTGTCTAATGAACTTGGAAGGACTCTTAGCAGTATGCAGTATCGTTATCGTAAGATTACTGCGGATAAGGCTTATGTTGGCAATTTAGTTATTGCAGGTCTTGAGAACTCCAATTTGAATCTAAAGTATAGAGATGGAGAAGTTGTTGCAGTTAAGAAGCCTTCAAGGTTTAAACTTTGGAGATTGAAGCGTATGGAGAAAAAGGCGTTAAAGGCTCAAGTAAAGGCTACAAAACTTCAAAACAAAGTCAAGGGGATGAAAGAATGAATATTGATGATGCAAAGATAATTAATGCTTATTGGGCTGATGAGATTCAAAAAGCATGGGATAGTTATTTGGAAATAAATCCTCAACCTAATGGAGAAGAAGTTTTCCTTGATTTTGATGATTTCTTAGATATGATTTGGGAACAAAGTATTACTGCTTTTGATAAGCCAAGAGAGGTTCAAGTTGTAATTGATTGTAATAATCAACTATTCATTAGTTTTGGAACTCCAGGATTTGTTTCTTTTGAACATCAAGAAGAAGAATTGCATGATAGAAAGCAACCAATGACATTACCTATTATTTGTTGGATTCATACTCACCCATTCGGTAGTGCTTATTTTAGCGGAACTGATTGGAATACAATTAGAACATGGGAATTACACATGAATAGTGCAATTGTTCTTGGTAATAATGAAAGAATGCTTTGGACTAAAGAAAGAAAAGACCATACTGTATTTTACAGAAATGGAACTATTGTGGAGGAAGAAGAATGAGCGAATTAAAGAATTGGAAATTACTATTAGAAGAGATTTGTGATATTCTTGAAGGTGGAGATGTTAGATTAGATTACAAATCACCTTATTGTCAAGGAGTTATTGATACTATTTACGGCATTGTTTCCTTTCATTTGAAAGGAATTAGAGCAGGTGAAGAAATGAAAGAGATTTTGGATAAGATTCAAAATATACCTAAGTATGAAGGAGATGAAAAGTAATGTGCGGTGCAATTACAACTATATGTATGATTGCTAATTGTAATAACTATGTTCGTTATAGTGCAGTTTGCGATTCATGTCAATTCAATATTAATCACCCTACGGGGGTGTAAAGTTGAAATGCCCTTCATGTGGGGTTGATGCTTTTAGACTAACTAAATTAGTTAAAAGCCGAAATTATACTAAGACCGAGAAAGGTCTTTTTGAATGTTCAAGTTGTGGATATAAGGAAGTGATTGGATGAAATATAAAGTATTAGATAGAAATAATTGGGTATTGATTGAGAAAGAACAAATAAAGAGTAAATCAGGTCTATGGAATGATTCTTATTATGCAAGAGTTATTAGTAGTCCTAATGGTGAATTAGATGGTAAATTAATTGTTTACCATGAAGATAAGATTTTACCATATAAACAATGGTTTATTCTTGAGTATAGAAATATACTTATGTTAGTGGAGGAATCAGAATGAATGTATTATTTAATGAAGAAGCAAAGAATAAGATTTTAGAAGGAGTTAATTTGGTTGCAAATGCAGTTAAACCAACATTAGGTCCACAAGCAAGAACAGTTATTTTGCAAACAAAGCCTTATCCTACTGTAATTAATGACGGAGTATCTATTGCTAAGTTTGTTTCAAGTAAAGACCCTTATGTTCAAATGGGAATTGAATTGGTGCAAAGTGTGGCTTCAACTGCTCAATTAAATGCAGGAGATGGAACTACTACTGCTTGTGTTTTAGCACAATCTATTATTGAAGAATTTAATAATGAAGATATTGTCAAAGAAAATGTTGCTACTTTCAAAAATACTTTGAATACTATTGTTGAAAGAATGTGTCAAATTTTAGATGAGATGGCAATTCCTGTTGATAATAATGAACAACTAAAGAATGTTGCTTCAATTGCCGCAAATAACGATGAAGAGTTAGGTGGACTAATTGCTCAAGTTATTGAGATTGCAGGTGAAGATTGCACTATTTCTGTTGAAGAATCTTCAACAACTGAAACTACAATTGATGTAGTTGAAGGATTAGAAATAAATAGAGGTATGGTTAGCCATACTATGATTAATCAAGATAATGGAAGTTGTGTTTTAGACAATCCGTTCATTATGATGACAAATGAGGATATTAACAACATTCAAGATTTACTTCCTTATTTGGAACAATGTGTTAATTCTAAGCGACCATTGTTAATTATGGCAAGAGATGTTAGAGGAACTGCTTTAGCAAATATTATTGTAAATATTCTAAGAAAGACTATTGATGCTTGTATTATTAAAGCACCGAGTTTCGGTGATAACATGGTTGAAGAAATGGAAGATATTGCTACCATTGTTGGAGGTAAAGTTATTAATACAGATGCAGGAATGGATATTACAAAAGCAAACTTTGATTATTTGGGTAGTGCAAACAAAGTAGTAATTGATAAAGATAAGACTATTATTACTGTTGAGAAGTCTGACCAATTAGAGATTAATATTTCTGAAAGAGTCAATAAGATTCAAACTCGCTTAGAAGAAACTGATGAAAAGTATGAGATTATCCGACTGAAAAAGAGAATTGCCAAACTTAAAGGCGGTGTCGCCCGAATTATCGTGGGTGCTTCAACCGAGATTGAAATGCGGGAGAAGAAAGAACGCTTAGACGATGCTCTAAACGCCACACAAGCCTCTATTCAAGAAGGGATAGTAGTTGGAGGGGGTAAGGCAATTATTGAGGCGTGGGAGGCTCTTAGAGAAGAAATTGGGAGTCCGTATGCTCATATTATTTCCAATATTGTTAAAAAGCCATATTTACAGATAATGCGTAATGCAGGTTATGGTTCTGATGCAATTAATTCTCATGCTATTAATCGTAATTTAGGATTAGGTTTCAATGCTCTTTCTTTAGAAGAAGATGTTGATTTAATGAAAGAAGGAATTATTGACCCTGTTAAAGTCACAAAGAGTAGTTTTAGAACAGCAGTATCTATTGCATTATTGGTATTAACTACGGAAGTTGCAGTTATTAGTGGTGAAGAAGATGTTTCAGCGAATCAAGGATTATATTAAGAGTCGTAAAGACAAAAAGACTCCAAAGAATATTGATGCAGATATAGAAGATGTTGTCAATGAATCTATGGAGGAAATACAATGAAGAAGGCATTAACTGTAAATTTTCCAGCACCATTACCTGCTGAAATTAAATGCCCTATTTGTGAAGGAAACAAATGTAATGTTTGTAAGATGACAGGAAAGATTAGCGTTAAAGTTGATGCTAAAGTTCCTATTCAAAGAACACACATTGTAAAATATGTGCATGATAATATGCACACTATTGCAAAGGAAATAACAAGAGTATATGGTTTAACTCCAGAAATAGGAACAAGAGAAGTTGTTCAAAAGAATGGAGGAACATATGAGATTGTTCAAATTTCAAGTATTGGTGGTGCTTGTTGGGTAATTAATAGAGTTGATGAATTAGAAGCACCAAGATATTATTTTCATCATAGAGAAGTAACTAATTTTGTAAGAGGGGAGATGATTGAATAATGGTTAGTATGAGAGAGTGTAAAAAGATTATTAAAGAAAATACTGATAGAAGTTTAGAACCTAATGCGTATGTTAAATTTCAAGAATTATCAGATGAGTTGATTAGTCAATTTGCTAAATTGGTTATGAAAGTTAGAAACGAAGATACTCGGAGAGAGTCTAAGATTTCAACTATTCATGTTGAAAATGCTTGGGCTAAGTTTCAATACGCATTATTAAAAGGAGAGGAAGTAAATGAATAAATGGATAGAGTTTAAAGAAGAAGAATTTGAAGAATGGGTTGATGAATTTTCAGCCCTTTTAGAAAAAGAAAACCCTGAATTAGCAAAGGGATTTAGAGCAAGTTATTTGCAAATTAAAGATACACCATCAGTCACACAATGGGCTTTCTGGTTGTATAATGTTTTATTGTATGGAAATGATACTACATTAAATAGTATTGCTTGGCCCTTAAATATGGCTTTTTTGGATTTCATGGGAACAATCTTTGAATTTAGAGGAATGGAAGATGAAAAGCAAGAAACTGTAGTTATGGGAAGAAAAATTATGGAATTGGCAGTAAAAATGTATAATGTAGGTGAAAACAATGCAACAGAAGAGGAATGATGTTTGGGAGAGATTTAGTAAATTAAATGAACAATTAGAACACGCTATGGGTTCAACAATGAGAATTACTTTGATTAAGAGGGCTTGGGCTTCTTATTCAGATAAATCTAACTTTACTAAGATTTTGACTATGGATATGCCTCCAAATAATATTGCCGCTAAAAAGGCTATTAAATGGGTTGCAAAAGCCTATGGAGTTTATGATACTGAAATTGAAACTTATGTTCAAATGTATGGTGATATTGGAGAAGCAGTTTATGAATTTGATGGAAGTAGTGAATCCACTTGTAATTTAAGTCTAAGACAAATTGAAACTCTATTGAATTTAGATTGTTCTCGTATTGATGGTAATTCATTTAATTTATTTGAAGAGTCGTTTTTGAAAATGTCCTCTATTGAAAAGAAATGGTTTTTGAGATTTTGGACAAGAAAAAGTCGTAATGGATTTAAGACTTCAACAATGGCAAAAGCATTAACTCAAATTTATAATAAAACAAAGAAAGAAGTTGATAGAGATGTTCAGTTTAATAACCTTTATGAAATTGTTGAATTTTATCAAGCGGGAGAAACCCCCGAAAGTAAATTGATTGCTGGTAATTTTATTAAACCAATGTTGGCTAAAGCAATAGAAAAGCATAAATGGCCTAAAAACAATTATTGCGTTGAATATAAGTATGACGGCAATCGTTATCAAATTCACAAATCAGGAGATAAAGTAATTATTTTTAATAGAAGAGGTAAAGATACTACTGACCAATTTCCTGATGTAGTTGAAGATATACTCAAAGTTCCTATTAATGAATTTATTATTGATGGTGAAATTTATCCTATCAAAGAAGATGGTAGCCCTGAAAAGCACCAAAAGTTAGGAACAAGAGTTCATTCAAAGAATAAGGCAGAAGCAGTAGCAAAATGTCCTGTAAGATTTGTAGTGTTTGATATACTACAAATGAATGGAAATAGTTATATTGATGAGCCTTTAAGAATCAGATTAGAAAAATGGCATAATACTCTAAAGATTTGTCCATTCCCAACTCATCGTATTTGGAGTGATAATGAAAGTGAAATGGGAGTTATGGCATTTTATCATCAAGCCATTCAAGATGGGTTTGAAGGAATTATTATCAAACCTTTGAATGCTAAGTATCAATCTGGAAAGAGGTCAAAAGATTGGATTAAATATAAACCACCACTAATTGAATTAGATGTTGTAATTGTTGGTGCAAGATATGGTGAAGGAAAGAAAGCAAATGTATTTGCTTCATTTGATATTGCAGTAAAGAAAGATACAGGTTTTTACAATATTGGTTCTTGTGGCGGTGGATTTTCCGATACAGATTTATTTAGATTGACTAACGATTTGAGAAAGATTATATCAAGTAATGAAGGTAATACTTACAATGTATTACCAAGAGTTGTTTTAGAAGTAACAGGAGATATAGTTACTCAAAATGAAGAAGGGGATTATTCTCTAAGATTCCCAAGATGTAAAAGAATTAGAGATGATAAACCTGTATCTGACATAAATACATATGAAGAGATGGTGGAACAATATGCGTGATTATATACACACAGATGGATTAGGAAAGCAATATTCAATTAAAGAAATGGATTACCGAAAATTACGAAAGCAAGTATTGAAAATTAAGGCTAAGTTTACAAGAAATGCAAAACAACTTAAAGCAGTATGTGATGAAATTAACCGAAGGCATAGGAATGACCCTGAAAAGAAAACTTATTATCCTACGGTAATTATTGACCATACTATCGGTAAAGTCTTTGGTTTTGAAACTGATGAAGAATGGAAGAGAATGGATGCTTTGTTTGAATTAGCATTGAATGTTTTGAATAATCCTGACTTTTCTGAAAAAGATAGACAAATTGCAATTAAAGTTTTAGAACAGGGGAGGGTTAGACTTGACGATTAAGGTAGGTGATTTCACAATTCTATATGATGAACCATATACTTGTGTTCGGATAGAAGATGAAATTGCTTACTTAAAGAAAGTTAGTGAGAACAAAGGTCGTCATTTACAAATGGCAGTTTCTTTAGTGCCTTATTTTGAAAATAACGAACTAATTGTTCCCGAACCACCAAAGAAAGAAAGAAGTATAACGAAACTTAAAATTGACATATCTAAATTGATTAGAGAAGAAACAGGAATGCCTGTTAGTAGGGATTTAGTTAGATTTGCACATGAGCATATTTCAGATTTAATTATGCAATTGGCTTATTTAGCAGAAAGAAGTGCGCTTGAAAGAGGGCATAAAAAACTTCAACCTGCTCATTGGTATAGACTTGATTTACAATATGATGAAGGAGTTGGTTTTTATGATAAATCACACAACGAATACATGGAGGATTAACAATGTTTCAATGGTTAATTAAAAAGACTATTGCATTTATGGGAAGAGTTTATGTTATCTTAGATTCATTTTTAGAACATGAAACTGAAACTATCTTAGCAATTAAAATTGATGAGGACTTTCAAACAATGTCAAGAAAAGAATTGTGTAATCACATTGAAGATAAGTTCAAATTCCCAAGAGATACTTTTTGGAATTTAGAATCAACTCAAAAAATTAGAGTCTGTTCACAATTAGCAAGAAATATTATGACTGTTGCTGAAAAACAATTCTATGAAAACAAAAAGAAGGCTGAAAGTAAGCCGAGCAAGAATAAAATCCGCAAGTCGGGGAATAAAATCGGAACGAAGGCTAAGTTTCAAGAGAAAGAAAAATACACATTAAAGAATATTCCGTTTGGAGGGAAGAAAAAATGAGATTAATGATTAACTTATGTCATAAAAGAGGTTGCACTAATATTGTGAAATCAGGTTTTAGGTTTTGTTATAAATCTGATTGTGGAAATAAAGATGAAGCAAGAATGCTTGATGAAACACATTCAGATATTAGAGATAATATAGGAAAGGAAGAAGAATGAGAGATTATACAGAATATACAAGAAAACAATTAATTGCTATGTTGGAAGAATCAAATGATATTATTGATGCAATATGTCATTTTTTAGGAACTAATGTAGTGTCTGATTTATACATGAATCATAGGAGTGAGGAAGAATGAAAACATTATTTATTGGAATCATGGGAATGATTATATTGTATTGTATTGGAAGGGTGTTATACCCTGAAATACCACATAGACCAATTCAACAAGAGTTGATGAAGAAGGAGGAAGAATAATGAAAGATTGGAATGAATTTTGGAGTAAATATAGAGTATTTAAGATTGAAAGAGAATGGTTGGAAAGTAATTATCCCGAAGTGCTTAAAGCATGGAAAGAACATAGACAACCAATTATTCTAAAGAAAATACACGATGAAGAACAAGACAAGCAAAGAGAAATAGATAGGCTCTTAGATAAGTTTAATCAAATTGAAGAATGGTTAGACAGTAAACCTAACGGTTTGGGAGAAGATATGGAAAAGGCAATCAGAATGTCAATTGAGTTAGGAAGAAACGATGATGATAATATACATAATTATTGGACAGCAATTAGGACTCTTGCTCGTAATATAGACGGTTATCCTATTAGAAGGTGATTAAAGTGAAAGAAAAAGAAATAGTTAGACAAACTATTGTTTATTCAGATGGTTCAATGATTATCCTTGTTAAAGAAGGAAATGTATTTAGAATTGAAAGGAGGAATAAGCATGGGAAAGTGTAAGTTATGTGGTAAATCATATACAGGTAAAGGACATAATGCTGAACCTTTATCAAATGGAAGGTGTTGTAATGTTTGTAATTATATTAGTGTAATTCCTGCAAGAGTTCAACAAATGTATGATTTAAGAAAATTCCAGGAGGAAAATGTATGAGGAATAAAACAAAGTATGTTAGTGTGAAAGTATCTTATGATACAGAAGAAACATGGGAGGAAACATTACAAGAAGTTAAAGAGATACTTCTTATGATGAACAATGTTAAGCGTCATGCGATTATTTTGGATATTGAGCAAGGGGCGAATAAAAATGTCAATGATGGACAAAACCAATGAATTACTTGAAGATTTGTTGGCTATGATTCGCAGAAGCAATCGGATTTTAGTTATGGTAAATTGTGTTAATATCGCCACAATTTGCGTCTTATTAGCGGTATTATTTATGAGATGATTATTATGTTTAGTAAAGAGCAATTACAAGGTATTTTATTAACAATACCAAAACCAGAAGTGCATATATCCAAAGACAATAGATTGACTACGGGATATAAAGTTAGATTGAGATTGAATATTAGAGCGAATGAGGATTTCTTAAAAGCATTACAAAGAACTTTGGGTCAATATCATGTATCTTCAAAGTATAAAGATATTGAACATAAGAGTCGTCCACTACCAATTCTTAGGATTAGTGGTATTGAAAATCTAATAGAAATATTAAAACTAATACCTGATGAATTACCTGATGCTAAAGGACATTACGAATCTTTTACAAAGATTGTTGCTTTAGTTTCCGAAGGGGCGCATTTAACTCAAGAAGGCTTAGACGATATTTTAATGTTGAAGGGTTGTATATGAGTTTTGCAAGTATGACAAATCAAGTAAGACCAATCATATTTGTAGGAAAAACAGGAACAGGTAAAACTTATTCAGCAAATAACGCATTACCAAATGCTATGAAGTTTTTTGCTAATGAGTTGCCTATGTTAGATATTAATTCTTTACCTATTGATAAAGGAATTATTATTGAAGAGATACATAGGAAACCTGATGTTGAACAAATCAAAGCATTGATTCTTAATTATAGTGGTGAGTTAGTTTTAACTTCTATAAATGAAAAAGATATTCCTGCCGAGATTAAAAATATGTGTAAAATTAAAAGAGTTGGAAAGAAGAATTATTTGCGAGAATCTATTAAAGAACTTGCGCCTCGTTCTGAAAATCCATATCTTTTAGAAGATGCTATGTATGGAATGATAAGTAATTATTTGAGAGAAACAGATAGAGATAAAATTGCTTATCAATTAAAGGTGAATAAACCTGCTGATACTCAAATATTAAGTTGGTTGGTTGAGAACATTCACCCAAATAAATTAATTTACATAGATGCAAAAGTAAGAAGAAAGTTATCTTCTGATTACTTCTATGAGATGCTCGCTTATACTCATAGTGGTAGTAATTTTAATAGAGTTAGTTTTCCTAAGAGGGGAACTTATTCTCCTATACCAAAAATATGTAGGAGATTTAAACTCAAAGGACATGAAGGTTTTTTATTGAAACAATTAATTCAAGATGAAAACTTTGCTGAATTTGCTAAAACAAAATTAGATAATTCAGAATGTCGTATTCTAAAGTTAGGCGAAAAGAAAAGGAAAAAGAAAACTGATAAAGTTATTCCGAATAATAATAGAAATTTAATGGAGTGGATGTAAAATGTTATGGACAGAAAAATATAGACCAACAAGATTATCACAATTAGTAGGACAAGAATCATTTAAGATGGATGCAGAAAATTGGGTTTTACTCAAAGATATGCCAAATGTCTTAATTCATGGTTCAGCAGGAACAGGAAAAACTGCGGCTGCTTATATCTTAGGTTATGAAATGTTGGGTAAAGACATGAAATCTAATTTTTATGAAATCAATGCAAGTGATGACAGGAAGTTAGAAGTTGTAAGAAATAGGATTAAAGAGATTGTAAGTCATTCAACTATTGGTGATGTTCCTTTCAAAATCATCTTTTTAGATGAGATGGAGGGTATGACTAATGATGCTCAAAATGCGTTAAAGCGAATTATGGAACGATATGCAGACCATGTTCGTTTTATCTTCACAAGCAACGATAGGTCTAAAATTGTTTACCCACTTCAAAGCCGATGTGCAAACTATTACTTCAATACATTAAGTAATGAAGCAATATTGAATGTTGTTGAATTTGTGTTAAATGAAGAAAAACAAAAGATTCCACCAAGTAGTGAGTTGCAAGCCTTTATAGGGGCATACAATGGTGATATGCGTAGGGTGCTTACGGAATTACAAGCGTCAATAAATTCTAATACCGCACTTAAAACTCAAATCAATAAAAGTCTTGATGAATACCAAAAAGTAATTGAGGACATTATTGACCAAAAACTTGATTCAGCATTGGAGAAAATGTTTGAATTAATTTATAGTGGTAATACACTTAAAAATATATGTGTAGGATTACATGATGTAATAACAAATGGAGAAATGGATAGCCGACAAAAATATAAATTGTTAGGTATTATTGGTGAAACAGAATGGAGAAGTCAAACTATGACTCCAAGAGTTTTAGCATCATGGATGATTGCACAGACAAAATAAACAAAAAAAAAGAAAAAAAAGGAAGTGAAAAAAAATGGATGAAAAAGTAAAGAATAATTTGGAGAAGGCATCTGAAGTCCTTAATTGGACTTTAGAGGACACAACTGCAAAGTTGAACGAAATTTGTTCAACAAATGGTATCAATCACGAAACTGAACCATTGTTGGCATTAGGTGTTTTTAACACATGGTTTGTTCAACAAAAGAAGAGGCAAGAAAATCCTCAAGCAGAAACAATGAGTAATAATAATTCAAATGGACCAAAAAGTGTATTTGGATTTTTTGCCACAATGGACGAGCCAAGAAACTTTAGTGCTTATGCTATTGATAAAGCAGTTGCTCAATACCAAAGAGATGCAGAAACAACTTATACTGTCGGTATGGTTGCAAAGGCTGTAAATGCTGATAATGGTTATCAATTGTCGGCTTGTATTGATGGTGATGAAAAGATTAAGAATATTTCTAAATTGCCTCCAACGGCTCAAGAAGTTGAAGATGGAGTTTGGATTATTCCTCTTATTACCCAAAAAACTCTTTGGGACGGAAAACCTAATGGTAATTATGGTCGCCCAATTCCTGCCGATAATTGGTCAATGAATGGAAATTTCATTGGTTCAGTTAATGGTGGAGAAGTGCGTCATTATTCCTTTAGAGCAAGAGGACAAACTGCTCAAACATTTAAGCCTGAAATGTTCAGATTTATGCACATGGTTGCTATGAATGATGATGAAAAGGGAATGTTATATGCAGTTGATAGAGATTTCCAAACAGTATTGAGTTTGGAATATAATGATGACTTGAATGAAAACGATGAAAAGTATGTAAATACTTCTTCATTTGAAATTCAAGAATTAGTGACTGAACACATGGGTAAGTATTTGTGTCCTTTGATTGGTTTAGACCGTTATCATGCAGAAGTGCAATCAAAGCAATATGCTGATAGATTGGTTTTGACTGATGGTAATGTAATGAATATCAATCCTAATTTGACTAAGGCAGGTAGCCGAACAATCTTTATTTCTGATATTAATGCAGATTTTGATTATAGCGGTGAATTGTATTCTTCAACGGCTTGTTGGATTCCTCAATCAATTGAAATTGATTTTGGAGTAGGAAGCCATGTTATGTTGTTGGGAAGAACAAGTCAAAGAACTATGGACGATGGAAGTTTATCTCAAGTTTCTATCAATGTAGTTGGATTGTATGTTATTAACCGAAGAGGCTCAACAATTGATTTCAATGACGCTCAAGAAGAAGATTTTGAGTGGTTTTGATACTCAATAGGTTTAACTACCAACCTACAACCTTATAATCGTATTAGGTTTGAATGACGGTCAATTAGGTGCGAAGCCTATCCTAAATTAAAAAAGGAGAAATTAAAATGAGTTGGACAACAGAAAAGAAAGAAGATAGTAATGTCAGCAAATATGCTCTATTAAAAGAGCAAATGCTAAATCAAATCAAAGACCGTATGGACAGGGATAGAACATTTATCAACTGTGCAATTACAGGACTTGCTAAAGTCGGTAAAACGGGAATTGCTTTAGATTGTAGGACAGAAGAAGAAATTAAGAAAGGAATGAAGGTTCTTGTATTAGATTGGGATAATGGGGCTGAACCCACTTGGAGTTCTTGTCATAACCGTGATGAGAACATTATCATCTTTAATCCTATTCAAAGGAATGAAGATGGAACATCAAACTTTAATGCTGGATTTGAAAATTCACACGCATTTATTAGATATTGCCGTGAATTGATTGAAGATGGTCAAGTAAAAGCAGTTATTCTTGATGGACTTGATAAAGCGTATGAAGCATCGGCTATGGTGCTAAGACAACATTTAGTTAAGTCTGGAAAGAGAGATGGAACAGTTATCCATGATACAGATGCAATTAGAGTTAGCCCTCTTGATTGGGGTATTCGTAATCAAATCTATAACCGTCTATTAGATGACTTTATGGATTTGAAGTGTGATAGATATACTATTACACATATGAAGCCTGTATATGGTGATATTGTTAATCCTGTGCCTATTGGTGAAGTTCCCGATTGGCATAAAACTACACCTGCAAGATTTGTGCAAATGATTCACATTAACCAAAAGAAGGTTAGTGGTGTTCAAAAGTATATTGCTACTTGTAATGCAAGTAAAACCCGACCTGAATTAGTTGGTAAAGAATGGGTTGTTTTCTCCACTAATGGTGAAAATAAGTGGTTCGGTATTGATGAGATTCGGGAGGGTAATCTGTGAAGTTTCTTGTAAATGATGGTAAATACTTTACAAACGCAATTCTTAACTGCACACTAAAAGGTAAATTCTTTACAAGTGGTGGAGTTAAAAATAAAAGTTTGGGAGATTATGTTTATCTTGAATTGAAAGAAAATGAGTTGTTAATTTACAATGCTGATGATACAATGGCTCTTGAGCAAACTATGTTTGTTGAAGGTTTAGAAGATGGAAATGCTACTGTTGAAGCAAGTAAATTACTTCAATACTTGAAAAAGTTTGGAGATAACTTCACAATTACAATGAATGATATAATTAGAATTACAGGCGGTGGTAAAACCGCTTCTATGGGTATTGTTGTAAATCACCCATATTATGATATGATTACTGTATTCAAATCAAGAGTTAATGATTACAACTTTAGTCAAGAATTAAAGGACTATCCTGCTTGGTCGGATAGACTTTCATTTGAAACTAAGATAACTGTTAATTCTGATACTTTCATTGAAGCCGTTAGTGCTTGTGAAATTGTAGGAACAGGAATATATAAAATGGATTATGGAGAAGATTTCAGTATTTCATCAACAGATGATTTTGCTGGATTTAATTCTATTTGCGACACTTTAACAAATGAAGGAGAAGAAGCAACAGTTGAATTTACAAGTCCTATTCATAGATTCTTTGAGAAAAAATCTGTGATGAGTATTTTATTCAATGATGATTCACCAATTTTGTTTTTGGCAGGAGATAGAAAATTATTCAAAGCACCATTTATTACAATGTTAAGGTGATATTATGCACATGGAAGATTATCAAAAATTAGCAATAACTACTGCTATTTATCCTAAAGAACAAGGTTTAGTTTATACTGCTTTAGGTCTTTGTGGAGAAGCGGGAGAAGTTGCTGAAAAGATTAAAAAGTATATTAGAGATGATGGAGATATAGAAGTTCTTAGAACTAATGTATCTAAAGAATTAGGAGATGTGCTTTGGTATATTGCTAATTTGGCACATGAATTAAATTTAGATTTAGGAACAATTGCTTCAGATAACTACCTTAAACTTAAATCAAGACAAGAAAGAAATGTTCTTAGTGGTAGCGGTGATAATAGATGAATATTTGTTATACAGATAATGATAAAACTATTCACTTACGATGGAGAGATGAAAAGGGAAATAGAGTTGAAGAGGATGTATCTGACTTTAGACCTTATTTCTTTGTAAGAGCAATTGAACCTTCTAAAGATGGATATAATATAACTGAACATATTAATGGGCGTAAAGTCAAGTTATGGTATCCTTTTGATTATGAAGAAGGTAATTGGGTTAATTTGCAGGGTGCTTTGTTAAAGAAAGTTTATGTTCAAAAACCTGGAGATATGAAAGTTGCAAGAGAAGAATTTAATCAAACCTATGAAGCAGATGTAAAAATAATTGACCGATATGCAGTTGATAGATTAACTAATATTCCTGATTCTAAAATTAGAAAGTTGTATTGGGATATGGAATGGATTAATAATGATTCGGAACATGGAGATGCAATTACTGTAATTGTAGGATATGATAATTATGATGAAACTTATTACCAATGGTCGTGGTTTCCCGATGAACATTACATAGAACAGAAGCAACACTATTCATTTCATCATCATATATTTGATAATGAAAAGGATATGATTCAAGATTTTATTGAATTTATTCAAGAAAAAGACCACGATATGCTTATTGCATGGTTTGGTAATTTTGCAGATATTCCTAAGTTAATTCATCGTTGTATTCATAATGGAATAGACCCAAGACAATTATCCCCATACAATGATGTATCGGGAGTTTATTGGAATGGTGGAGTTAAAACTTCTAAGAAGGTTGATAACTACGGAGATATTTACCAACCTATTAAGGGAAGAATAACTCTCAATTTAGATGTTGCATTTGAAAGACAATGGAATGATGCTCAAAGAGGAACATTACCAAGTTTATCTTTAGATTATGTAGCAGAAGTGGCATTGGGTAAAAATAAGTTAGTATCTGAAAAATTTCCTGACCCTGATGATTTTTATTCAAGAGGTTGGTTGGAAGATACTGAAACATATTTGAAGTATGCTTTAATAGATGTTGAATTGATGGTTGAATTAGATGAGATTAATTTTTGTAGTGATGCAATTTTATCCTTACAAAGAATCCTTTTAGCCCCATTTGAGTCTTGCCTCCATGTATCTAAAATGGGAGGTATTTACTTTATGCGTAATGCTGATTGGAAAGCACCAACAGGTAAAAAGGGTATTACAGAACAATATGACGGTGCTATGATTTATGACCCTATGAGTGAACAAACTCAAGGATTACATTTAGGAGTGGCGGCATTTGATTTTGCAGGTCTATATCCTTCAATGATGATTTCAAGGAATATTAGTTGGGAAACTAAATCTGATACTCCTACTGAATTTGCAGTTAATATTGCAACACCGAGAGATTTTAGTCCTACTAAAGCAAAAGTAATGAGATACTATAAAACGGATAAGTTAGGTCTATTACCAAGAGCAGTTCTTGAATTAAAAGATTTGAGAGATTTGTATAAGAAAAGAATGTATAAAGCAAGGGCTGATGGAAACAAAGAAGAATATAATAAGTGGTATGTAAATCAAATGGCAGTAAAGCGGTTATCTGCGTCTTTTTATGGCGTAGTCGCTTATCAAGGATTTGGTTGGTGTGATATTGGTTTAGCATCATCAATTACTGCTTCTGCAAGAGAAGCAATTAGATTAGCGGCATTTAGGGCAAAGGAGTTGAGTAATAATGAAGTTTGAAGGTATAACTTTAATTAACTTATGTCCTCATGCTATTGATATTAAAGATATTCTTCATATACCCGAAAGGCATTGGGTAGCAAGATGTAAGAATCAATCATCTATTAAATATAAACCTACTATTCTTAACTTTCAACATAAAGGAGTTAGGTTTGGTTTATTAAATGATGTAGTTAGAATTTACAATACTAAGAAAAGTGAAGAAGGAGAAGAAAAAGAATGGAAACCTTTTCCTCCAGAATTACCTTTTACATTTTATATAGTATCACAAATAACTGCTGATAAACTTAAAGACAGAAATGACATTCTAATACCAGATAGTAAAACAAAAGATGGAGAATTAATTGTTCGTGGATTTTTATGTAGTGAAGCGACTTATGTAAATATAGTGGAGTGTTTAGAATGAAAGTAGTTTATGGACACACGGATTCTATTTATGTTCAAGTTGAATCTATTGAAGAAGCAAAAAAGGTAGCCGAGAATATAAATGATTATGTTCAAGGTTTTTTTCCTAATTCTTTGAATTTACCTACGCATCCTGTTCAATTAGAATTTGAAAAGTATTTTTCAGCATTAGGAGTTGGTTGTGTTTCTTCAAGAAATGCAGGTTTAATTTCTTGGAAAGAAGGTGTGCATTTAGATAAGAAAGAATTTACTATGACAGGTTTTGTTGCAAAAAGAGTTGCTGAAACTAAACTTGCAAAAGAAGTGCAAACTAAAGCATTGAAAATGTGGGTTGGAGAATCAACTCAAAATGAAATTACTGAATATTCTAAGAGTCAATTCAATGAAGTAAAACAAGGAAGAAAGCCTATTGAATATTTAGTAAAGCGACAAAGACTTAAAAAGAATAGACTTAAAGTTAAATGTGGAGATTGCAGAAAAAGATATGATGTTTTGAAAGCACCGAATAATTGTGAATGTGGAACAAGTAAAAGTTTCTTTACTACATTAGAAGGTAAAAATCCTACATTTGGTTCTGGTATTGCAGGTGTTATTTGGTTTAATACTACACAGGATAAAGTAATAGGTGATTCTTTCTATTACTTGAAAGTTGAACCTTCACATCATACTTGGACTCACCCATTAACAAATCAAATTAGAAAGGTTGAATGGATTTCAGCACCTAATCTTGAATTATTAAATGAATTAGTTAAAGATTTTAAGATTGACTATAAACATTATTCAAATGTTGTAGTTGATAAGGTAAAGCCTATATATGATGCTATGGGGTGGAACACCGAAGCAGTTTCATTAGATGAAAGGCAAAAGACATTAACGGAGTGGTTTTAGATGTTTACAAGAAAAACAGTTGATGAAAAGACAAAAAGTAAAGTAATACAATTAGAAGAAACAGTTAAAGCATTAGAAGCAAGACTGTTAGGAAGAATAGAAGAATTAGAAAAACAAATATTAGAATTATCTATCAAGCAAAGAAGAGATGATGGATTTTTCAAAATGATTATTGAAACAATTAAAGAATGGAGTGATAAAGATGAGTGATATATTTACATATGATTGGAGTCCTGAAAATTATTCAGCAAGCGAAGAAGATTGGAAAGATTTTCCTATATTGAAGATGACTAAATCTTCTGTAATGTCTTATGATTGGTGTCCTAAAAAGTATTTTTATTCTTATCCTTTAAGATTACCTCAAGATAAGACAGATGCTATGACAAAAGGAATTGTTATTCACAATGCTTATGAAGATTTTTATAAGGCATTTGATGTTGAAAAGGCTATGGATTTATCTAAAGCCGAATTAACTACTTATGCTATGGGATTGTTTCCTATTGATGAATGGGGCGGAGAACAATATTGGACTTCTGCTAACTTTGAAGCAAAAAGATTTGATGAAATGAGAGAATCTGGAACTATTGATAATTTCTTACCTGTTGGTAATGAAGTTCAATTAGATGCTTTATACATGATTGCAAGAAATCAAAATCCTAAATTCCCATTAACAAGAGATTACTATGTTCATCTTCAAGGTATTATTGATAGACTGTTTGTTGAAGATGGAGGATTACTTCCTATGGAATTAAAAACAGGTGGTTGGAAAGATTACAAAACTACAGGTATGCGTAAAGAATCTGCCTTTTACAAATTATTAATTGAACACGCTGATGATGAACAATTAATTAGTCAAGGCATTGACCCTGAAATGAAAGTAACTCAATGGGGTTGGTGGTATCCTGAATCAAATTATATTTATGCAGAAAAGGTTAAACAAACCTCAACTACATCTTTACTTAAACTAATGGCTAAAGTTCTTTGGTCGTATGAACAGGCTAATTTCCCTGCTAAGTATTATTATAAGACTTGTTCTCATTGTTCCTATTTTGGAATATGTGATGATGCACAAAATCAATCTTTCTGGTGATTAATATGAATGAAAGAATAGATAATATTATTCAATCAAGGGATTGGACTTTTGATGCTATTTCTAATCTTAGAGAAACTATTGATTCTATTTATATGGAATTACAAGGTGAATTATCTGGTAGTGAAAAATTAGATATTGTTTGGGATATGGATGTTGAAATAACAGGTAATTTTGGTGAAGGCTTTAATGATTTAGTCAAGATTAAATTATCAGCAATAATAGCAGAAAGAATTAGTATTTTATTGAAGCAAGCGAAAGTTGTATTTGAGAAACCTGATACAAAGGCGCAGTTGCCCGAAGTTCCAAAGGAAAAACCGAAAACAAAAGTTTCAGTAAATGATACAACCGCAAATACAAGAATTGGGGATGTTAAGGTTGAAAGAATATGAATTAATGTTTCCGAGAGTAGTATGGGCAGGTTCAACTAAAAATTCGGGATTTGGCACACCAAGAATGGTTGTGAATAATAAAACAGAATATGCTAATTTTATTAAAGCATATAATAACAAAATGAATGTTTATACTACTGTTTATGATTTCAAACAGTTTAGAGGAAGTAAACAAGTTGATGCTTCTGTAATTGTAAATAGAGCATTTTTAGATTTTGATTCTCACGATGAACCTATTGAAAAGTCGTGGGAAGATGTTAAGTTAGTAGTAAAAAAACTTATTGACTTAGATTATAGGTTTACTTATTTCTTTAGTGGTAATGGATTTCATGTTTTTGTATATGGAGTTGAAACAAAAGGAATGTCTAATATCCGACCTGTTCAGGCTTTTTGGAGAGAAGTTCAAAGTTGGACTAAAAATGGAACATTAGATGGAAGAGTAATTCAAACTTCAAGACTTAGAAGAATACCTAATACAGTAAATATGAATAGCAATAATCATTATTATTGTATTCCTTTATTGATTAGTGATATTGATAAAAGTATTGAAGAAATATTAGAGATGGCTATTACACCAAGATTAATACCAAGAGAAGAAAATGGTAATAAATTGGTTAATTGGCCTGATATTAAACCAATTCAATTAGAAGAAGCAGTTATTGATATACCAGAAAGAAAAGGTTCATTACCTTTGATTCCTTGTTTATATTCTGCTATTATGGTTGAAAATCCTTCTCACGAAGCAAGAGTATATTTAGTTCAATGGTATAGAGATATGTTATCATTGGGTAATAGAAATCTTAGTGAAGAAGATAAAAATAAAATTAGTGAAATGATATTTCAAGAAATTGAGAAAATTGCTAAAGAAGATGATGTGTGGATTGATTGGGACGCAAATATTACAAGAAAGTCTATTAACTATATTGTTAATGGCGGTTATAATGCACCCCATTGTGATTCAGCATTAATTCCGAAAGGATATTGTATTGGGCGTTGTTGGCGTTATCCAACAGGAGATGAATAAAATGAAAATTATTATGCAAACAAAATTATATGAATTTGGCTTTTGGGCTACAGAAGAACAAAGATACCATTTACAAACTAAATTAACCGATTGGGGTCTTAAAGATGCTAACGATTGACTCAAGAGAAAAGTCAGTCTTAACAAAATTAGTTGAGATGTATTGTCGTAATCTAAATATTACTACTGAAAAGAAGTGGTTGGAAGTTGGAGATTATGTTATAGGAAATGTATGTTTTGAAGCAAAAAGCGCACAGGACTTTTTACAATCTTTATTAAATAAAAGATTATGGAATCAATTAGATAATATGGATAGAACCTATGAGATTAATATTGTATTAATTTATGGTAATATGGATGAAGCAATTAGAACAGTTAGTTCTAAATTTGGTAAAGATATGCCAATAGAAGCAAGGCTTACTTTATTGAATAATAAGTTTATGGGAGGAATAGGAAGGATTGCATTAGATACTGATGCTAAACCTATATTTGTTCCTAATGAATCAATTGCGGCAAAGTTAATTGCTTCAATTGCTAAAATGCAACCTGTTGATAGACCCGCTATTGCACCTGCATTAGTTAAAAGAATATCAACAGATGACATGAGATTAGATACATTAACTACCATTAAAGGAGTTAGTGAAAAGAAAGCAAAGGATTTATTGAAAACCTTTGGGTCTATTATGGAAATAGGCGAATGTAAGTTAGAAGAATTAACTTACTTAGATGGAATAGGAGAAACTATTGCAGAAAGAATTTTAGATGTTTTACATAGTGAAGAAAAGGTGGTTGAATAATATGGATAGAGATGAAACTTTTATTGATTTAGATGATGTTGAAGATATTGCAGAACAAATTGAAGCGTTAGGAGAAGTGCCGAGTAGCAACTTAGAAGAATATCCTTATTTGCTTAGAGAATGGATTAAGTCTGCAAGTGAAGTTTCAACAAAAAATGAAGTTCCTTGTGCTTTAGGATTCATTTCATTACTTAGCACTATTTGTAGTGATATTGTTGCAGTTAAATTTAAGAGAAATGTTGAAGATTGTAGGATTCATTTTTGTTGGATTCAAACTACAGGTTCAGGTAAATCAACATTATTTAATTTTCTCGGTCCTGTATTAAAAGGAGTTTATACCAGAATTAATGCAATTGAAGCAAATAAAGAATATGACTTAGTTGATGTAAAGGATTTCACTACTCCTGCATTAATTGGAAGTGTTAAAGAAGATGGAAGAGATGATGACGGAAATACTCAATATGCACCTATTGATGGTCTATTGAAAGGTTCAGGATTAGTTGCTTTTGATGAGTTTGAGAATGTTGGAGTATTTAAGGCTCATACACATAAAGAAGGTTTAGTTGGACATTTGAATACTATGATGAATACTCTTTGGGGTCAAAATTACAAAATTAAAAAGAAATTGACACAAGGACCAATTATTGAATGTGATGCTCGTAGGGCTATTTATGCTACAACTTATCCACCAAAGAATCTTCAAGATATTATTGCTGATACAGGTTTATTGCAAAGAATGGTTTTATTCGTTAGAGAAACTACTGATGATGAAAAAGACCAAATGATGATGAATCTAATTGATGCAATTGGAGAAGATGAAGATATTGAAACACCTATTGAGCGTTTTAGTGATGCTTTGTTTAAGACTTACACTACATTAAAAGAAAGACAACTTGAATTGATACAAGATAATCCTACTTGGTCTGAATTACAAGTAGCGATGAAAATTGTTGAGTTTAGTCCAGCAGTTAAAGATTTGATGAAGTATGAATATTATAACATGACCGAGTTCTTGAGGGGAGTTAGAGCCGAAGTAAAAGAAACAACCGATAAATTTACTGCTCGTCTTTTTGTAAATTTAACTAAGTTATCTGTGTTGATGTGTATTATGGAAGCACCTTCTATTCCTAAAGAAGATAGATTTACTGTTCAAGCAAGAAATGTTCGTCAAGCGGCTAAATTGATTAGACAATGTTATATAGCCCTCGTATCATGGCTTGATGTAGCCCTGCGAGAGCGTAGGCAATCAATTGTTGAATTAGCGGGAATTAATCATTGGAAAACTGCATTTGAAGAAACAAAGAAAGATGAAGATGGTTTTGTTCTTAAAACTAATTTAATAAATACTTTTATGAAAATTGCAAATGTCGCAAGACCAACTGCTTTTAGAAAATATAAGAAAATTGCTTCTATGTTTGAGGAAAAGAAAAAGGGTGTATCTCCGTATTTGAAATGGAAGGTGAATGAATAATGAAATATGAAACTGAGTTTTTAGTGTTTGATGTAAGTAAAGGACCAAAAATAATTGTTGAGAATTTAAATTCTTATGGGCAAGATGGTTGGGAATTAAAGTCAATGATTAATGTTGCAGGTGAAAAACTTGTTGCATTTTTACAAAGACAAACTGATGTTGAAACACCTAAAGATAAACAGACTGAAAGACTAAAGAATCTATGGTCTGGAAATGGTGAAAAGGATGAATAATGTTTTGGCAATTGATATTGAAACTAAAAATCTTTCACATGAGATTGGCGGTTGGGGTAATACCCATATGTTCTTAGTTTCAACAGTTTGCACACATGATGGTAATATATCAAAAGCATATGTTGAAGATAACATAATTGATTCAATTGAAAAAACACAGTATGAAGTATTTCCACTATCACAATTAAAATACGACTTAGACGACCATTTTGAAAAAGGAGGATTATTATTGGGTCATAATATTGGTGCATTTGATTTGCCTGTATTAAGAGATTCAATGGATATTTTTTGTATCACTAAATATATTAAAAATGAACAATATATAGATACAAGTAAATATTTAGTTAAAGAGTATGGTGAAAGATTTTCATTAGAAAACTTAGTGAATCATAACTTTGGTGAAACAAAACAATTAGAGAGTATTCAAGCACCTGCTTTATGGAAACAACAAGAATATCAAACAGTAGTTGATTATTGCGTTGATGATTGTAAATTAGTTTACAAATTGTGGAAAAGAGGAAAAGATAATCTTATTGATGCGTTTAGCATAGAAAAGGAAGAAGTAGTGAAAATGGAGGTGAATTGGTAATGGCATTAAGCACGGCAGAAGTATTTGGTTGGGTTTTCTTTTTACTAATTATTACTATACTATTCTTTGCGGCTTTTGGCGGTTCAACCGTCACAGAAGAGTCTATTGAAGAATATATAGAACAACTAATGAAAGATGACAAAAACAACAATAGATAGGTGAAATTATGGCTTTGCGAGAACAATGTCCTTTTTGTGGCATTCATACGATACCTAAGAGAATCTTAGGTTTTTATGTAGGTTCAAGCGATAGCCTTAAAATATGGGAATGTAGGGAATGTTCTTCTCTATGGTCTGAAAAATTGGGGGAAAGAGAGTTATTGGTTTAATCGCCAATAGCCCTTTTTCTCCCTTTTTTTATTTTTTATTTTTTTTCAAAAAAAATTTTTTTCAGCCCCTTGCGGATTCGCTCAATCGGGCGGTTGGGGTGGCTCAAATCATGTCCGTATAGAGCCGTAGCGTAGCCTGTATGCCCCGTTTTTGATTAGGTGCATATCGGGAGGGGGCGGGGTGGTGAATCGCTCACAATCGCCCCGTATCAAATCCTGTTCATAGGGTTAAAAAATTAATATTTTTGGGTTCTTTATATACTGTCGGCAGGGGGATTTTGCTAACTTTCAGCCCATTTGAATTGGAATATAAATATTATTTCCGTTAAATTGATTTGCTAAAATATCATAAGTTGCTAAAGGTGCATTTGGGGAATTATCATGAATTGTTAATGTAGTAATTGAAATAAAACCTGTTTGTCCTGTTTGTCCGTGTATTGATGTTCCATCATAAGCCCACGCATTTATATTTGGGGCTTGTGGTTGAGTATAACCTAAACCAATTGCAAATTGAGGATTACCTATATTTGAACCTTGACTATAATCAGGCATATAATCAGGGAATTTTGGTGAATGTAAACCTGCCATTATTAAATTATTGTAAAAAGTTACAGTAGGATTTTGATTTACAGGAAAACATACAACAGTAAAATATCTATTTGCCATAGCATTTTGAGATGATAATTGAGCCAATTCAGGAAACATACCACCAGAACCATTTTGAAATACAAAAAATGGTATATCTAAAATATTAATTAATCCACTACTAAAAGAACCAATATCAACTTCCCAACCAATCTCTAAATACCACATATTAGCCCCTTTAATATTAATTGTTAAACCACTAACATCAATATCAAGATAAAAATTGTAATATCCTACTAAAGTGTCAGTATAATTTCCTGAAAAAATTTGTGGATATACCTGAGAAGGGTCGCCAATTCCTCCTAAATTATATACAGGATATAAAATATTATTAGGAGTTAATAATCTATTTGCAGGAGTATCTTCAGCATAATTAATATTTGTAGGTGTTGATACTGCGGGATAATTACTAAATGGTGGAACTGTTGAACCAAAAGGTGCAGGATTATTAGTATAAACTTCTAAATCAACTGCACTTGATTCTTGATGAATTTGAATATTATTCAATTGTGCAAATAAACCAACAATTGCGCCAGGACCACCACCGCCACCACCGCCAACACCGCCTAAAGACTTCAAACTTGCAGTAGTGGCTAAAGATATATTTCCCATTTAATCACCCAATTATTGACCAAATATTGTTACCGAGATAAGTAAATGTTTTAGCACTTCCAGCAATAGTATTTGTATTAGTAGCCGTTCCATCAGTTAATGATTGTGAGCCTTGACAAGATACAGTTAATGAAGAAGCAGGGCTTAACAATTGAAATAGATATTGTGTGCCTAATTGAGCATTTGATGGTAAAGTGAATGTTATTCCATTTTGCCCTACAAAATAGTGCATTCCTGAAAATACAGGACTTAAATATACAGTTGCAGGATAACCTGAAGTAATATAAGTTGTATGTGCTAATCCTCCGCTATTGTCATTTAATAGAATCCAAGTTGGATTTGCAGAATGTCCTTGACTTCCCCAATCATTATAATTAGCCTCACTTTCTAATCCATAAGAAACAGGCATTACTGTAATAGTTTCCATAGGGCGAAGTATTATAGCACTTGTCATATTATCTGGAACAGTTGGTGAAGGTAAGTTTGCGACATTTAATAGACTTTTAAGTGATACAACTCTATTAGAAACATATGCAAAATTATTACCTCTATTTTCATTACCACCTTCAATAACTCCTTCAAGAACACTTACACCGTCATATCCATGATGCTTACAAATAACTACTACATTGGTATGTCTATTTACATTTTTAATTGTATAAAGTAATCCCGCAGTTGCTTCCATAGCAGGAGGTAATGCAGTAAATAATACTGAACCACCAAAAACATCGTTTGCAGGTGATAATATGCTAAAACCTTCCCATATTTCATCATTGTAAGTATTAACTGTTGGACTTTGATGACCGCCCGTTCCAACAGGTGAATAAGCAGATAAATCGTGAGTATATGATTCACTACCAATTAAATGAACATGATGTGCTAAATTTAATGGAGTTGCTAAAGCATCAGTCCACAAAATATGACCACATTGATTATTTGTTCCAAGTGTTGCGGCAAATCCTACTGATTTTTCAGTTGATTTACTTTTACTTATATGTATTCCATTATCTGCATTTAATTTAACTCCCATATTAACTGAAGTTCCTGCGCTAAATGTAATAGAAGAAGTGCCTAATGAGTCTTGAATTGTATTATTTACTGATTTCAATATTCCGACAGAAACAAGACCTGCAACTGCACCAATTAAAACTGTTCCTGCATAATTAGCAAAATTAACTGTTCCTGAAACTGTGGCTTGATTTAGAATATCTGCACTAAGACCTGCACCACCAGACTTTTGTATATTACCACCGAATATAAAATTATTAGTTAATGTTGCATCTCCACTTTCAGTTATTTCAAATACTGAACCATTAGCCCCATTTCTAAATTGATAAATAGATGTATGGGGAGTAGTGCTTTCATCATAATCAACTCTAAAGATTAAACTATCTGTTGAAGAAAGATATGTTGAATATAAATGAGCCGCAGTTAAATTACCTGTTATAGTGGTATTGCCACCTACTGCTAAATCATTTTCAATTGTAGCATTACCTTCTCCTGTAATTGAAAATTGAGTTTGTGGACTTCCTGCATTATCTGTAATCTTAAATATGTCAGTAGCAGAAGTTCCAGGTAATTTAAATTCAAAATCACCCACACTTGTAAATAATGCTTTAGTTGCATTTGCAGTAATAGTTAATGCTTCATTATAAATGTTTGAATTAGAATATCCTAAACTTAAAGATTTTGAAAGAGTCTTTGAAGTTAAATATTGAATTTCTCTTGAGTTGATATTAGTTTGCCCTGTTTCAATTCTAATCATGGCAATTGGTATATCTCCATCTTCAGGAGAAGCACCAACAGGCGTTGAAGAACCTAAAGCAGAAGTTCCTCGTATTTGTAGTGCATTAGAAGAATCTAAAACTAACATGACATAATAATCACCATTTGAAGTAGCAGTTGCAGTTGCTTTAGTTACTGTTGTTTGTGTAAAAGTTGAAAATAAACCATTTCTGAAATATCCTCCATTAGATACAGTATAAACAGTTTCAGTATCTCCGCCTGTTCCTACTGCTTGTGAAACATCAAACCCATAAGCGACATAAGAACCTTGAGTCATAATATTCAATGCTTTAATAATACCTGAATGTATTGCATCTTGATTATCAATTAAATGGTCATTTACTCCAGGATTTAACTTTAATGATGAAATATAACCTTGATTACCCATATTACTCAACCTCCATTACAAAAGTAAAAGTGACGCTATCATTTGATGCTATCGGACCAATACTATTAAAGTTTACCCTTGATAATAACTTGTCATTCATTTGTTCCCTATATGCTGATAAAATATCTCCTGATGATGGAACTACACTTAAACCACTAAATAATCCTAATTCACTAATATTAGTTCCATTAATATCAGAACCACTAAATGTAACTTCATAAATAACTTGGTTATTTAACACCGTTACACTTGAAGCAGTTTTTTTACCTGTAATGGCATTATCTAATTTTTTCTGTCTTGCACTTGTATCATCTGAACCGTTGCCTAATTGTATTTCATCAAAAATTATGGCTATCATTCTTGCTAATGCTTTCTTTCCATCTTCAACTATCATTTTTATCACTCACTTAAATCTATTGTTGTATCTGTTCCTTCTATTGTTTGATTACCAAATAAATTGGTAAAGGAAAATATTTGATTGAATCCTAATCCATTATTGCCTTGAACTATAGTATGTCTTATTCTAAGACTGATGGGGTTTATTTTGAAGTCAGCATAACTTCTATGTAAAGTTTCCGATGCTATATTTTGATTACTAAATAACTTTGTAGCGTTTTTCTTTTCAGTAATAGCCAATTCAGCAAATCTTTCAGCAATAGATTTTTCATAAGCAACTACTGATAATTCCATAGCGTCAGCAAATGTATTTTTAATTTCAAATATCATATAATCGTCTTTAGGAATTTCTTGTTGAGGGAAGTTTAATGTAATAACATCTCCTGCATTCAAATGTTCTATTCCTGTTTTATGTAACTTAATTTTAATTTTTTGCCTACCTTTACTATGTAAATCTAACAATTCTTCTGCTTTAACTTTAGCATCGGTTTTAGTTTTAATATTATCATTATAGTAATTTAAAGTCTTAGTTCTTTTTCCTTCAACTTTCATTTCAGCAACTACTTTTATATTATCTCCATAAACAATAACTTTATTTGCAAACTTAAATAAACTTTTAGTGCTTTCACTTGCTTCAATAAAAACATCTTCATTTTTATAAGATATATTCGCTTTACTTGTAGGCATTTCTTCTTTAGGTGAGAAATTAATAACATCTCCAACTACGCTACTTTCAATATCCTTGTATGTTGCTAAATAATTAATTCCTGCTAACAAATCATCTCCTGCAATATTACCTGAAACAAAGTAAGGATAGTTAGTTCTTTTAGAAATAACAGAATTTATTGAAGGTTTATTTATCATATGATATATATTAATCTTACATTTAGTAGTTGCATAACTTTGAATACTATGTATTCTTCCTAATCTAATGTTGTTGTAAAATAGTGTATCTCCGTTTTTCAATATACTTTCAACTTCAGAATCACTATTATTTAATATGATATAAGAAGAATATGGATTTGAACTGTAAAAGTAAGATTCAACTAAGAAATTAGTTTTCTCTTTTGAAAGATTACCTGTTTCAAAACTGATTCCATTTTCTTCTAACAATTCTTCAATTGTTCTTTCCACTTCAGAACAAATCGTCATTTCAGCCGTAATACAACCATGAGTAGCCTGTTTCATTTTAGGAGATAATTCTGTAGTAATAGTAATCATTTCTCCAATTGATACTGCACCATAGTAGTCATTCTTAACATCATTTTTGAAACTAATTCTTGGGAATGAAGTTTTTATTAAAGCCATTTCATTTACTTCAGAATTTACTCCATCTGTAATATATAGACTTGTGTTTTGACCATTTAAGAAAATATTATTCAAATGAGATAAAGAGTTTAAATCTCTCATTATTAAATAACCTTCTTCTTGATAAGCAATTGTTTGTTCAGAAGAAGCAATAACATACAATTCAAATATTCCTTCACAATCTCTTGCTAATGCACTATCAATTAATCCTAAATTTCTTGGTGCAAAAGTAGTAAGAACTTCATCTTCACCCGTATATCTCAATACATTTCTATTATTCATAACATACAACGGACAATATTTTGTATCTTTAGGAATAGTCTTAGGTTCAATTCTCATTAATCTAAATTTGACTCCTATATCATCTGCAAGAGTTCCCCATTGTTTATCTAAAGTTAAAGTATGAGTTCCATTTGAATGTATATGAGAAATAATTTTACCAATATAATTAGGAATTATTCCATCAGTTAATATATCTGAATGTAATGGGTTAGTATTACTTGGTAAAGTTCTTGACAAATTATAATCATATTCATGGACTCCCTTATTACTGACTAAAAATTTACCTTCTAAGTTAGGCGTGTAGTTAATCCATTGTAAAGAATTATCGTCTGTTGTATCAATTACAATAGTATTTGAATTATCGCTACAAGTAATTCCATCATCAACTACATTAATTTGAGGTTTAAATATTAAATCTCCCGAAACAGAAGTTCCTGTATCACCTAATCTTTGAACTCCCGTTTGACCTGTAATATAATACCAACCTTGTGATATAGCCCATAAATCAACGCTTCCATAATTTGAAGCCAATGATGCTGAAAAATTATCAAGTATTTCACTATATCTTGTATTTAAGGCTTCACCGAATCCTTGAATTAAACTAATTCTTGCAGATGATTTATGGTCGCCATCACCTGTTCCCCAAAAATTACCATGAAAACTACCATCGTCTTTTACCGTATTTGACATTCCCGAAACTGAATATGGTATATGTCTTTCAGATTCACTAAATGGAGGTTTAATATTCATATATACTGCCGTTGTTCTTCTAAATACATTTTGATTTCCATGTGAAGGGAAACCTAAAACTGCACTTTCATCTCTATAAGATAAGTGATGTAAAATTTTAGAAGGTTGATAATAAAAATCAGTAGCAGTAGTGCTTGTGACATTATGCCAATTTTCAAGTCTATTAACAGGAGTAGTTGTTGAATTATGAATAAGTGGTCCAATTAATGTTTTATTATCATTGACACAATTTTCTTCATAATAATCTTTATTAACTTTAGAATTAATATTTAAACTTCTTGTAAAGTTATATTTATAATTTCTTGATATACTATCATTTGCAATACCTTTATTTCTATTGCTACCATATATTTCAAATACATGAATTCTGTCTGCATTATTGTCAATTGACTGAATTATTCTAATTGACTCACTTGAATAAACATTGACTTTAGCCGCAGATTTTAACCTAAGATGATTATTGCTTGCAGGTGGATTAGTGCCAAAAGTAGCACCATTATGGAATGTTCCACTTTGAATAATTCCTACATAAGTTCCATCTGTTTTGTAAATAATATCTCCTTCTTCAAGTCCATGTCCTGTATGTATTGTATCACAAGAATTACTTAGAGTTTGACCACTATTAATAGATAATCCAGAAACATAAGAAGATGCTTTGTTAGACCAACATATATAACCATAATTAAATCGTGTTCCTGTTCCTGGACTTTGAATTAAATTCTCTCCAAACTTAACTGTATTTAATGGATTAAATGGATTAAAATGCCAATCATAAGTATCTTCAACTAAACGAATTAATGAAAATCTATCTATGCTATTTGAATGTGTAGTATCAACTATTTTTAATGACTCATAATCTTTATCTAATTTTCTCTTTCTTTCAGATAATCCATCATAAAGTCCATGACTTGTTTTTGTTAGTGATTTATCTCTAACTCCATCATTTGTTAAAATTAAAGAATACTTAGATAAATCTCTTCCTCGTTTAAGTAAATTAAATACATTGTTGTAAGAATGAGGTTGGAGACTACCTGTTGAAAATAAATCATAAGAATAACAACTTGGGTCGTTTAATTCCCATCTTTCTTTCAATTGTTTAATAGGACTATCCATTTCAATACTACCATCAGCATTTCCTATTTCTCCATTGTAAGTTCTTGTGGATTCTAAATGAGGAATAGTTTTTGGATAAAAATAAGTATTTCCATTTGCAAATCCATCATCTAAATATTTACCTGTCATAGCATCGTTATTCTTTTCATATATTGGAGTATATGTAGCAAAACCTGCACCACTTAAATAAACTCTTGCATATGCAGAAACTCCACTATTAGATTTATCTGAATAAGTATCAATTGATTCTTCATGAAAATTGATATTTTGTCCATCAAAAGTTTCAATTTGTTTCCTATTTAATACTCCAGAATCTCCTTTTTCTAATCCTATATATCTGTATATTTCACTTCTATTGTTTGAATCTAAATTAGTGTATGGAACTTGCCCTGTCTTTGAGTTTAATCTATGAATAATTCCTCCATCAAACATTCCTTGACTATTTATTAGATATAACCCAGAAGCATTAGGATAAATAGTATCACTTGTATTTGTTTCAATTCTTCCCATAACAAGTGGACTTACTGCCGCTAAAGTAATTGTAGTTTTATTATCATCAGTATTTTGCATATTAACAATTGGTAATTTTTGTGTAGCATTACTTATTTGGATTGTTTCTAAATCCGCAGTTGTAAATCTCTCATTTCCTATTAACATAGCAAATTCTGAATCTTCACCATCAATTATTCCTCTTGGAGAATTTATATGATAACCTTTTGCTTTGACATTATTATTTGCAGATGTTCCCATTAAATCCGTAAATCTAATACCTGCACTATTTAATTTTTCTCCCGAATCAAAAACGATTCCTTTATTTGAAACTGATTCTAAATGAGTAGGTCTTTTTGAATTTTGAATATCAGTTTCAATAGATTTACCTGATAATAAATAGCAATTATCCAAAGGAACAACATATACTGTTCCTAATGGCGGGTCAGCAATTGGGCGTTGATTAAATCTTAAAGTTTGTTGATTAGCATTATAGTCCACACTTACATGGTTCGCTAATCCTAAGAAATTTTTATTTGAATCAAGAACTATTAAATTATTATCAAATGAATTTTTACCAATTGTAAAATCAATAACCATAGTATAATTTGAACCTGCTGAAGCGTTATTAACATAACTTGCTACTGTAAATGTCAATTCTTGACTATCAAATGAATTAGAAGGTATATAGGTAGTTTTTACATATGGTGAAATAGAAGAATGAACGAAATCTTCAGAAAAAGTTAATTTTTTATTTAATTCAATTCCTTGTAATCTATTAAAATTATTTCTTCCGTTGATTCTTAATCTTCTAATACCATTATCAGTTTCATAGTTTTTATCTTCAACTACTCCATTGAATATAGTTTTTTCTAAAGTAATAGTTCTTCCATAATAATCTAATATATTTACAGGATTATAGTAGTATAAATTTGGAGTAATATTTTTTGGAACAACATAATTGTATGTTTTATCTCCATATTCTAAATCAATTCTTAGTCCAGAATAATTATTATCTCTCAATAATAAGTTACTTTTTGCAATAGAAGTATCTTCTTTCAATACATATTGACCGTTAATTGTAGGTAAATTTAAAGTATAATCAAAAGTATTATCTATTGCAGTAATTCCTAAAATTTTATTTCCAACATAAGGATAAGATTTTAATGATTGATTTTCATGTTTAACTTGAACAGAAGTTCCTAATGTAAATTTCATACTATCTTGGTGTCTATATGCGCTGATAGTAATATCTTGAGTTGAATTAGATGTCAATGGACTTATAGTGTCAATTATATAATAATAATCTCCAACTAAAATAGTATCTCCACTTTGTAATATAATTGATAAATCATTAGAAATATTTGAAATGTTTAAAACAGTTGAATTATTCGCAACGCTATTTACTAAAACTCCTAAGTCAATAAATGAACCATCTCTTTTTTGTAATTCTTGTCTTAATCTAAGTTTTCCATTATCTTTAATTTTAGTATGTTGTATTCCTTCTGCATCAATAACTTCTAAAGTTAATAGACTTGTCAATTCATTATTGGATTCTTTTAGTTCCATAGAACTTGTATTAGAAAGTTTATTTACTTTTTCTGGAGATTTCTTATAATAAGCATAAGTATTATCTCCTGTAAAAAATCCATGTAGTGCAGTTAAAAACTCAGTATTAAATATTAATCCTGTATGTAAAGGTTCACTTGCATTAAAAAAGGAACTACCTAATATATTTTTGTATAAATGAACTTGATGTTGATATGCGTTTCTATCAACAATACTTCTTTGTTTATTTCTAAATGCACTTCTCCAATATCTTGAATCAAAATTGTAAATATAAGAACCATTAAATCCTCCTAAATTTGGATTTAAAGTTTCAATAGGGCTTGAAGTTTCATCGTTTATTTTATGATTATCTATTAAACTTCCGTGTAAAGATAGTTTACTACTATCTAAAACTAAGTTGTCGTGTTCTGATTTTGTTTTGAAAACTGTGTGATAATGGCTACTTCCAAGATAAATTACATTATTACCACTTAGCGTATTGTCCCAAGTTGTTGATACACTATGAACAGTTAATGTTCCACCTGCACTATCTTCTGTTTTTTCTTGAATATTACCTACATATCTGTATTGGTATGTATCGGGATTAGGGTGATTGTCAATAGTTTCTCTCACAAATATACTTTGCCCTATAATTGGAGTATATGTCCATGTTCCATCAGTATTAATTACTGCACTATTCAAAGAAGCAGTTGAATTTGATGATTGAAAAGTTTTACCTGAAGCGGTATATTCTTTCCACCAACGACTTGAAGTTAATAAATATTTTGTATTGAAATCTAATTGATTTTCTTTTTTTAATCTTTCATTATAAAAGTAAAATGTCGGGCGGCTTACTGTATTAAATACATCATACTTATCTGTAATAAAATTATCAATATTAGTATCACTATTTACAGAATTACCTCTCAAACCATAAGAAAGAGCAACTACTGAAGTATCGTCTTTTCTTGGACCTTTCCAAATTTCAAACTTTGTATCCTTTGAAATATCTGAACTATATCTTGGAGTAAATTCAAATGAATCTCCTTGAGTATCAAATGAAGTAATTTCTTTAATTTTAGCAAAGTGAGTTTGAATAGAAGTATGATTGTTTTCTGTATCAATAACAATATCTGGATTAATGACAACGAAATAATCATAAGTATCAAAGTCAAGTGGTTTAAATATTTGTCCTGTATTTTCTCCAGAATCATAACATTTAATTCTATAATTAGAAGTATGTTCTTTGTTTAATAAATAACTTGTTTTATCTGTGTTTCTCGGATATACTCTATTAAGTAAATGAGAATCATTTCCCTTAACTAAAGTTTCATCATATTGAGTTTCATCTATTTCAGGTAAGTTAATTAAACTATTGTTTTCTAATGTCCAAGTAAAACTTTCAGTAGGATTAGTTGATGACCAAGAACTATTTGTTAATGTAATAGTATCTCCTTCTTTATATCCATCTCCACCGTTTACTACTATAACAAACATAACTAAACCAATACCAAAAACTCCTAATTCTAATCCTGTTCCATTACCATTTGTTGTAATATTATTAAATGCACTATGGTCGCCATTTACGGGATTAATTATAGTAGGACTATCAAACACATAACCGTATTTAATTGGTCTGGAAGCACTTACTCCACAAACAGTATAGTCAGGGTCTTTTCTAATTTCAAAACAATTAACTGAAGTAGTTTCTCCTAATGATTGGTTTTCATTATGAATACCTGTAATCTTAATTGAAGGTTTTACTGAAGTATTTGAAAAGGCTAAATTATTTTGGAAAGCAAGATTGTGTTGTAAATATCTATTGGGTAGTGAATCTGTGCTTGACGAAGCATTAGGGTCATAAATATTTATTCCCCCATTTTGTCCTGAATTAAGGACATAAACTACCTTTTCATCACTCATCTAATCCCTCAAATTTGTAATACAGTAATGTGTTTGAATACGATGGTAATATTGTATCTAATGAAGTAAACTTATCTTTATATGTTTTAACAAATGCTAACTCATGTAATTCTCCAATAAATTGTGTAGTTCTTCCTACTGTTGGATTTTGACCAATATAAATATTACTTGCTTCAAAAGCGAATTTAAAGTTATTATTTGTTGCAGCAGAATGCAGCGTTTCAGCAATTTTAATCCCATTTACAAATAAACTCATTGTTCCATTACGATGAAAACTTGCTGAAACATGGTAAGAGTTTAAACTATATAAATTAATTTGTGGAGGTTTAATGTAAGCATAAGTTTCACTTGATAATGGACTTACATCTTGAATAGTTATTTCAGAATTTCCAGATGATTCAGTTATGTTTGTGATTGTTCCACACGAAACATTTTGACTATTAAATAATTCAGTTCCTATTTTAAGAGGATTTCTCATATCATATCCAACAACCATAAAAGTATTCGCACTTGTATTTACGCTACTTATTGCAGTTTTAGTTCCATCATATTTTACAGGTTCTAATATTTTAACATTGTTTAAGTATATGTCATCAACTGTTCCTTGAACATATTGACTTGATTCAGTAAAAATTGCTTTAGTGCTTTCTAAGGTTTCAGTTATCATATTATTTCCATCTGAAGCAATTAGTTTCATACCTAACTTATATGAAGAAGGTTCTCTATTATTTGCAGAATCGTTCTTTAAGTAAAATTCAAGGTTAGTGTTAGCAAATAGCATTAATTTCTTCCCTACACGGTCAGAAGTTGATGTATGTTGCTCGCTTTGGCTATATCTTCCGTAATCCCACGATGCAGGGTCATTCCACTTTTCACCCACAGTAGGAGGGCTATATGGCGACATAACGCCATTCACGGAGGCATTGTAGCCATCATGCGTTCCAAACCCGTTAATGTCATACGGGGTGATAATAGCCTCAATTGTGAATCCTTTTGTGTGCGACCACATACCGAGCCTATTCTCTAAAGATGTGTTAGGAGGGTTATAATCATCGTATGTTAGTTGAATATAGGCATCACTAAGAATAGGAAAGGTTAATGCCTTTTTTTCTCCAACATACGCACTTGGCATATTATTCACCAACAACTAACGCTTCTGTAAATTCAAGTGTAAATCCGACTTCGGGGAATGATTCTCCTGCCATTTCAGTTCCAAAAGAAGAAATAAAGCCTCTAACTCCTTTTTGTTCCTTATCATTACTAATTGGTTCAGGAAAGTTCTTACTCATTCCAATAGTCAAAGTATCTTCCATATCTTTATCTCTATTGTGAAAAGTGAAAGGAATCAAAGGTAATTGGTCAATTGGTAAATTTTCTGAATCGCCTCCTGTTGCTGTATAATACTTAAAAGAAGAATCAATCCTTGAAGGAATAAGTATAATTAATTCGTTTAATGATTGGTCTGATTGAACGCCCGATGAATCAACATAAGAGTGAATTAATTGTGCTAATTCAAAAGAGGTCATTCTATATGCGTTTCCTTGACCCGTATCCCAACTTTTCCAAATATATTGTTCATGGATTATTCCTGTTAATGATATAGATTTACTTGCCATACCTAAATCTAAGGCTAATGTTGTTGATTCACCTGTAATAGTTCCAGAAAAAGGAATTGGAAATGAAGGAACAGTTTTAGCGGTGCTTATACTGATACTATTACATAACAAACCTATTCTGTTTGTTTTGAAATTGTTTGGAGTTGAACCTCTTGAAGCCAATTGAAGATAGACATTGAATGGCAAATCTGATGAATTGTCATTAAAGTTTAAATCATTACTGTTATAATTAATAGTCATTGTATCACATCACATTACTTCTTCTGTTAATTTCCACATTAATTAGTTTTGCTACTTTGTTAGCAATATCTCTAATTTCTTTATCAGAAGCACCTACTCTTCCATTTACATGAACATGAATTGTATTTCCTCCA
>Ga0209645_1000030_pt1 | contig 62846 bp, 80 predicted proteins | sample ETNvirenome_6_30_FD_184070 | JGI IMG/M metagenome (GOLD analysis project Ga0209645, IMG submission 184070) | Marine viral communities from the Pacific Ocean - ETNP_6_30 (SPAdes) (version 2) | ecosystem: Environmental > Aquatic > Marine > Oceanic | place: Pacific Ocean | collected 2013-06-19
AGACATTCTGGCTTTTTGTATAGCATTTAACATAGGTTTTTTCATGACTTTATTTATTTATTTTTTTCTTTTATTAAAAGCATCATAGGCTTTTTTTTCAGCTTTTTTAGCAAAAGCCTTATCATTTCTTTTTGAAAAAGGAATGTAGACACAAGGTTTGCCTGCAGCTTTTCTTTTTTTACAAGAAGCAGCTGCTGTTTTTTCATAGGTCTTTCTGTCCATATCTTGGATTCTTTTTTTAGGACCAGCTTTATAACCTTCAGACCACAACTCTTTTACTTTTTTTCCAGTTGGCATAATTACTTTTTTTTCTTTTTAGAACCCTTTGCGTAATTAGGGTCTTTACAATATTTACTTGCCGCCATATTTGCATACGCAGACGGATACTTATCAAATGTTCTTTTAGCCCAAGCGATACCTGAAGGACAAATACTTGCCTTTGGTTTTCTCATAGACATTTTACTTTTCTTTTTTGGCCCTAATGTATCATAGTAGTCTTGCATTAAAGCTTGCCTTGCTTTTAGCTGCTTTTCAGTGGGTTGACCACCATAAGCTTTTTGTGTGTTAAGTAAAGCACCTCCAACCCCAAGGACTTTAGAAGCAACTTTTTTCCCTGCTTTTTTTAAAACGCTTTTACCTACTTCTATTGCTGCCTTTTTTTTACTCATAATTTATCTTCCTTGACCTCGGTATAATCGTCCACTATAATATTTACCACTTGTTTGTTTAGTGTGTCTATTTTTAGAATGAACCCCAGGTCTTTTCTTTTTGGGTTTATAACTATAGCTGCTAACTATTTTTCTTGCCATTTAATTTTATTCTATCTTTGTAACAAAGATAATTAATTAAATCAAATTTATTTTATGCCTGTAATCATACGAAACACTTCTCGTAAGCAACCCAAACATGATTATTTAAAATATTGGAAAGTAATTAAGTACTGGGCAAAACGCAAGTATGAAATTACAACTGGCGAATTAGAGCTCCTATTGTTCTTGTATAGCGAACATTTGTTTACCAAAACAAAGTTTGAAGAGTATAATGAACTTATGTCTTGGGATAATAACAGATTTTATAAACTAATAAAGAAAGGTTGGATTCATAAATGGAGACCAAAGAAGGGTAATGAGGCTGCTCTTTATGAATTAACTTTTCAGGCAAAGAGAATGATAAGTAATGTCTATGCCAAACTAAATGGTGAAGACATACCTGAAAACGCATCAAACAATCCAGTGTTTAAACACGATGTAAAATACAGAGATAAAGTGTACAGAAATTATATGAAAAAAATTAATAAAGAAAATAGATTATAGCACAACTACTACGTCTCTTTCTTCTATTATAGTATAAGTATCATCGTCTATTACCATCGAATGACCAGCTGCTTTATCAAAAAATATAACATCATTTTTATTTACTGTGTCTACATTAGTTCCTGGGTTTACCACAATAGCTTTGTGATATCTCAATGAAGACATGTCTTCGTTTGAAAGTAAAAGACCTGATTTGGTTTTATACTCTTCGTTAATTTTTTTTATAACAATGTACTTATTTACTGCTTGCATAAGTTTTTTCCTTAGATGAAACAACGTATCCATTATCTTGCAATAGCTTTATTGCTTGTTCTATCATTTGTCTTTCTTTTCTCGCTGCCTCAAATATCTCATTAAAGATTGGCATATTATTTAATTTTAAATTTATATTTACTCATATCGTTTCTAATTCCTCTGGCGAATTTAGCACGATGTCTTTTTTCTTTCTCTATAAGGTACGAAATTTTGTAATTAGTTTTTTCTTCTTTACCACTATAAGCAAAGTAATTGTTTAAGTCTATGGTTTGTTCTTTAAACAATGTATCCAAAAAAACTTTTTGTTTTACCTCTTTTATTAAATTACTCTTGATTGACTCTGGCATGTGTAACAATTGCGTTAGTAGATAATATAGTAGATGCAACACTGCTTGAATTAATCAATGCGTTCTTGGTTACTTTAAGCGGGTCGATGACACCAAGTTTAAACAAGTCCCCAAACTTTTCATTCTTTACATCAAACCCGTAGTTCTTTTTTGGATTGTCATTAATCTCTCTTAATACATTCTCTGGTTTGATTCCCGCATTCTCTAATATTTGGATTAACGGTTGAACTATAGCTTCTCTTACTATATTACATGCTGTGTTGTAGTCTGCATCATCGTTGTCACTTTTAATTATTTTAGAAGCATTATATAAAGCAAGTCCTGCTCCAGGAACAATACCTTCTTCTAAAGCTGAGCGCACAGCACATACCGAGTCATCGACTCGGTCAAATTTTTCTTTTTGTTCTACATCGGAGTTACCACCAACGTAAATACACCCGATGGCACCCGCTAAGCTTGCGATTCTTTCATCTACAAACTTTCTCTCTTGGGGGGTCTCCGTATTTTCTTTCTGAACTCTTAATTCACTTATTCTGCTTAACAGTTCTTCACTTGGTTCATTATTAGTTATAAGAACAGAATTGGATTTACCTATAATAACCTTATCAGCTTTTCCTAAGTCATGTTCTGATAACGTAGATAAATCGTCACCAGTTTTTTCAGATAGATACTTAGCTCCTAAAGTTAGAGCTATGTCTTGCATTAGCTCATGTTTCTTATAACCAAATGAAGGAGTCGGTATATTACATAACTTCAATCCATTTCTCACAACGTTAGCTGCAAGAGTGTTTACCACATTCGTTCCGCAATCGGCAATGATAAGCAAGGTTTCATTTTTTTGAATGATGGGTTTTAAGACAGATTCAATTTGAAGTATGTTATTAATGTCTTGGTCACACACGAGAACCCTCACATTTTCTAATATACACTCGTCCTTCTTTTGATTATTAATAAATAGGTTTGATGAATAACCTCTATCTACTTTGATACCATTTGTAACCTCAGCGTATGTCTCATGGTTTTGAGAACGCTCAACAGTTACAATACCGTCTTTACCAACTTTCTGATACGCATCGAAAATTAATTTTCCTATCTCCGCATCATTGTTTGCAGATATCTTAGCGACATCTAACAAACTACTGTTGGTTATCTTCTTTGAGTTTTTCTCTAAATGTTTTACAATGTCTTTTACAATTGTATTTATATGTCTAACCACTTGTGTGGTATTGTTAGACGGGATGAGGTATTTACTACCAGCTTTAACAAATGCTTCTGCCAAAACAATTGCAGTAGTTGTTCCATCACCAGCTGAATTAGCGGTACGATTGGAAGCGTCTTTCATTATTTGAATTGCAATGTTTTCTACTGGGTCATCCAAAAAGATGCTGCGGGCTACAGTGACTCCGTCTTTAGTGATAGTCATTCCGCGTAAATGGTCAGTGGTTTCTATTATAACAGTTTTACCGCGTGGGCCTAATGTAGATTTAACTGCTTTGGAAATCTTTTCGATTCCTGACATTAATTTTTTTCTACCTTCAGAATCAAAGTCGAGATTCTTTGGTATGTATCCTTGCTTACTCATTTTATTAATTTAATTAGATTTCTTCAAATATACAAATTATGACGAGAATGACAAATTCAATGTCGCTTATTTTATTTTATATTTTTTCTTTTACTATATAATATTTATATATAATATTTTAGCTTTTAAGTCGTCATAGTCGTCATAAATAATATAAATAACTGAAAATCAATAAATTATAATATGACGACCTTAAATATAAACTGTCATAACTATGACAAAAAAAAGAGTTTCAATTAAGAAACTCTCTTTCACTCAAATCAAAACAGAACAAATAGGGAAATTTGTTTTTTAAAATTCTAACTGTCTGAAGTTTTTCTTATCCTCTGCAAGTTGGATACCTTCAGCAATTTGATTTATCTTTCTATCGTTTTTAACTGACCTGCGTATAGAAGCTGCTCTTGCAATTCCTGTCTGTCCATCAGGCCTGTCGTTAATAAGTCTTCCGTCTTTACTATATAATCCGTCTACGTAATTGTTAATGCTCATGACTGTTTTATTTTTTACAAAGATAATAATTTTTTTTAGATATCTGGGGGTTGAGGGTAATACCCCGTTATACGTTCGCCACCCCCCTAAGGGAAAGTGATATTTTTTTTGCAACTCAAATCGTTTTCAAAAAATTTTTGTCGATTTTTTTAGCTTTTTTCTGAGGCTGTTTAAACGGCGCTACGTTTAAACGTTGCGGGGTCGGGAATGTTTAAACGGTGTCGGCTTCGGGGTGTTTAAACGGGGTCGGGGCGGAGGAAGGTTTGACGTTTTGGAAGCAAAGAGACAAAAAGAATTCCCCCGTTATACCCCCGCGACAAATCAAAAGACAAAATAAATCTACTAAAAAAAGATAAAGTTATTAACAGGATAACGCACTGAGCGTCAGCCAGTTACAAGCATGGGACAAGGTGCAGGAAAATATTTTTTTCAAATTAGTATAAATATTATTTGTATTAGTCGAGAATTATACTATCTTTGCTCATATTAATAACTTAATTTATACAATTATGAAACTTAAAACTTCAAAACTAAACAGAGAAACATACTTGCAGGAGGCAACAACTATCCTGAGAAAATCTCTTTTTAGTCCTAAGGGCTACAAAGTCCCAAAGGTTAAATTATCCGTATCATGGGCAAGCCGTGGTAACAAATCAAACAAAACAAAATCAGGCGTTTCTGTACTGGGTCAATGTTACCCGACACAGTTAAGCGACGACGGTTTAAATCATGTAATTATCACGCCCGCTCTTGACGGTTCGACCTTAGAAGGTTCGTTGCGAATTTTAGGGGTGTTGGTTCATGAGTTAGTCCACGCGGTGGACAATTGCGAAAGCGGACACGGGCAAGCGTTTAAACAGTGCGCAACAGCTGTCGGGTTGACTGGACAAATGAGAAGCACAAGCGAAAGCGAATGGCTACAAAATTTAATGACTGAAAAGATTGTTAAAAAACTGGGGCTATTCCCTCACCAGACACTTAAAACGGGCGGACGTACACAGACCACCAGAAATATCAAAGTTTCCTGTAACTGTTGCGACTTCAGTTTTAGAACGTCGAGGAAAAACCTCAACATGATAAACGAGTTTGATTGTCCGACGGGTTGCGGTGGTGACCTTGACTGGTAGCAAATGCGGGGCGTTTAAACGCGCCCCGTTTATATTAACCTAAATTAAATTTTTATGTTCTTTAAAATCAATAAACCAAACAGACAAAGCAAAGCGCGAAGACGCGCAAAGCAAACGCGCAAAGAATGGCGCCAGTTTGTAAAAGGTCTGGAGTCGATAGGGCGACTTGAAACAGTACATTAAGCCCTAAGCGTCGCACTGTTTAAACAGTGCGGGTTGTATAACTTAAAATCAAAAGAGATGAAAAAAATTGAAGCAGTATTAGTTAGTTTATGTTTTGGATTTATTGCGATATCGTGCGGGCGTTTATTGGTTCACATCGTTAGCAATGATTTGAGAACATTTGGGGACTTTATAGGGCTTACGCCTGTGCTAATCTTTATCGGGTTTCTGTTCTACTTGGGCGGGGGTCTATGTTGGGAGATAGTGCGCGATGCGTTCAGTCGTCAGGGCGACTTAAAATAGTGCATTAAGCCTTGAGCGGGACAGCGTTTAAACGTTGTCCGTTGTATAACTAAAATTTAAATATTATGAGATTTAAAAAATTTGAAATCAAGAATTTAAGCCGTAGCAGACGCGGAGGATTCAGCCATGATTCAACACTGTATTTTAACGGTGTGCAAATCAACAAAGCGTCTGTACATTATTATAATAGAACATGGGAAACCTATCAATTTCAAACCTCAATGAGGAAGGTTGTTGAAGATATGATTGATTATAACATGAAACAAGTTCATCGCGTTGTATTCCCTGACTGGAAGCGTTTAAACGACACCAGAAGGAAAGAGCTTCGCGAGTATTTCAAAAGCCGTGAGTTTGGCGGGTACTTTGGGATTGACCTTTTGGATTTACTGGACAAGATAAACGGCAAAGAGCAAGAGCCAGACCCAGTACTAAACTCAATGAAAGCTTTCCTAATGTTGGGGGATTTGATGAGCGAGAAACAAGACACAGCGGACGCGGTGAAGTATAAAGAAAAGATTGTATTTGCGACGATGAGAAACAAAATTCCAAATTGGGAAAAGCCAAAAGATTGGGACTGTTTAAACGACGCGGACAAATTAGAAAGATTAAATAAAATTCAAGCGATATGAGAAGTTTAATAGTTGATAAAATACTGGACGAGAAAAGAAATTCTAAGGCAGAAGCCGAAGGCATTTCAGAATTTAAAGATAAAATAGAAATCGGGAAAACTATCCATTTTAATTGGTGGTCATTTTACGGGAGAGGGTCAAACGTCAAGCGTAAAATTGTAGACGTAACGCATGAAGGTAAGCCGTGCGTAAGGTTTCAAGGTTACACGAGATGGGTGATAGAGTTTCACGAAATCGAAGATATCTATTAAGTCGTTTGGGCGACTATAAAAAGAACGATAAGCCCAAAGCGTTGCACCGTTTAAACGCGGTGCAGGAGTTATAAACTTAAATCAAATTTTATGAAAGAAGTTATTGAAATGAAAAGAACCCCCGACAGTCAAGATTATTTTGGCGACGGCGGAGCGTACGGAAAAGAGTACGCAGAACTACAAAAAGCGTTAGTCCCCGACTATGGAGACGCGCCAACAATTCACGGCGAATTAATTAGGTGTGTTGGTCGATTGACTTATGAATTCTTCAACAACGGAAATTGTAACGCGCAAGAGGTTACAACAGACGATTGTCCAGAATGTGGCGGGAGTGGTTGGGAAGATAATCCATGGTACGACGAAGAGAATCCAGACGATGAAGATGAACAAAGAGATTGTTCTTACTGTGGTGGTGATTGTACGATAGAGACAGGCGTAAGGATAACGGAATATTATCAAAGAATGTTAAACTTTATTAGACATTATTCAGACGCCACAAAAGAGGTGGACAATTTAGAATCTTTTCTCAAAGATAAAATACATTACGATTTTTCTTCATTGATTTTAAAGCATGGGACACGGCTTTATAATGCTTTATGTGATAAAGTTATTTTTGAAGTATGGACGAAAGGAAAAAATGAGGACAGACCAAACCCAAAATACGAAGAAAGTGCATAGAAAGGAAAAACAAATAATGCACTGGGTCAAGAAAGCGAGAGAGCAACGACGTTTAAACAAGCTCATCGCGGACAAAAAGCCCAGTGCGTTTAAACAAGGTGAGCAAATTAAAATTAATTTTAATGTACAAAACTTGCACAGTTTATAAAAAAGTTGTATACTTGTACAGAATTTAAAAACTTATATATATGGCAAATAATTTAAGAACAAAACAATTATTATATGAGCCAACGCTAAGCGTTAGTGATGTATTCTTTAATCATGGCGGTGTAATCGTAGGCTCTAAGTGGTGGAAATCAAACGAAGAGTTTCAGGAACATTTATTAAGTCGTGCAGAAGATTTTGTAAGCACCAATGTACTGGAGCCTCAGAACATTACGCCAATGATGTTGGTAGACGACTTTATGGATAGATTATAGAGAGCGTTTAAACAAGACGGGTCATCGCATGGTGCGGGGAAGTGGTTTTGAAAATTTGACACAAGACCTTAGGTTATTAATTAGCGGTTCGAATCCGCGCCCGTCTTCAAAGAGCAGAGAGGTTACAAGAACCCACGGAGGAACAGGCAGTGACGACTGTCATAATACAAATCTCTGCTCAATAATATTAGGTACTTGCCAGTAAATCTGGAAGGCAAGCTAAGTTTATTCCAGAACCACTGAGCATGTGGTGTAAGTCTCACATGTGGATAGAAGGGATAAAATAAAGCCTAAAAATATAGGGAAAGCGGAAACCCTGTTTAAACAGTACGCATAATTTAATTTAATTTATATGGCAGATTTAATTAAGACAGACGGGAAGATTGTTAGAGATGTAGACATATCTTCTTTAGAAAAAATTCAAGCGCATGTTGGAGGATATATAGAGTATTGTCCAGTTGACGCTCATTCATTTATGTATATAGATGAAGAAGGTTTATTGAAATACAGAGATATTAATCCTAAGGCTTCTGATATTGCGGGGCGTATTGTAGTAGGAGATGTATTGCTTTGTTTAAACGATGAGGTAGACCGTGAGTAGTGCGGAGAAAATAGCGAACGCGGTGGTAAGACAAGAGGTCTCACCGCGTGGCGGGGGCGTTGAGATACGCCTTGACGATTGGGGATATCCTCACCACAAAATGACAGCATATCAAAACTATCTTGGTGGCGGTATGCTTGGCAAAGTATGTAGTGACTGCACAGTTGTTGACTACAAAGAGATAGAGTGTTTAAACGCACTGAGCGTACAGTTGAAGATGTACTATCACAACATGACAAATAGTTATTATGATGATGATGAGTGGGCTTCAGCAAGTTACCAACAAAATCAAATGAGAAATGTCAGCGCATATTAATACTACTAAATCCAAGATATTCCGTCTGGACGGGTGGCGTTCTTGGTTGGAGCCAGTCAATGCTGTTGGAGGCTGTAACATTACAGAGCAATGGGCTGACACTGGAATCACAGAAATCAAAGAGTTCTGCAAGAAACTCAGAAAAGCAAAGATAAGATACCGTTGTGTTTGGAGTAATTCATCTAATCCTTTTATGATTATTAGGTATGTATGTGTACACCCAGACCAACGAGAGGAAGCTGAAGAGATAGCGTTTAAACATCGCGAAGAAACAGAATATTTTTATAACCTTTAAATTTTTAGATATGAAAGTAAAATTAAATACAATAGAGGGGGATACCAAACCAGTTATGCACATGAGAGATAAGATTGAATCTTGTGCCGACGGTATTATAGACAACATGAATGAGCAGATGATTATGAGCAGAGTATACGATGAGTTTGGACATGATATAGATATTCATGACGCTGAGCGTATTGCTAATATAGTATGGGGACAAATCAAACATAGAATGTAATATGGATATTAAAAATGTAAATACCGAAATTCTTGAACAAGAATTAGAAATTAGAAATTTAGATGACGAAGTTCTTAAAAGAGAATTAGAAAGGCGTGGCTATCAAACTTATAATCTCTGGCATATTGATGATGTTAAGCTTAGATATAAGTGTGACGATGACACTGCTATGGACGTTATAATTGACGCATTAGATAATGAATGCACGATAGAGCAAGTTTACATGGCAATAGATATAATTGCGGACGAAAAGTATGAATTAAAGCCACTGAAATGAGCAAGTATCATGGAACTTACGGGATTGACGCCGAAACATATACAGTTGTAATAGAATACTCTTATTACTGGGACAACGGTACATGGGAACAGCCACCAGAAGATGAGTTAACAATACAAAGCGTAACTTATAATGGCGTAGATATTACAGATTTTTTCTGGGATTATGTGATAGATGATGTTGAAGAATTGGTGCATGAATATGCACGAGAACACAGACCTCATTACTGAGAGTGTTTAAACGTTGTTTGCAAATTTAATATATTATGTATATATTTGTAGCAATTAAGTTTAATAAAATTAAATATAATATGGCAGACAATATAGACAAAGAGTTTGAACACCACGATAAAGTGTTTAGTATTTTTCTTGACTCCTTATTTAGTTCGGGCGACCCGAAAGATAAAGATAAGGATAAAGAGAAAGACAAAGAAAATGATAACACGATTCCTTGGGGTCGTAAGCCACAATGGGAAGACGACGACGAGAATCCGTTATTCATTTAGGTTTATAGTTTAGTTAACAGGTGGTGGGGATAGTCCTATAAATATTCCCTAAATGATAATAAGAGAGAATTCACATAACCTCAAGGATATAATCAGCCACCTTTTTTAAAATTTTATTATATGAAACAGGTTTTATTTACAGTTCATTTATATTTTGGAGGAGAGAGGGCGCCTGAAACTCGTTTTACTGAAGACATAGAGCAAGCACGCGAATGGGTTAAGGAAGCTGAGCATGGTGAAATAATTAATCCTTCAGGAATTTTAGTACAATGACAGAAGAAGATAAAAAATATAGACAAGGTCGACGCAAGGAACAAGTCGAAGGTCACTTAATCATGGCAATGATAGGCATTATAGGTATACTTATGGTGCTTATGTTTGTCGCATTTATAACACAATAATGAAAGAAGAAAAAAGCAAATACTATTATGACACTGAAAGGAACAAGCCTTTCAATGCAAACTCTACTGAAGAGTTAATTAAAGAAGTAGGAAGAGAAGTTGTTACGCTTCTATTAGAAAAGAACAAAGCTTATGGGGATACAGCAAATAATCCTCCGCAAATTTTTAGTAAGCTTTCACCCAAGGAAGGTTTGCTCGCTCGTATTGATGACAAGTTGAGCAGAATAAAACAAGTGGGTTTAAACGACCTCACTGAGGATACGGTTAAAGATTTAATTGGATATCTAATTTTATATAAAGTGCAAATAAAAAAAGAAGAAAATAAAATCAAGGACATGTTAATTAAAAATAAAAAATTAAAACTTAAGGACTAATGAAAGGAAATATTTTTGAAGCTTATGCAACAGCAGTAGCAAAACAATTTCATCTCGAGTTAGATGATATCTTCAACAAGAAAAAGCGTAGAGATTTGGTTGACGCCAGACAAATGCTATACTACTTATGTATGGAGAGACCGATTAGAGTTTCTTACATACAAAGATTTATGGCTGAACATGGTTGTGAAGTTTTTCACTCTACTATAATTCACGGATACAAAAAAGCAAAGAAGATGGTGGAAGAAGATGAAGATTATAAAGCTATCGTTAACACAATTGAATTACAAAACTTAAAAGTATAGAATGTTTAAACGAACTGACATCATGAAGCAAGCTCTGGAAGACCCTAAAAGTATTAAAAACATTTTGCCAAAGGGTATAAGTGTTATTGGTAGGGGCGTAAAGATACAGCAGTTTGATGACGTTATACAAATACTCAACATGGGTAAGGGCGGTGACTACTTTAAAGAGTGTAACCCTGATGAGTATGCTTTCTTTTATGAAAGTGGTTGGAGAAAAGGTTGTACTAAAGTTAGTATGAGTAACTGTCTCCACAAACTATCTATAATTGAAAGCAGAATAAAAACTGAATTGAATACTCGTAAGAACGACAAGCATATTCAGAATTTAAAAAGCCGTCGAGAAGCATTACTTAATAAATACACTAATTTAAAAACAGAATTAAATAAATTATAATATGGAAAATGTTTATAAAAATCTGAGTGCTATCTCAGTTGCCGATAAGGTAGAGAAAAAAGGAAGGTTTGATTATTTGTCTTGGGCTTGGGCTTGGCATTATATTAAACAAGAATATCCAACAGCTAACCGTACAGTATATGAAAATGATATGGGCATACCATACTTCACTGACGGCAAGTTTGCAAATGTTAAAGTTGGAATTACTATCAATGATGTAGAACATATTGATTATCTTCCTGTCTTAGACAATGCTAATCGTTCTATTCCAATTACGAAAGTAACTTCTTTTGATGTGAACAATGCAATTCAAAGAGCAACAGCTAAAGCAATTGCAATGCACGGACTTGGATTATCTCTTTGGATAGGGGAAGATACAGCTCGTTTAAACAAGGCGGAAGAAAAGCCAGTGCCAAAGAAAAATATAAAGCTTTCACTCACGACAGATAAGTGGGAAAAAGTTTTAATGTATGTAGCCAAGAACAAAGACAAAGGATTAGAATATATTGTCTCTCAGCTCAGCACTAAATACAATGTAACTACTGCTGATAAAAATAAAATTAAGAAAGCACTTAATGGATAGAGATAAAATACTTAAGAAGCTTCAGAAAGATTCAGAGTATTATGGGAAATTTGGCAAGCAATTTTTATCTGCTTCCAACATAAGGCAATTGCTTTATGAACCCACTGAATTTAATAAATCAATAAAGACTTTACCTTTATTGCATGGTAGATATTTTCACACCAGTATACTGGAGCCAGAAAAAATAGACACAATACCTGTGTTCAATTCTTCATCAAGAACCACCAATGCGTTTAAACAGTTTGAAGCTGAGCATAACTTACACTCTTATGATATTCTTTTAACAAAAGAAAAAGAGAAGTTAGATAAGCTTATTGAAAAACTCTTGGGTAATTGGAAGGTGTTTGATATTATTATTGGAGACGGTGTTCAATACGAAGTACCAAACATAAAAGAGATTCACGGTCAAATGTTTAAAGGTAAGTGTGATGTGTTAGTCAACAAACCTTTTGAAGTTGAAGTAGAACAGGACGGTCAAACTTTTGTGGTTGATTATCCAGACGGTGCTATTGTAGATTTAAAAACAAGTTCATCTATTTTTAAATTTAGGCATTCATGTAATGCTTATTGCTATAATTCTCAAGCATATATATATCAGGAATTATTTGACAAACCATTTTTATTTATAGTAATAGATAAGAATGACGGGCTACTTAAGTTTGCCCCTTGTAGTCCAGAGTTTATAGATAAGGGGGAAGACAATGTTAAAAAAGCAATAAAAGTTTATGAGAAATTTTTTAGTGATGAAGCAGTTTGCGACATCGACGATTACGTTTATACAGAAATTTTATAGGTCGTTTAAACGATTCAGTAAAATTGATGATAAGAAATTGTGGATAGAAGTTCCAACTATCTACATGAGCATGGAAGAGAAACAAGATTGTATCTCTAATGCTGTAAATATTTTGGAGCGTAACATTAAAATCAAATAGTATGGCAGAAGTAAAAGAAGAAAAGCTGTATTGTGGTAATGGGGTTGAAAAGTTTGACGGTAATCTTGTAGAGATTACAGTGTGCTTATCTAAAATTCCTCAAGAACATAGGTTTGAGTACGAAGGAAAGTGGTACACTAAACTTAAAGTTAACAAGAAAAAAGAAACAGACGAGTACGGTAAGACGCATTCGGTTGAAGTTAACACATGGAAACCTAAACCACAGAATGATTCAGACGACTTGGGATTCTAAGATTGTTTGGAGCCGAAAGGCACAGCGTAATTTAGGGGGGTGCGTCACAACGACGATTAATTAATACTAATGTAATATTAAATGTTTTTCCCCCCTTCTTTATGCTGAGTATGACAAACTCAAATTAAATTAACAGACTGGCAAAATAATTTTGATTTTATATTTAAGCATTTCTATATTATTGATTTACTTTGTCATTCTCGTCATAAAAAATAGAATATAATTGAATGGAAATAACAATATTTAAAGACATTAAAGTAACCTCTCAGCCTTTTTATAGAAATGCTTTAGTCATTTTAAATAGAATTAAGGACGGGTCTTCAAAGGATTTAGTTAAAAAGATTCGTGATGAAAAAGATAAAGAGAAAGTAAACGCATTGAAACAAAAGTTACCTGCTATTTGTTTTAGTGGAAAGTTTACGAAACGTAACGACAAATCATTAAGCCAACACAGTGGATTGATTTGTTTGGACTTTGACGGGTATAATAATCAAAGAGATTTACTGCAAGAAAAAGAAAGATTATCAAAGAATAAATATGTTTATTCTGTTTTTATATCTCCATCAGGTAAAGGATTAAAAGCTATTGTAAAGATACCACCTCTTCCAGATAATCATGTAAGTTATTTTAATAGTCTTGAAAAGTATTTTAACTCTCCACAGTTTGATAAGACATGTAAAAATGTATCTCGTGTATGTTATGAGAGTTACGACCCACTGATTCACATCAATGAGAACGCCAGTGTTTGGGATAAGCAAGAAGAAAAAGAATACACTGAAGTTATAAAGAACGTAGACCTACAAACCATACCTATTACTGATGAGAATAAGATTGTAGAGATACTGGTCAAGTGGTGGCAAAAGAAATTTCCTATGAATGAAGGGCAAAGAAATAACAATGCTTATGTTCTTGCAGCTGCATTCAATGACTATGGCGTTACAAAAACCCTGGCAGAATATGTACTCGGTGGATTCGAGACCAGTACGTTTAAACGCAGTGAGATAAAGCGCACAATAGATTCCGCGTACTCACAAGTACAAAACTTTAATACAAAATATTATGAGGACGATGATAAAGTCAACATGATAAAACACAAATTAAAAAGAGGGGTATCAAAGAAAGAATTAAGAACACAGTTGACTGAGTTGGACCCGAACTTAGTTGAGAATGTTATAAATAGATTAGAAGAAGAGCAGTCTAACCATCAGTTCTGGACCAAGAATGAAAAGGGTGTAATTAAAATAGTACACATATCTTTTAAAAACTTTTTAGAAGAGAATGGATTCTATAAGTTTTGTCCTGAAGGTTCTAAGAATTATGTGTTTGTAAAGGTGACTAACAATTTAATAGACCACACATCAGAAAAAGAAATAAAAGATTACATCTTAAATTACTTATTAGAGATAGACGACATCTCTGTTTACAATTATTTTGCTGAACACACGAGATACTTTAGGGAAGAATTTTTAACGTTGCTTTCTTCTATTGATGTATACTTTATTGAAGACAAAAAAAATACTTCCTATTTATATTATCGTAATGGTGCTGTTGAGATATCATATAATAATATAAAACAGATTGACTATTTGGACTTGGGTGGTTATGTTTGGAAAGACCATGTTATTGACAGGGACTTTGCTTTATGTGAAAGTGTTGATTGTGATTACCAAAAGTTTATACAAAACATTTGTGGTAATTCGGCAGAGCGTGTAAACAGTATGCGCTCCACCATCGGATACATGTTGCATGGTTGGAAGAACTTAGCATATTGTCCTGCTGTTATATTAAATGATGAGATGATATCAGATAATCCAGAGGGTGGTAGTGGTAAAGGTTTATGGGTGAATGGACTTAGTCACATGAAGAAGGTAGTTATAATTGACGGTAAGTCTTTTAACTTTGAGCGTTCATTTGCTTATCAGTTAGTAAGTGCAGACACACAAGTGTTATGCTTTGATGATGTTAAAAAACATTTCGACTTTGAAAGATTGTTCTCTGTCGTTACTGAAGGGTTGACCTTAGAAAAGAAAAACAAAGACGCAATTAAAATACCATTTGCTAAATCTCCTAAGATTGCTATCACTACAAACTATGCCATCAAAGGTAAGGGGACATCGTTTGAACGACGTAAGTGGGAGCTTGAATTAGCGCACCATTATAATAAAGATTACACTCCCCTTGAAGAGTTTGGTAAACTAATGTTTGGTGATTGGAACGATGAAGAGTGGTGTCAGTTTGATAACTACATGATACAATGTCTTCAATTGTATTTAGAAAAAGGATTAGTTAAGAGTGAGTTTGTAAATCTAAAAATCAGAAAGCTGTCAGCTGAAACCTGTCATGAATTTATTGAGTGGTGTGGATTGATTGGTGACAATCCTCTTCATGATAAATTAAAGGTCGGAGGTAAGATTGCTAAGAATGATTTATATACTGACTTTGTAGAAGACAACCCAGACTTTGCTCCTAAATCTAAAATGAGTGTGTCCAGGGTAAGGTTTTCTAAATGGTTAGTTGCCTTTTCTCAATACCAATATGGTTGTTTACCAGAAGAAGGTAGAGATACACATGCTCGATGGATAAGGTTTAGACATAAGAGTGAATTAAATGAACAACAAGATTTTCCATTTTGATAAAGCTTAGACCATACCAGAAAGAAATTGTAACACAGGCTACAGATATTGTAACACGCTATGGCTTTGTGTATTTAGCCATGGAGGTTAGAACAGGTAAGACCTTAACAAGTTTAAGTATCTGTACAAAACTTAAAGCTTATAATGTTTTATTTGTAACGAAAAAGAAAGCTATATCAAGCATCGAGTCTGACATGGAAATGTTACAGGCACCGTTTAAACTGACTGTAATTAATTATGAATCACTCCATAAAATTACACATGATTGTATTTATGATTGTTTAATTTTAGATGAGGCACATACTCTTGGTGCGTTTCCAAAACAAAACAAAAGAAGTAAACAAATAAAAAGGTTTATAGATATACATAGTCCAAGGGTTCTGTTATTATCTGGGACTCCTACTCCTGAATCCTACAGCCAAATGTTTCATCAAGTATCAGGTATACCTGGCAATCCTTTTGCTTATTGTAAAAACTTTTATCAGTTTGCACGCAACTATGTAGACGTAAAGAAAAAAATAATCAATGGGTTTCCTATCAATGATTATAAGTTGGGGCGTAAAGAGATACTTGATAAGATGAAAAAATATACTGTTGCTTATTCACAAAAAGAAGCAGGCTTTAAAGTACAAACTGATGAAGAGATATTGTATGTTGACATTTGTGGAGATGTAAGAGATTTAATAAAGCGTCTTTCAAAAGACAGAGTAATCAAAGGAGAGAACGAAGTTGTTTTAGCTGACACCCCTGTCAAGCTAATGATTAAAACTCATCAACTAAGTTCTGGTACAATAAAATTTGAAAGCGGTAACTCTATGGTTTTATGTTATAAGAAAGCTCGTTATATACGCCATAAGTTTGACGGTAAAAAGATTGCTATCTTCTATAAGTTTAAAGAAGAACTTAATGCTTTAAAAGAAGAATACGAGGATATGTTATGTGAAACTCTGGAAGAGTTTAATACCACAAATAAATCTATAGCTCTCCAAATTGTTAGCGGAAGAGAAGGAATAAGTTTACGTAAAGCTGAGGCTTTAGTTTATTATAATATAGATTTTAGTGCCACAAGTTATTGGCAGTCAAGAGATAGAATGACAACTAAAGATAGGTTGTATAATAAAATATACTGGATTTTCTCCAGGACAGGAATTGAAAAACAAATTTATAATGCTGTTGTAAAGAAGAAGGATTATACTCTAAGTCATTTCAAGAAAGATTTATTAACTTTAAACGATGACAGAACAACAGATACAAGCGAAAATAATTAAAGAGAAAGAGGCTGAAGGATACTATGTTATTAAGTTGAAGATGACCAATAAGAATGGGATACCAGACCTAATAGTTATACCTCCAAACTCTGATGTAGAATTTATTGAAGTAAAAAAAACAAATGGGAAATTGTCTAAACTACAACAATATAGAATTGAAGAACTTGAAGAACACGGATGCACAGTCACAGTACGTAAAGGACTATGAGCTCGATGATTATTTCATTGATGCTTTACAGGAGTGCGAGCCAACTCTGTCTTTAACTATATCTTTATATTTAGAAGAACACTTGCCAGAAATTCCTGTCAACCTTATGACCTCCCATGTGTATGCGGGTTTAGTTTTTTATTTTGATAAACCTGTTCCCTTTATAATTGAAATTACCAAGTCTGATGATTATCTAATGGTGTTAAGCGACCTGCAGTTTATAGATATGGATGAGTACTTAGACTTAATAAATCTTAAATTAAATTTAAAAGTAGATGAAAGATTCAGCTATCCAAGACTTGTTGTTAACGGCCTCTAAATATTTTAAAGTAGATATTCATACCAAATCCAGAAAGCAAGAACACATTGAAGCGAGAGCTATAGTATATAGCATTATGAGAGAATGTTTAAACATGACCTATAAAGAAATCGGAAAAGTTTTTAACAAGAACCACGCAACCATTCTTCATGCTGTAAATGAACTACCTTACATGATTAAATACACCAAAGGATTGGGTGAAAAAAGACACGAACTCCTGGGTTTATGGGGCTCTACATACAGTACTTATACACATGTTGAGCGCGCTGAGAGGGTAAAATATTTGCAGGATAAAATATTTTTGCTTAATTTGGAATCGAAACTATTAACAAAACAATTAAACGAACTTTTAAATGTCTAACATAGATTGTAAATATACAGTTAATGATGTTGATAAAATCTTAGGTTTTAAAACCTGGTCAGACAAAAAAAAGATTGACACATTGTTACATATAGATTGCATTCAATATTCAAACTTGGGAACAGATAGTACAATAGGGGAAAGAAAATACGTATCAACCCAATCAAGAATAATTTACCGAGCGATAAAAACTATCGACGCATCACAAGGCAAACTCTTACTTGATTATATGGATAAATAGTAGATGACACCACCCGTTTCGAAGCATGACCAGCAGGCTATTTCTCACATAAACCATGTGACTAACAGTACTCATGACCTTGTAAACGAGCTCTACGAAAACTTAATGGACCGCGACAACGAACAAGCTAAGCAAAAAGCTCAGCATATTTGTAAGGTCATGGCAGAACTAATTCAATCCCTAACAGATGATATATGACCATGACCAACAGAAGTCTTTGATTAGAAACTCTAAGCAAGTCAAACAGGTTATTGATTTTACGGGTGTCCAAAATGGTAAAATTCATCCTTCAGATATAGATGCAGTATTAGAATTTGATAACGATGCTTTAGTGCTTATTGAGGTTAAAAGAAAATACAATAAGATACCAACAGGGCAACGATTATTATTAGAAAGAATAAGTGATTCGTGGCACAATCCAGAAAAATCAATAGTCCTAAAAGTTACACATACTTATGATGATGACACAAAAGATATTCCATTACATGAATGTAGTGTCGAGGTTGTTTACTACAAAGGAGTGTGGTCTGAAAGGACTGGACCACTTATAGATGTGTTAAATAAATTAGGTAAAAAGTGGGATATTAAAAAGCTTTCATTTTAAAGCTCACGAAATTTAGGCATGCCGTCTTTATAAGTAACAAAAGGTTTTGATAAACTATAGTAAGAATTAATATCCTTATGTTCTTTTAACTCCCCACATTTCTCATAGTCTTCCAGCTCAACAAAGTATTCTATAAGCACATCAAACACATCGTCCTCCATCGTTACAACAGGCTTAGTTGGATTAAAAATAAATGCTGGAGGATTTTCATCATCTTCTAATAATTCTTCGTAAGAAGCTTTCCCAGTTAATAATTTATAACTGTTCATCATACATGTATGTTCGTCAAAGTATTTCATTAGTCTTCAAGTATATCATCAGATTCCATCACATCACCTTCTAAAACATCATCACTTAACACATCGTCTTCACCAAACAACAAACCTTGTTCTCTCAATAATTTTTCTTGTGCTGGCGTAAGTAGGTTAGGATTCTTAGCAAACCTTTGTTTTAAAAGTATTCTTCTTATGTCTTTATAGAAAGGAAGCAATCCTAAATTACCCATAACCTCAATTGTCATTCTTTCCAATAGCTCGTCTTCTGCTTTCTTTCTGGTTTCACTTTTCTTACTTGTTACAGCTCTTGAAGATAGCGTTACTATTCTTGATAGTGTTCTCATTAGTGGACCATAAGGCCCTGACATTATTTCCATAAACACTTCTTCTGGTGGGCCAGACAAGTCTTCTTTGTTTATTAAACTAAATACTATTGAATGAAAGTATGGGTCATACTCTTTGTTGTCTCTTAAATCACCAAGCATTGGTTCGTTAATACCATACTCTAAAGCAAAAGATAATGGTATGTTAGGTAAGTTACCTAAAGAACCTCTGGTTATTAAAGTTAACACTGACCCAATCATTTGTCTTGCCATTACATCTTCTAAATCATCATCTCTATAGTCATCAGCATCAAACAACTCATCATCTAACAAGCTTGTAAGTGTTCCGTATACAACCATGTACGCACTCATTCTCATTGTGACACCAGCAAGTAAAGCTGCTGCTTGTGTTTTATTTAAGTCACCTTTTTTATACATAGCCAGGATAGCATGTCGAGCAGTACCATATTCGAACAAACTAAATCGAGCCATGTAAGAGTTTGCCATTCTATATAAAGCCATACGAGTTGAGTCATCAACTCTTCTCATGTTTTTAATAATACCATCAAATGGGTTATTAGATGTGGCTAACGTAATTGTTTTTGCATCAGCTCTTGCGGTAGCTACATCTCTTGCCTTCTTATACTCAGGACTCAAATACTGTGATGTGCCGTCAGCAATTTTACTAATGTCTTGTGATGTTATTTTAATAGTTTTACCTGTTTCTTTTTTTACCTGTGCTTCGAAAGCTGTAGCCCATGAACCAAACCATAATGGTCTTGCCATCATTTGGTCAGGGAATGTAATAATTTTTGATGCAACTTTGTCTGTAAGTTTTGCTACTGATTTTACACCTGTATATTTTAGAAGCTCACCAAATAAGTTTTCCATTCTACTTACAGCTGCTCCGTCCCTGGAGGACCTTCCTCCGTAGTCTACCATCTGTGAATGCTTTGATGATAAAGCATCTGTATCAAAAAGTTTTGATGTTACAGAAGAGTCCAAATTAGTCATGGCATCTACAGCGTCATTAACTTTTTTTGGATTTGCTATAAACTTTCCGAATTTACTGAAGCCTCTTAATGCTATTTTAGGACTTGTAGCCATAACAAATAAGTTACCCATTACTTCAGAAACTGCTCTTGGTATAGAGGCTAAGGCTGCTTGATAACCCAACCTTTGAACCTTGAGATTTAATATACCACCTGCATTCATATCACTAAACGAACCTTTGAATATTGTTTGCACCATTTCATCTTTAGCTTTTTTGAGAGCCCTTACACCTGTTAATGCGTCTTTAGTTCCTTCCTCTTTCATTGCTGCTTCTAATTCCTTTATAGTCATATCAACCTCCCTCATAGGCTGTGTCATCTCATAATCTAAATATGTTTCTTGCGCTCCTCTGATTGCAGAATATCCAGGGTCAAAGCTAATAGGTTTTGCACCGTTAGTTCTTTCAACCACTGTTCCTGATTTCGTATCTAATACATTTTGAAAACGTTTCAATTTTTGTAAAACTGTTTCTGAACTTCCATCTTTACTTTGTAACACTGCATGGTGTGTGTAATTATTTAATAAATTAATTTTATTACCATGAAGATTGGCTGATATAAATTCAGCCTCAGCTGCTAATGAACCATTGGCTTCATCATATAATGCCAGGGCTTTCTTTTCTTTTGCAGTCAACGAGTTTTCGACCTTCTCTAAACTAATTTGTCCATCTACTTCAAACTCTGTTTTTAATTCATTTAAAATATCAGCATCTATTTGACTTAATATTTTACCATCAACGATAGCTTCAATGGTAGAGTTTATAAAGTCAATAGCTGAAGGGGCTTTCGGATTTGGTTTTCCGTCTACCATGTTTGATTCGTGTTCTCTTTGTAGTTGTAATATTCTTAATTTATATTTCTTTTTAACTACAGCATTTCTTGACAAGCTAATTAATTTTCTTCCAGAGTCAGAGAATAATATCTGGTCAGCCGCATCAATCATTGCTTCTATTTTAGCAACCTTAGATTTATAGGTTTCGTATGCACGACCAAGCTTACCAAACGTATTATCATATATAAGTTTGCTGTTAAAATTTCCTAATACATCATCCACAAAAAACGTAGAAAGGTTTCTTATTCTTTCCGTTACAGCACCTCTCTTAGTTAATAATGATTTTGTTTTACTATAGATATCAGTAAGACCTGTCTGTATTTTTTTAAAACTTAATTTGTTAATTCTTGGACTGATAGCATCCTTTGCTTCTACTGCGTTTAAACGAGTTACTAAATCAGTTACTGATTTACCAGCAAATCCATTCTTAATATTTTTTAACACTTGATTAAGTAATCTAATATTACTATAATCAATGGTGCCGTCTTTCTTTTTTCTTGCTAAAGAAAGAATTTGTTTTGGAGTTAATCCTCTAAGAGTTCTTGCATCATCTCTTGCTCTTGGATTTGATATGTTATTAATATCAGCGTTTGAGATTTCTTTTTGAAACTCTACTATCTCATTTACCTCAGCATCAACATCTATTTCATTTGGTGTAGTTTGAATTATCTCTTCATTTATACCCTTAGTATTTTCTTCTACAGCATTTAGTATATCTAATATGATAGGCATTGTTTCTTCCGCTGGTCTCATATTTAAAACCTTTCCACCAGAACCATACTCTCGTGCCATTTCTATATAAGAATCTAACTGAGACTCAGGTACTAAACTAATATCTATACTAAATAGAGTTTCTAAAGCCGTCTTAAAGTTAGAAGGTAACACACCTGTTTTTGCTCCACCTATTTGTTTCTTTGCTTTTCGGGCAAAAGTTTTAGCTGTTCCTAATCTTGTTAAATAGTCAGCCTTAGTAAATACATTATCTACAAACGTAAGGAAATTGTCTACGGATTTTTTACTATTAAGATTTACGTTTGCAAATCTTTTAGTAATAGCAGAAACTTTTTTAGTAGAAATTTTACCAAGCTTTTTACCAAACCCATCTATCTGAGCAGCGATATTTTTTAAAGCATTTTTATAAGCAGCGGCAGACTCTCTTGCAGCTTTAGCTTCTTTTCTAATCTGGTCTTTAAGTGCTACCCTTTCGTTTACTACAACCTTCTTGTCTTTTGGTTTACCCAAAAGTTTATTTACACTTGGAGCTTTCTTAATTTTTATACCAAGTTTTTCATTTAGTTCTCTGACTAATTGATTACGCTCAGTGTCATTAAGCTGTTGATATAACTTAGAGTTTTGTAAATACCTTAAAGTGTTGTCGAGTATTTTTTTTGGACTTGTGCTTTCACCTACCTTTCTACCTTTGGTTTTTTTAATTATATCATTGAGAATATTCTGTACCCTGTTAGGGTCAGCGGTAACTTCAGGAGCGGTTGGTGAACCTATATATTCATTTGGGGATATGCCTTGCTTCTGGGCGTCGCGATTTATCGCTGAGATGATTTTCTTATAAAGGCTTGACCCTTCTTGTTGTTGTTGAATGGCGCTTTGTCTACCATCTGAAAGAATCTGTTGCCTGCTCTTCTTGTCAATAAATCTTGAGTTGATTGCTTTTTTATCTGAGACTTCATAAGTAATATTTTTTTCGTCTAATATGTCTATTAATTTTTCAAGCTTAGCGTCCTTGTCTGGGTCACTAAAATCAAAAATGTCCAACAAAGTTAATAAATTATTTGTTTCTGACAAAGTGTATTCATCAATACCTGCTTCTTGCAGGGCTTGAAATGTACCTTCACTATCAGAAACTTTAATAGTAATTTCATTACCATTATGATTTTCTGCACCGTCCGTAGTGTACTCAGCAGCAATGGAAGACTCTTGTACCTCTGGAGCTAATGCAGCTGTAAGAGCTGCATACTGTGAGGCTTGGTCCAGTGTTGCTTGTTTTAATTTTACAACGTTACTTACCTCTCTAATTTTGGTACCTGCATCATTTACGTAACCGCCTACTGACTCTTCAATTTCAATCTCTACTCCTAAATCATCTGCAATATTTTGAAGTGATTGTTTATACTCTTGGTATTGTGGCGACTTTCTTAAACCACCAGCTTCGGTTGTAGATTCTATTGAAGTTTCAAAAAATGGTGCTACGTTTACGCTTATTTCCTCTTGCGTTTGCGTCTCAATAGGCTTGTCAACACCTTGGTTTTGGGTTTCACCCTCTTGGGTAACGACCCCTGCGGCGTCTCCTTCTCCCACTTCTGGGCTATCTGGGGTAGATTCTTGTACATCCACCTGCGTTGCGCTTGACTCTTGAATGGCATTGGCTCTTTCGTTTATTTGTTGTTCGGTTGGTTCAAGTATTCCTTCAGATATTAGCTGGTCTTTAGCTTGTTCTTTAGCTTCTTCGTCATCTAAATCTTTTACATTCTTAAACCTATCTACTTCAGCTGCAGTTTTCTTAGCTGCTTCTATTGCTAATTTAAGTAATTCTTTTTGTTTGTTTTTAACCTGTTCATCAGAAGGGTTTTCTACCCCTTCTTTTTGTAATGCCTCTATAGCTTCTAATTGTGAGACTGAAAAATATCTTTCTAAACCATCTGGTAATTTCACTCTTTCTCCAACATCTGTTTCAGCTTCATCAACAATAGCTTGAAGCTCTTCATCTATAGCTTTTATTCTTTGTTGATTCTCAGGAGTATCTGGATTTTCCATATTAGATTTTTCCTGAAGTAATTCTATATATCTTGACCTTCTTTCTCCTTGTAAATTCTCAGGAGTTTGTTGATTCAAGTTTGCTTCTTGTCTTCTGTTTTGATATTTCTGTTCAAGGGCGGTATCATTTTCAATAACAAACTGTGAGTCTATTATTTCTTGGTCTGTCATGGTGTCAATAGCAGCTTCGATATCTTGCTTGCTCATTAACATCTTAGTTCCTTTCTTTGTTAGGTATCCATAGCTCGGCGGTTTAAAAAAGTTTTTTCCTTTACCCACCATGTTGTTTCCTATTTCAGTTAAGCTCATACCACTTACCGCTTGGGGCACTGATAGAACAGAAGAAGCTTGTCCTGTGATACCTTCAAAACCAATCTCAGCCACATCCATTTCTTGACCTGTCACAGCTCTTGCGGTAGCTTCACCACTTGAACCACCAACAGCTTCTATACCTGCTGCTTTCAAAGCAGCCCTGGCTTTCATTCCTTTTGTTACAGATTTGCCTGCTTCCTTAGCTGCTTTTATTGGAGCTCCTGCTAATTTACTGGCAGCACCTCGTGTAAACGCATCTATAGTACCAATAACAAGACCTCTTGCCATGGCTTTGTTTCTTATAGATTGCATGGCGTTATCATTGTTTAAAATAGCTCTTACACCTTCTTGGTCAAACTTTAACCCCCTCTTGTCTACCTCTTCTTTCATAAACTCTGTAAAAGCTAAACCTGTTTCAAGCGTTGCACTGGCTCCCAATATAGCCCCCGATATAGCTCCACCTGCTGTACCCCCTACTGCACCTAAAGCAGCTCCTATAGGACCACCGACGCTTCCTGCTACTGACCCAGATACAAAACCTGCACCTGCTCCTAATGCTCCACCCGCTGTGGCACCAGCCGCTACATCAGGATTAACCATTGAAGCAACTGATGATACAAATAACTGACCAATAACAGTCGGGTTTGCAGCTACACCAAACATAAAGCCAAGGACACCGCCGCCATTTCTTTCGTATATTCTGTTAAAAGATTTCATTTCATCAGACATACCATAGTTGTCCATATTCTCAACGGCGGCAATATATTTTTGGACATCTTCTTCTGAGGTTTCGCTTCCTGATATAAACAATCTTCGAGCATCATCAATTGTAGCACCTTGACCAAGACCTTGAGCTCCAGCTCTATACATATCACCAAAGAAATCAGTAACTGTATTTTTACCCAGCATCTCTTCCAGCCAGGTATTTTTTTCACCAACATCTACATTGGCTCCAAACTTTGTTCCTACGGGGTCAGTTATTGGGGGTGGTTGTTGTGCTGGTGCACCAAAGTCAACTTGATTATCGACCTGGGTATCTACACCATAGTCCACAGCGAATAAGTTTTCTTCGCCAGTTTCGGTAGGTTGTTCGATAGGAGATTCCGTAGAAGGGGTAGGACCAGCTGAAGGAGAGTCTTTTTTTTTTTCACCCTGGAAGGTTGCAAGAAATTCTTCTTCATCTTCAAACATACCCTCTGGTATCAGTGGGTATATTGCCTCTAACCCTTCATCTTCAATAAGTTCACCGAGCTCCTCAGCATCAGCAAACATACCTTCAGGTATCAAAGTAAATAATGATTCGTATAACTCTTCTTTCTCCATTAATTTAATGTATAACTATTGTAGTATCTTTTAACATAGTCTTGAAATTTCTCACCAGGCTTTCTCGGATTTTGTTTTTGCCACTCTACAAACAACATTTTATTTCCTCTTGAGCCGCCTTTTTGCTGAGCTAATTCATACGCCTCTTTATTAAATTCATTCAATGCATCGGCAATAGCTTGTGCTATTGTTTCTTTTGTAACACCTTCGTTAGTAATTTTCTCTCCTACCTTTATAGTTTTTACCACATCTATCATTTTGTCTGGGTTATTTGGGTCAGGTTCTTTAATGGTATATTTGATAGTAACATTATCACCTGTGTCATTAATAAATTTAACATTAGAAATTCCCGCTCTTTCTTGGTTTATTCTTGACTGTTTAGTTTGGAAATTAGTAAATGATTGTTCTACTACATCTCTTACCTGTTCATCAGTGTCAGTCAAGGTGCTTACTTCTTCACCTATCTTGTCTTTAACTATGCTTAATATAGTACCTGTAGTTCCATCAGTAAATTTCTTCTGAGTTGTAGTTCCAATATTACCTATCTCAGTCAATGACTCACCAATACCAAATCCTTCTCCTGCTTCTGTACCAATATTTATCTTCTGTTTTTTGATGAAATCAAATATTTGTTGGTCGGACAGTCCAGTTTTAACTCCTTGTCCACCTGGCACTAATACATCATAGATAGCTGCAATGTCTTGCGATATTGAAGTTTTGCTTCCTTCATCTACATCAGCTGTATCTGGGTCATCAAAGGTTCCCCTTTCTCTTTTAATATTATTACCGTCACTCATGTAGAATATGATGTAATCTTTCGTCATATCAAATCCGTCAATCGTAGGTTGGTTATTAGCTTTATTCTGTATATTTCTGGTTTCAATCATACCTTGTAGGGTCTGTTTCGCCGTAGCCACATCCCCTGTTAATACAGTATTCAAATCAGAAATATATCCAGCAGTAGTTTCATTTTCTTGTCTTTCACCTTGATTAGAAGATGATTCTTGCTGACCACCAAGACCTGCGTTTACTTTAACAACTGAATCTAATTGAGAGTTAATTTGATTCTTAGCTAACCTAATAGCTTCTGCTTCTTGCTCATCAGTTAATGTTAGAGTTGGTGTTTGACCTTCTCCTGTGTTTACCAATATTTTTTTAGAATCTTTTTTTGCAACCTCTGGGTCATCAGTAAAACTAAATCCTAAACCTGCATTAATAAGATATTCTGCAGCTGCATTTGAATCTGATACCACACCTTTTGCTTGTGATTCTAACCAGCTATCGAATGTCATTTTATTTCCCTGTGCATCAGTAAAGCCTTCACCCTCAACATCGTCGAACAACTGTCTAAAATCCTCAATGCTCGTTACATCTTTACCTCCTGATAAAACAGAGTATGAAGTAATGGTTGAGGTTACAACCTCAGCTAAATTATTTGTAACTAAATTAGCTACGTCTTCGTTTAAGTCTCTTGAATTTTCTTGGTAGTTAATAAGGTTTAACATAGAAGCTGGAGTGGTGTAAGCTCCTGGATTTTTTTCACGACTTGGTAGCCTGAATTGACCAGGGTTATTTGGGTCTGGTTCCATTTCAACTAATAATAATTGACCAGTTGCTGGGTCAGACCAAAGCTTTTTATTTTTTGTATTACCAAAACTAAAACCAGTGCCTCTAAAAAACTCTTCAAGATTAGAAGCTTCTCCATTTTTAATTCTCTCTATACCTTCTTTATATTTAGCGTCATAGTTTTTAGCATAGTTACTTAATGATTTATAACCATCTTTTTGCTGTTGCATTATAAGCATGTAGTCTTTAGGGTCTAATAGACCACGCTTAACTAAATCCATGTTTGCTTGTAATGTGTTTTTTGAAAAGTCAGAACCGTCTATAATTAAGCTGTTCATAGATGGAGCTTGCAGGTCAGCTATTTCGCTGAGCTTATCCATCGCCGCATTGGTATCGTCAATTATTTTTTGTTTAGCAGCAGCTCTTGAATCACGAATTCCTTCTAACCCTTTGGTTAAATCTACCGCAACCTGTCCCCAATTTACCGCTTCTTCTCTTCCTGAATATAAAGAGTACTTATTAGAAGCTGTCGGTTTTTGTCTATTCTCTGCCATAACTTCTAATATCCGTATAATAATTTCTTAAGGTCTTCTAAACCAGTTACAGTTCCAATACTTCCTTGTAAATCTGTAAATCTTGCATCATCTGAATTAGATGTAATAAACTCTTTAAATTTATCTACATTTAAAGTTTGACCATCACTAACTTGTCTTACTTCTCTTGGAGTTAATTGTAGTTTTCTTAACTTGTCAATCCTTGACTGTCGAGTTAACCCTGTACCTCCACCAATAATATTACCATCATCATCTTTTTCTATTGTCTTAGCTAAGTCTTCATCTGACCCAAACCTTGTATCTAAAGTGTTGGCGGCTCTATCTGTTTTTGAAGTGCCGAATAAAGGTACTAATTGAGACGCCGACTGCGCAGCTTGTGCGGCGGAAGCAATACCTCCTTGAATACCAGCTGCATAATCTCTACCATAATCTCTTGCTATCTGTGCTGCATCAGCTGCTGCACCTACCTCCATGTCAAGTAACTGTTGGTTTAATTGGTCTTTAGCTTTAGCTTTCATTTTTTGGTTTTCATACAACGCATCTTGCATACCCGTACGTACAACCTCATTTGCTTGAGTAGCTGCTTGTTGTAAACCACCCATACCTGCTGCTAAATTTCTTGCATCTCCCTGTTGTAAAGCTGCTAAAGCTTGAGCAGCTACTTGTTGGTTTTGTTTATATTGATTATCAAACGCATCAATAGGAACATTGAGGGTTTCATAAAAGTTTTTCTCCGCTCTTTGTTTTGCTTTTTCCATTAGGGCTCTTTGTTCCCTCATAGCATTTTTCTGTTCTCTTTTAGCTTTAGCCGCCTGAGCAAAACTAACTCCTGTACCTGCCGCTGAAAGTCCCAGTCCTATTGCCGCTATTACTCCTGACATAATTTTAAAACTTTATTTATTACTTTATTTGGCAGCTCCTTATAGCTTACCGCATATATTTCTTTTTCTGCTTCCTCTACTGTTTTTGCTTTTGTGTTATACACACATACCCATTTAGTATCTTCATGAGTATAAAATACTCTTTGTGTTCCAACAACAGTTTGCACAGTATGTGGTGCACTTAATGTTACTATCTTGCCTGCATCATTTAAAAACGAAACCTTACCTTCAAGTAAAAATGATGGATGGTCTTGTTTATGTATAAACGAAACAATCACATGCCCTTGTGGCATAAATATTTCCCTTGTATATAACCCTCCAGCAAAATGATGCTTTAAAGGGTATCTCTCTTTCATTAAATCCTCTTGAGGTTTTCCAAGTTCATGTGTAGCTGCGTCATCTAAAACAGATATCTGTTCACGAAACTCAGTTATTTTATCCCACAAAATACCTTTATTATAGTGAACAGCATTTAATATATCTTCAGGCTTGTATTCTTGTGTTACCAAAGATTCTTGCATACTGTATACTATTTCAGACAAAGATAATAAATTTCTATGGAAAACTTTTCATCACATTACTTCCTACGGAAAACATCTCTACTGGAGTATCAAGGTTGTTAGATAGTTTAAACTCCATATAGTATCCTCTCATACCATAAGATTCTGCAACTGTATTATTAGTGAATAAAAGAAAATCATTATTGACTGGGCCTACTGGAGTAGGTGGTGCAGGAATAGTTTCGTTCACATAAATAGCGTTGTTATCCCTATCAATATCTATGATTGTTCCTGCAACTACTGGAGCCTGTCCATTAACTAAGGTATAAAGCACCGCTCCTACACTAACAATATTACCTATTGGTTGACCTAAGGTTACAAGTCTATTTGTATTAGGTCCTGAAGGCGCGCCTTGAACAGTTCCTAAACCATTAGCATAACGTAAAGTAAAATCTGTTACACCATCAAGATGTCTTACGTAAGCGAACCACTCTCCTTCTTTTTGTTCAAAGTGTATTGAATCTACATCACCTTGACTTAAATCTGTAGTTAAGGTCGTGCAATCCCACACTTCGTTACTTTCAAACGAAAGTGTTTTAAATAATTTAATAGATAAAGTTGGCTCTGGATTAAAAACACTCGTTATAGTTGAGGCGTTGGCTGGATTAGTACCAGGAACTCCGTAGTATTCGTTTCTATTATCATTAGTATTATGGCGATAAAGATTACCTCGTTTAAACGTATACAAGTAAGCGTTCATTCCAATAATATATTCAGGAAAAAATGAATAGAATGAAGGCCAACCCTGATTGTCAGGATGGTATGTTAAAGTATATACGTTTGAAGAATTTAAAGCCATATTTTTATATTAATATACATGATGAACCACTACACTCTGCAAGTGATGTAATATTATTTTGTGTTCCTACTTGCATTATACGGAACGTACCTGTTGCTGTATTAGTGCTTGATGCTGCGTAAGCATACCACCCACTTGTTAAAGTGCTACCCGTTATTGTATCACCTACTTGGACGTTTATATAAGAGTCATTATTTGTTGTACCTCTTGGAACACTAATATTGTAATTATTATTACAAAATACATTACAAGTATTACCTAATGCACTCATGTAAAATATTGTTGTTGGTGGAGTACAAGTGCTTATAGTTGCAGCTCCTCCTATACCAATAGTCATGTAAGTATTTACTCCTGCCGCTGAGCTCAAGTAATATATACCTGAAGTTAGAGCAGTATTACCAGCTGAATCCGAGTATACTGTGTCTCCATTTACTGGATAAGTTCCTGAACCATCGTGATAATAAGTTTGTCCTGTAGCTGGAGCTGAGCCACCATCACAAATAGCACTAATAGATGATTGAAGTACTGATGCGTTAAACGCTGTAAATCCACCTGAATTAGTACACGCTGTTGACGACACTACAACACCATTTCTTATCCCTAATGCTGTTGTGCTGTTAACTATTATGTATCTTAATGCTGAAGTATCATTTACATAGTTAGCTCCATTTGCATCTGTAAACACCCAGTTTCCTTTCTCAGGTATTGAGTTACTATCTTTTGTAAAAGGAGCTGTAGTGCCAGTAGCATTACGCGCAAAAAAGTATTGAGTAGTATTAGAGGTACAGTCAGTGACATTTTGTAAAGCCGAACCGCTAAAGGCAGGTAGTTCAACAGGACACAGTATTTCCCACTCAAATTGTGTTCCTTGCATAGGCGCAAAAATCTCTACTTGTACTGGAGAAATAGTAGCAATTGTTTTTGGAACCACCATTGTAAATACAGGAGAATCTGTAGGAGTAGAATTGTCATCTGCAAACCCAACTTGATTTGTATTAACGGTTATAGTTCTTGACCCTCCAGTCGCTACATAATTACCATTTACTAAATTATATTCACCTATATTATTATAGGTTCCACAAAGTAAATTGTTTTCATTACCTACGTATGATGGTGTATTTGTTTGTGGAGGTTGCTGGCTATTGACACCCGCATAATCCACAGCATTATCATTACAATCTTCTAATGTAACACCGTTGTGATTATACTTAGAAGTCATTCTGTTAACAGAAGTATTATTCCAAGTAGCTACTGCCCCGTCTGGTATTGAGCTTGTCATATAAAAGTACAATACTACAGCGCCCGTGTTTGTGCTACCTGTATCTATAGTTCCATTAAAATATCCAGGTAGGTTTGATGATACTGATAATCCTTGACCACAAGGTTCAGCGCATTCATCACAAGATTGTGCATTTAAAAGCACACCGTTTAGTTGTTGTCTAACTATTCCATTTTGTGCATACCAACCGTCAGCAGCTACTTGCGTAAGAGCTGCATCATCGTATATAGTGGTTGCGTTTGAAAAATTCAACCCATCAAAATAAAATGTTCCGTACGTTACTGCCATATTAACAACTATCTTTTTCTATTATCATTCCTAAACTATTGACTCTAATATACTGATTTCCTGTTATTTTGTAATAACCTGCTGGCAAATTATTAATTCCTTCTCCAGGAGCATTACCTGCACATTGAGAATCTTCATAAACCAAATCATATAAAGCTACACTGCCAGTGCCCGCGAAGTAAAACGTTTGTGTAAGCGGTTGATTACATGCAATTGATTTAGTATTTTGTCTTGTACTTGCTTGAAAAGACGTACACGGAATCGTACACTCGCAGCATGCTTCAGCTGCAGAAGTATCCGAGTAACATAATTTCTGAGCTGATGTAAATCTAAAATCATATATCAAATATAAATATTGATTATTTGTCGGTAAGGTAAAAGCAGGTGTTGTGCTTGGTCCTACCGTTGCCTCTCTTATATTTGTACCTGTTGGATTTGAAACTAAACTATTAGGTATAGGAGTAGCAGCAGCTAATATTGCAGCTACATCAGTGGTATTGTTTCCATATAAAGTGTTTGTCGATAAAAACTTAAAATTATCATTTGGATATTTCCAATCATAATCATCTAAAGCTTTTTTGTCAACGCGCATGTTTAAACTTGCTCCATTGTATGGGTACACTCCAACAGAACGAACCCCTGTTTGACCTTCGAAATAACTAAAGACATCTGGATTGGACCCCATAGTAATTTGGTCAGTGTCTATCGGGCTTATAGTTTGAGCATCACTCCATCCATATTCTACATGAATTAAACTTCCACTATCTATGTTTGAATTAATAACACACTTATATACTGTAATATTTAAAGGTGTAACACAAGTTGGATTAACACTAAAGGATGCTGTTTGATTATTTTGAGGTGTTACCGTCACAACAGCTGTAGTCGGGGTATTAGCTGTTTTTGCAATAGTTATGCTGCCTCCAGATGTAACAGCTCCTGACGAAACTATTGTACCGTTCCAGTTTATTTGAACAACTACAGTTCCTGATGTTACTCCATAGTTAACCACGATGTCGCCTATAATAGTACCAAAATCTATAGTATAAGTAACAGCTGAAGAAGCATTGTTAGTGTTAAATTCTGAACCACATTGATATACAACTGGTGGGCGTGGGACTTCTTTGTCGTTAGTAGATAAAACATATTCATCCATGTAAGGGTCATACCCTCCTAACTTTTGTGTACCTAAAGCTAATTGAAATTCATCTCTAAACCATGAACGCATACCTTTATCAGATATAACTTCCAACTGGTCATTTGTAGAATTACCAACAAGTCTTATTACAGCAACTCTTTTTACGTCTGTGAAATAGTAACTATTTCCGTATACCGCAAAACTTTCAGGGTTAAAACTTATACCATATTCTTCTGTTCTTGCTATCTGAGTTCCTAAAATTGTAGGCGAAGAAACAATTGCACCACCACCCGTAGAGTCACTTATTAAATTTTTTGACGCAAGTACATAACTAATTTTATCTTCTTGCAATGTAAGGATATCTGTTTCTCTGGCATATAAAGTTCTTACTGGACCAAATGAGGTTTCTAATTCTTTAAAATTAGCTAAGCTTAAATTGAACTCATTTAAATTATTTACACCAGCATTACTACTAAACACACCACTATAAGTTAAATCAGCAAACCTGTGAGCTTCCTTAAAGTCTTGCTCCGAAACAGCTAATGTTCTTTGACCCATTGTTAAAGCTCGTCCTGCTAAATCATCTTTTATTTTAAAACTTTCTACACCATTAGCAAAAGTATAACAATCAATAAAGGGTAAAGTAACAATTGCTGGCTGTGTTGTTGTTTGATTTTGGTCTCCATCAGCATCACCTGACATGTGTAGGTAATTGCCAGTATTGTCTCGTACTACAGGGTAAGACTCGGACGCATCGTAGAATATATCTGGATTTGCATCCTGTGGTTCTGTTTCAAAAACAATCATAGTGTTTGCTCTTGTTACAACTATTTCCACACTAACTGAAACATTTCTTCTTCTTGAGAAAGGTTGGAATCCAGCACATCCTTGCTTCTTTGTTTTAACAACCAAACCTAAAGGTGAGTTAACATCATTTACCGTGTCTTGAACAAATTGAAAGAAAACAGAATCATCACCCATACTTGCTCCGCTATTATCAGTACAAGATACCCCAGGCACTCCTGCTGAGTAAGACCCCACTGCTGTTTTGTTTACAACTTCAATATTGCCATCGGCTTGTATTTTACCTGGAGAAGCGTTTGCTGGGTTTATTTGGTCCCCTATCCACCACCTTCTGAAGTCGGGGTAAAGACTGGTAGAAAATAAAGTTTGCTCCCATTTCCATTCAAACCCTTCACAATCACCTCCTCTTGATGACCTCTTAATCCTAATCTTAATATCAATAGTAGAGCCAGCTGGTATATCATAGTTGGTACTCACATTATTATCGTCAGTTGTAAACAATGGATATCTTATACCATGCTTACATGTTCCATCATCTCCAGTACCAGTTACCTTTTTTTGTCCAGCATCTATTACTGCATCCTCTGGTATAACTGTTGTAAAACCAGATGGTTTAATTTCCATATACAAGCCAGGTAATTGATTTGTGTCCTCACCCATACCTTGGGGACTATTTAAAAAATCTCTCGCTTGAGCTTCTACATTTAATACTTTTGCTTTTACTACTTGACTTATAGGGCCATCGACATCTGTTTTTACAATCAATGTGTCTCCTGTCTTAACTTTATTTTGATTATCTCCTTCTAACTTAAAATATGTAACTTGTGAGGTTTGTACTGTATAATAAAAATTAGAAAATATAGTTTCATAATTACCCTTACTTGGTTTTACTACAAACTTATATCTCTGCGCCCATGATGGAGCATAACTTTCTACCGTAGCTTTTATACTGTTTAAAGTGATACTGTTTGCGGCAGGCACACTAATAGTATTAAAGTTTGAAGTTAAAACTGTGGAGGCTCTCCCGTACTCATCTAAATAAACTATTCCTGTAGCATAGTCTCTATTACTATGTAATGAACCAGTGTTTGATGTGGTAGATAATACCACACTACCAGTTGAAATTCTAAAATACTCATACAAGTCTGTTTGAGGCACAACTGGTGGACCTGCGCTTCCAGCGCTAATAAATTTCATTGCAATAACTTGTAGCCCAATCGTATTACTGCCTGGAGAGGCTGTAATAGGCCATCCTTGTTGAGCAGTTGAGCTTGTTACCCCACTTATTTCTTTACTAAATGTACATACTTGAGATGGTTTTACCAAGTCATTATTAAACCTGTCGGTTAGCGAACCACCTTGAGAAGCATCAGCCATGGGCTGAAAGTTCACATTTATTTGTGTTCCTATTGCATCCCTAAAGTCAGGGCCAATAGCTAAATCATATACACTTGAATAATTTTGAGTAAGAGGTACTGTAAATTCAAATGTTAAAACACCATTAGTAAATAACGCATTATCTGTAAAACAATCTGTGGCAGTTGTACCTCCTATTGAGGCGTGCTCTATAGTTATACTAAAATTAAGAGTAGAACCTTGTTTAAGTAAATCAGATACAGAAGATAAATTAAAATTAATTTTAGCATTTGTGGCTGTAACCGTATTGCTTGGGTCTATTGTATAATTTACACCATTAGCAATAGTAGGGTCATCAATTTCTATAAAATCTACATTATCTGTAATTAATTCGGTTTCATAATTTACAGCTATCTCTTGGTCACTTTCATTTGTAATATTATAACCATCAACATAGTTTCCATATATTAAACGATTACCCATTATGGTTAGAGCTTGTGCTTTTTTAGGAACGTTATCATATAATCTACCTAACTCATCTGTTCCTAATACAGAGTATATTTTGCTATTATTAAATTGAAAAGTTTGAACAGCATCGTTTGCCCAGCCATTTTCTAATTTGTTAAATCTTTCAATTACATATATGTTGTTGCTATTTGTGTCTTTAAAAAGTAAATCAACTTCTTTAACTCTTTCGCTACCAGTACTAAAAGAAACATTAACAGCATTAAATCTGTTACTCATTCCTTCGTTGTTGTAATTTTTTACACTGAACTTAAAAGGTCCTGTAGAAAAAGCAGGTAATGAAAATAAAGATATAGCACTGTATTCATTGTTAGAATATCGGTATCTATAAGCGAAACACAAGAACCTGTCTTCTATGTAATTTTCTGAACTATTAGTTAAGGATAAACCTGCAGTAGTAGGTGCAGGTAAAGGAATATCTGCTGTTGGTGTAGTACCTGGTATAAATTCGTACCCTGGTGGTTTTACAATAACACTAATATCTTCTTCTACTATTTGGTCTACACCCCCTACAGGAAAGTCGTAAGAGTGAGTAATGTTTATTTTTCTTGGTGGATTAAAGTTGTCTGTAAAAAATAATAAGTCTTCTATTTTTTCTACACCCGTTACTAAATACTTAGGGTCAAAATTTAAAACCCCAAATGTAATTACATGGTATCTTAATGTATCATCATTAGTGTTGTATGATAAAATTAAATCAAGCTTTGTGTTATTACCTGTATAGTTATTATCGTGAACAAACCAATATAAAGTTTCATTAGCGCTATCTTCATACGCCCCAAGACATACAGCTGTATTAGAAAGAGCAACATTGTTAAACTCTAAAGTTGTTAACTGGTCATTACCTCTACTATTTTCAACCGCACCAATTTCAGTAGTTTCCGTAGAACCAAGGCGTACGTTCATTGCATCGACGTATTCTCCAGGAGGGAGAAGTCTCTCATCCACGGACTTATTCATTCGTCCTTTAATAAAATTCGTGGTTACTATTGGCATACTACTTTATCCATTTATCCTGACCTCTTAAGTTCATTAAGAGACGACCAGGATGTATATTACTTAATCTTATTTTAGCATTTCTTAATAAAGAAGACTTGTCTTTTCTTGCTCTATTAACAATGTACTCTTGCACTCCTAATCTGCTATTCAAAATAGAATATTTAATATATGCGTAGATATATTCTTCAAACAATTTGTTTACACTCACTCGCGCATCGTTTCCGTTTTCCATTCCATCTGAAACATATTCTAATACAATTGATGCGTCACCTCCCATAGAACTAAAGTTAATAACGCCAGCTCTTTTATCTACTGTAAATGTAGGATTTATGTTAGCAGTTTCAGTGTTCAAACCAAATCTTGCGCCAACAGAATAATCAAAATACCATACCCCATCAACACAAGTTCCTTCACAACCATGAAACATACTGTTGTCATTCAAATAAATACCTACTCTTCCCCTACTTAAATCTACTTCTGAATCTTGAGGGCTTAAAGCATTGCCGTCTTGGTCAAATAATATTCTGCTTTGATTGTCTTGTAAGTAAGCATTACTCCAATTGGTTTGTATGTTCTCACTTAAAGGATAAAGAATACCATTTCTAAATTGAGAAATGCGCACCCAATTCACATAGTCTGAAGGCAGAATAAACCTTGAGTTGTTTCCGACATCTAATTGCAATATTTTTATTTCTTTCATAGCATCGTAATTCAACTCTTGAATACCACGCTTTGCATAAAATAAAACTTGAAACCTGTTAATGTTATTAATCAATTCATGATTACCCTGATACATCAACATAAAATTATTTACTATGTCCTGTAAAGATATATACTGGTAAGAACCCCAGTTTGCATCTTCAGGGTTTCCTCCATTATTTGTGTAATATTGATATTGATTTATATACGTCATCTTAGCTTGTTTCTTGTGTATCTGTTAATTCTTCTGTTTGCCCAAATTTATATACCGCATCTTCTCTAATTTCTATACCTATGTATTGACAAATTTTTGCAACCAAGTTTGGCTCATCAGAAGCAGGCAGTTCAAAGTTTTGAAAATCTGCAGCTCCAGGATTATATATTGGGTCTTGACCTGATGTCGTTAAGTATGTCCAGTTAGGCGCTAAAGGATATCTAATATATTGCACCTGTATAGCTCCACCCTGAATAATAGTTGTTGGATAAACAGATATGGTATTTCCTAATACACCTGTGGCAGTATTAGAACTTGCGCCACCCAATACATAAGCAGGGTATTGAGTTGTAGGAGCGGTTAAGTTAGAGCTTGTTAAATAAAAGATTTTATTTTGATTTACTCTTTCTACTTCTGTAATATTATATTGGTCATAAATACTGTAAGTATCACCATTTGCTATAATAGCCTCACTTATAGTAACTTGAGTATTACTATTAATTTGTGTAATGTACGCGGACTGGTTGTCTGCAGTATCTGTTACTAAATCACCTACAACCACTGAACTTTCAAATGCAGCATTAGCATCTTCAATAATTCGGGGGTTTACTGGCCCTGTAAATGTATTTGTGCCAGAGGCTTTTAAGGTAGGATAGTAAAATACTTTATTTATTAAATAATAATCAGCAGGTAAATTATACTGATTGTTTAAACCAGGTGTTGTTTGTGCTAAATAAGCAGTTGCTGAAAAAGTATCAATTACTTCCTCTAAGTTTTTTATTATATCTGCATAACCAGTGCCTGATGTACGCGCGTTTTCTCTATTAATCCAGTTATTATATTGATAAAAGTAATCCTCAAATATATCCATTTGAGCTTGCAAACAATATAAGTTAAAATCCTGTGGAGATATATAGCCATAATTATTTTTATTAGCTATAGCCATAACTGTATTACGTACGGAGTTAATCATAGGATAATCTTTTTACAAATATAAGCAAAAAAAAAGAGGGTAATTTTTTTTACCCCCTTTCACTAAATAATAATGAGCTGTTAATTAAGCTACTCCAATACCGCTTACCGCTTCAGGTAACGCATCACATAGATACTTTACTTGATGCCATGGTTGTTGTTGTGCAAAAACAATAGAATCTTGAATATAATCTCTCATAGTTTCAAGGTTTGCACCCAACGCAGCGTGAGTAATAGTTACAACTTTACCTCCTTGGTAAGCAATTGTAACAGTAGTAGTAGACGCTTGCTCACAAAGAACAACATCATCTGCACTAACTAATTGACTTTTCTCATCAGTTACAGGGATTGATAAAAATTTTGCCATGTTAATAAAAATTTTATGGTTAAACAATACTGCAAAGATACAAAACCTTATTTATTAGTTTTAAGCTTTTTAGATAACAACTTATATGTCTCTACACCATCATCACTTTGGAAAAACGACGCTACAATATAGTAGTGGTCTTCACCAAATGGTACAGACAATAATTTGTTTTTATTTTTAGGTAAGTTAAAATAAACATCCTTACCATTATTTTTCATAATCAACCAGGTATTATTAAAAAACTGAACAACATCTCCATATAAATTAAGCATAGGGTCGTTTACTGTTTCCATAAAATCTTCAGGTGCCTCTTTAGCATACAAAAGAATATCTCTTTTTAATTCTGAAGTTGTTAACCTATCTGCAGCACCACCCATTAAAACTCTACACACTGTAATAAGCTCATCTCCTTTGAGATTTTTAGCCAGTATCTGAGCTTCTAAACCTCGCTCTACAAAAGCTAATTGTTCAGCTGCATCTTTTTCATTGTTTATTTCTTCAAACACTTTTCCATTACCTGGGTGATAATATAAAAATTTTTGTAGTGATTGATTAGTTCTTGGGACAGACAACATACCATCCTCAAACATTACTGGTTCTAAAACAGCGTTGCCATCTTGCTCATCCTCAAAAGGTGACTTTTGATTTCGTGCATAACGAAGAGGTCGGTTAATTCCTTTTTCTTCATCAAACCATAATAATGGGGACCTATTGGTGTGTCTGGATGCTAACATGTATGTTAGCGGTATTTGCTTACTAAGTAGTCTGTAAGCTTTATCTGCGTATTTATCTTTTACTTTTTTCATTACATTTAAATTTAATTTGATTAATAAAAAATATCAGGGGAGGAGTATACCTCCCCTAATATTATGTTTTACTTCTTATTAGTTTTTAAATAAGAAGAAGTTGTTTGCACCTAAAACACAAACTGCTCTTTCAGATAAGAAGTTTACTTCCATTGCATCTAAAGAAGATGTTCTTGCACCACCAGCAGAACCAGTAATCCAAGTTTTGTAACGTCTGTCTTCAGCTTCAGAAGCTCTATATCTTACATGTAAGAATGGTCTCTTAGCGTTTTTACCAAGGATTTGGTCATAAACTGAAGTAGAACCAGCTGGAACTAAAAGTCCATTGATACCACCTGCTACTAATCCACCACGCATAGTTGGGTCGTTTAGGTATTTCCAGTCAGACTTATAGAAGTCATAACCTCTACGGAAACCTGAGAATCCAAGGTTTAGTGCCATCTCTTCATCATTGTCAAATAGACCGTAAGACGTACCACCAGCTCCATAAGAGTTTTGTGCCGCTAACATGTCATCAATATCAAATGAGAAGTTTCTGTTTACGAAAAGAACGTTCTCTTCGATTGCACCTTGCTTGTCTAATCTTTGAATAATAGAGTCGAAATCTGCTAATGTAGTTGGGTTACCTCCTGCAAAAACATTTCCTCTGTTATTTACTTCGTAGAATACACCTTTAGAACCACTTAATCCAGCAACAGAAAGACCTGCACCTGCACCCTGAAGATAATCTCCAGCACCAGAAGCTGCCTCAGCTGGAACCGCTTCTACTAAAGCTGTTTCCATGTAGTCTTCGAATCTTAATCTTGTATCGTGCTCAGACTTTAAATACCATAGGTATCCGCTTACTCCGTCTTCACCACTTACTTCAACCCAGCCAATCTGCGCCATATCAGAACCTGATACAGAATACTTATCCTTAAGGATAATTGGCTTGTTGTCAAAGAAGAAGTCATCAGACTCTAAAGAACCGTCCATTCCGTCAGTTCCTTTTGCAAATTCAGAACCATAAATGAATACATCACAAGCAGTAGCTGCTGCCATTGACTGACCAGCTGCTTCATAATATGCTACTGTAAATTGGTTAGGGTTTGCGTTAGTTGGCCCAGCTGTTACAATCGCTTTGTTTGTAAGAGTTGAACCAGGAGTGTTGTCTGAAATCATTACAGTTTGACCTACTCTAATAACGTTCTTAGCGTCTTTTGCTGTGTTAGGGTTAGCTAACGCAGGATTGAAGTTAGTTGCGTTATTTGGAATTGTCCAAACTGCTCCAGAGTCAGTACCAGCTGCAGCTGCAGAAGTACATCCTTTGTATTTAATATGTAGCCTTCCTTGCTCTGCCCATTTGATAAGGTCAGAATTAGATGGCATCTCTGCTCCTACCATTCGTAGGAACGAACTAATGCTTCTATTACCATATCTTTCAAATTCTTTCTCGTATGTATCAGGTAAATACTGATTCAAGAAATCAAAATCTTTGATATAATTCGTTTCAACAGGAACCTGTTGAGCCGAAGGTTGTAAATCGAAGCCAGGTGTTAATTGTACACTCATAACTTAAAATTTTAATTTGTTAAACTTTTTTAATACTTCTAATTTTGAGTCCTCTACCACTTGAAGTATCGCCTACCGCTTTAATTTTTAAACTATTTTTCGTGCTAAGTTGCGGGGCTCTACGAACATCCATGTTGATATTCTTTGACTTTTTTGCTACATCATCTACTGTTGCAGCAACACCCTGCTCATAAAAGAATCTTGCAAATTTTTCTGGATTCATTGCTATAGCCATAGCTCTGTGATATCCTTGGGCATCTTTCATAAGTCCATTCTCATCATTGTATTGTGAGATGAAATTATTAAAGTCCATTTGCTTGTTCTTTAATTCCTCAGCAGTCCCAGGTTTAAAGAGAATTGATTTATCATCACTCACGCTAAATTCAAAACCTTTGAACTCATCGCTAAACACTTTATTAGTGCGTTCTTCAAAATTCTTTCTCATAAGCTGGTGAGCTTCCTTCTGAGAGTTAGATTCCTCTAACATTGTCTTGTAAGCATTAAGATTGTTTTCTTGTTCATCAGATAATCCACCCCCACTTGACTCAAGAGGAATTTTATATTTATCTTTCTGTTCTTTAAAAAACTTTCTCGCTTTAGCAAGTTCTCTTTTTTTAGCTAATTTTTTCTTCTTGATATCACGCTCGTCATCTTCTTCACTGTCGTATCCAAATTTGTCGTCCATAATATCTTGAATATCTATCGCATCAAGACCTTCTTCTTGAACACTTAGATAATCAGCCAAAACAGAATCTTCGTCCATGTCATCGTAGTTCTTTTGCAATTTGTAAAAGTCTTCGATTCCACGGCCTGTTTCTTTCTTATATTCAAAATACTTTAAAACATCTTCAGGTAATTCAGGATTTGATTCTTTAGTTTCAAATAATTCATCAACTGACTTAATGTCTTTATTGTATCTATCTTTAATAAATTCAAGAACATTTTCGTCATTTAACTCTGACGAGGGAGTTTTATCTTCAACAACAGGAACCTCTTTTTTGGGCTCTACTGTTTCTTTTGTTTCTGCTTTAGTTTCAACCTTTTCAGGTTTTTCCTCAGCTTGAGTTTCACTATGTTGAGCTTCGTGTTTTTTTAACAATTGCTCTTCTACTTCGGCTTTTGATTTTTGAGTGTTGCCATCCACTGGTTTTACTTGTATTTTCATTAGATTAAATTTTTAACAAAATTAAACAATATATTTTAACAATATTTAGGCGCTTTTTAAATGATTATAAAGGTCTTTTCCTAATTTCTCTCCCACATCTTTATCTGATTTATAATGCACTCTTGCAATAATTCTACTTTTAGATATGTTATCTGCAACCCTTTCAAATTCGTTTGACATTTCGGGAAACATATCCGACAAAACAAGTGATATTAATTTGCTTTGAGCAGAATGACCTGAAGGAAACGCAGGGGTTTGAGCACTTTTCATTTTATGATAAGATAAATCTATGTCAAACTTTTTTGCTAATTCATTCGGGCGTGGTCTATCATGATAATTTTTTATACGTAAAATTACTGGTTGAGATTGTTCAATCAACTCATTCACTAAAGCAGCTGGATATGTTCTTGTTTTATTTTTAAAAAGCTGTTTAAACGCTTTGTCAATATCGTCATATCTATTAGCAAATGAAGTATCTAACTTCTGAGTTTGCAAAGACTTTATTTCGTTTAATGTTTTTAAACTAAAATCAGAAGGGTAGTTTATATGTTTATATTTATTGATATTAAAATCACTAAACATATTATTTTATTTAGGACCAAACTCTGCTAAATCAAAACCATCTAATGAATCTTCGTTAGACTCAAATTTTATAGCTGGTAGATTTCTTTTTCTTTGTTCAATTAATTTAGACTGTTGGGTGTTAGCTTGACTAATTCTATCAGACTTTCCTTTTTCTCTTGCTTTTTCTCTAAGGTCTATCTGCGATTGTTCAATACCTTTGAGCTGCATGTTATAAGCAAATTCTTTTTCCATCAACTGAGATTTCAACATTGCTTCATTATTCATTTTTTCAATTTCGAAACTTATCTCTGCCTGTTTTATTTGCATTTTAGATTGAGTCTCTAATTGTATTCTTTGTTGCTCTTGCTGCGCAGCCATCATTGCTTGTTGTTGTGCCATCTCTGCTTGAGCAGCTTGTTGCATTGTAGCTTGCTGTTGTTCCAGTTGTGCTTTTCTTTTACGTTTTGTTTTTAATAGTTGATTGGCCATTTTAAGATTATGTATCTCTCTAATGTCTAAAGCATCTTCTAAATTAATATCGTTTTTAGATAAAGCCATTTGTATATTAGCTTCTAACATAGCTCTTTCTTCTTCATCAGGAGCTAACTCTAAGAATATACCAAAACTATATAAGTAAAGATTTTTAATATCTTCTAATAAATTCAAATTGTATTTACCTATTTGCATAGCAAACTGGTCTTTAAAATCTGAATACTCTAATACATCTGCAGTTCTTAATACTATGCCCTCTGCTAATCTACGCGTTATATATAGACTTGCATTGAGAATATGTCTGGTTGCTGTATTTGAATTTAAAGCTGCTAATTTTTGAACGCCAACTAATGCGTCAGGATTAGGAGTAGAACCATCACGAGCTTCGTTTAATCCCGTTACAGTTCTAATCATATCTAAATAGTGATTATAGTTTGCAATAAGCATTTGCATTTTTCCACCACCACTATTACTTGTTAATTGAGTGATAGGAACTTTTGCGTTATTAAATTCTCCATCTTGAGTAAAGCTTCTACCCACGACACTACCTGTCTGAAAATATAAACGTAAAGCATCTTCAGGATTATAAGCATTACCAGTACCCAAGTCAACCTCATTGAGCCCATCAGCGTCTATGAAAACACCGTCAGGAACCATTCTGGCAATAACTTGTTGTAACTTTAAATGAGTTACTTGAATTAAATCAGCAAAAGGAATCATTCTCCTTACCAATGATTCATACATACCTTTGTAAAGTCTCGGAGCACAAGCTACATAATTAGGTAGAGCTTGTTGACTTGCAGCTTTTGGTCGCACCATATTTTCTGCCAACTCCCACTTAAGTAATATGTTGGTACCCATTACCATGATACCATCATACCAAACTTCTATTTTTTTAGTAACCTTTTCAAAGTTACCCTCTGCCATCATTTCTTCTGGCGGGTTAAAGCTGTCGTCTTTTTGCACAACCTTGAATGACCCATCAGCCATTCTTTTTTTCTTATAAACAAATGTATGTGTTGTTTTATAATTAAAATATAACAATGTACAAGTATCTCTGTAGAACAAAGAATTTTCATAATACTGAGCGTTGTTATAATAATTATACCAAGATTGACTATACTTAGCAATCTCCTCCATATCTTCGTTTGTAATATCAGGATTAATTTTTACAAGCTCCGCCATTGGTATGGTTTTGAGCTCTCCCCAATAAAAACAATCTTTGAAATAAGGGTCTTCAGTATAACTATAAACTACATTTGCTGGGTCTACATAGTCTAATTGAATTCCTTGACCAGGTAAAAACTGATGTTTAGTCATACCAACACCAATTGTCATTATATCATAGTCAACTCTTTTTCTTATATCTTGATAATGATTTTGATTTAGTACAGTGTCGATAGCTTCTTCTGCAGCGATTTCTACTGCAGGCTTATACTTCATTTGCATAAACAATTCAAGCTCCTCATTGTTTTCAGGTAGCTCTTCTTCACTGGTTTGAAATACATTTACTTCAAAATCATCTTCTATCTGTTGAAATAAAGGACGAGCTATCATTTCACCCTCTATCTTTTTTTGGAATGAATCTCTTTTTTCTGCAGACATTGCGTCTTCTGCAAAAGCATTTACTTTAAACAATCTATCGTTAAGACCGTTTACAACTATATCAACAAATTTAGGAATTATAGGAACTGGCGTCCAGTCTAAATTTAGATAAGATAAATCACCATCAATAGCAATTTCATTTTTATATTTTTGAACAGACTGTTCTCCACGCGCATACAATCGCAATCTATTGAACTCACCCCACTGGTTTAAATATCTACACGAACCATTATCTTTTCTAAACCATTCATATTGTATAGCTTGACCAACTTGTAAGCCATACTCCATTGTATCCTTCGTGGAGTCGGACGCAAATTCATCTGGAAACGCAGCTGCTTTTAAGTTAATTTCTACTTGTTTCATTTATTAATAATTCGACTAACTTTTTCGCTGTTGTTATATCTTGCAAAGTTAATGCTTATTTTCGATTTTTCTTTAGTGGGTGTATATAAGTGTTTTTGGTTAGCCATGATAGCTAAACCCGAACTAATTGACGCATCAAACTTAGTTCTATTGCTTATATCAAACTTAGCCCAATCCTCTAAAGTTCTTTGAAAATACATATCACCCATATCACCTGAGGTCCTATATACACCATCGGTATCAAGACCTATATATTTTTCTATGTAGGACTCTATAGCAGAAGCGTGTGATTGTTTTACATCTTCCGATGTATTCGGTATACCACCCAACTCTCTTTCGCTTTTAGAAAGCTTGTTATAAGTTTTATCAGGTCTGTTTAAACAGAACCCTCTATACCCTCTATTTTTAAAATGATAAAGCAAACGAGGTTTGTTATTTTCACACAAAATAGGCATGCCATAAAAAACACACGCCATTAAAACTTCTTCAAAAAATATTTCTGCAGTTTGTGGTCGGGCTATATATTCTAAAAAGAAATGATTACTTGGCATTTCTTCCATGGAAAATTTAGTTAATCCATGTAAAGAACCATTTGAACCTTTACCAACTACAACTCCAGATATATCATAAGAGTCACAACCAAATGAGCCTAAATGTTCGTTGCCAGGAAAGAACCTACCATTCTTTCTAATGACATTATTTTGAAGAGAGTGTTTAGGTAAGTAAGTTACAAAAAATCTACCTCTTTTATTTGGGGTCCATATAACTCTACTATCCTTTATTCCATTCTCCCAACTAAAAGAACCTTGAGTAATAAAATGTTCTTTTATAATACCGTCATTATAATCTATCTGCTGATATATTTTGGTTAAATTAAATATAGATTGCTTGCTTTCATCTCTAAACGCATGAGACTCAGAACGCGGAAACTGTCTATAATATTCATTTAACGCATCAGGGTCATGCTTTAAAGAAACAACTTCGTTTTCCCAGTAGTTAACTGCACCTTGATATATGTATTCATCATCAATACCTTTTACTTCTTGTTTAGGATTATCTAATACAGGCATACCATACCTATCTATAAAACCCTCCATGTTCCACTCCATAGGTATAAACAAAGAATATAATCCGCTTTTAGTTTGACCATTAGCATTTCTTACCTCACAATTAGAATCGTTATACAAGTTTTTAAAGTTTCTACCCCCTTTATCTAAAGCATTAGAAGTAGAGCCCATCATACATTTACCAATAACTTTACTTCCTAATCGTAAACAGGTTTTTGTAACACGCCAATTATTTAAAATATTCTCAGGCTTTTCCCATTTACCACTTTCATCATGTATTAAAAGCTGTAATTTTTCTCCATCATAACTATTGTCCGAAGTATTCTTCCAATCTATTGTGGTATCTAATCCTTCTAAAACTTCTTCTTCCACCTCAAACATATTTTTCTTTGTAATCTTGGAAGCAGGAACTCTATAAGCTAATTCAGTTTTAGGTTTATCCATACCATCCTGTATTGGTTTAAAAAAGAATGGATAATTGTTAGATATAGGAACAATTTTATCGGTAAACATTTTTTTAGCATCACTACCTGTTTTCGATAATATACCTATTCTTGCGTTTTTAGTAATAGTTCCTGTGTTCACTCCTTCACATGAACTCATAAAAGAAAACCCTGAACGTCTTATTTTTAAATAACACATTCCAAAGCTTCTTTTATCTGCCTTACATGCTTCCCAAAACAAATAAAATATTCTATTAGCTTCTCGAAAATCTGGATGACCTACATCTATTTTAGTCCACTGCAGATACATATAATGAGTACCTGTAATATAAGTAGGTTTTCCATTACTCATAAACCAAAAGCCCTGCTCTCTTCTATTGAACTCTTCTTCTATATAATCTATCCATTGGTTTTTAAAAGTAGAAGGAGCTTCGTGCCATTGAAATATTGTAGAAATTCTTTTTAAAACTTGGGGTATTTCTTTAACTTCCCAGTACTGTTCTTCTTTTTTTGGAGAACGTTTAAACACTTCTTTGGGAACTGCTGGTAAAGCTACTCTTAAACCAGATATGTAAAGTATTTCGCCAATAGTACCATCTTTTGAAATAATAACAATATCATATTTTTCATCATAACCATATCTCCATGTCCTTGCTTTATTTTTGCGAGACAATATGTTTGAAGGTACAATGCCCTTACATACATTATAAATACTATTTTGACTTTCTTTCTGCAAATCCTTTAGGTAAGTTATTTGTTTTTATTTCTCTTCCCTCAAGTTTATCTCGTTCTTCATCTATTCTTTTTAATATTTCAAAAGCATCAAAAATGGCAAGCTTTTTGGTAGCAGCTGCATTTTTTAATCTATCAGCAGCAAGCTCGTCATCTGGGTCAGGCTTTATAATTTTTTCTTTTGCAACATCAATTAATTCTTTGACAGCTTTTTCACCTGCATTTATTATTTCTAATTTAATTGCTTTTGTGTCCATTATTTAAAGTAATATTTTTAGTATACATCCTATAAAGCTTTTCATCATCTATTGTAAATTCATATTCACTATTCGGTTGAAAAGAAACTTTATCCCCTGGATGTACATTTAATTTTTCTAATTGTTCATTTCCATATTTGACAACACCCCATAAAGGTTCTTCTGTTTCAGCTACATCTATATACCTTTTTTTCATAGGTATAGGTTTTATAAAACAAAATTTATCATGGCTATACCACTTGCCATTTTGCTTATACATATAAAACTGAAAATTGTCAACTAAGAATAAATCATCTATAAGCCAACTTCTTCCACTTTTTTGCCTACCATAAATATCGTTATAATATTTAAAAACATTATGGTGTACAACAAGCGTGTCGCCTATTTTTATTTTACCCTGATAGTTAATAGGAGTGTTAACCACCGTAGCAAATCGTGTAGAAACTGTGTGGTCTTCTTCTGATGTACTTATGAAGAACTTTTTATCACCATAATATTTTATATTATCATAACGCCTATCGTTGTAGGGTTTTACTATAAAACAAAAAGGTGATTGCATTAAAAATTAATATTATATTCTAAGGATATAGGCAATGTGTTTTTAAATTCTTTCCACAATAAAATTTCTTTACTTTTAATAATCCAAATTTTATATGAATCAAATTCGTGGTCGTGTTGGATTAGATGAATTTGGTAGTTCCCCCCCAAAACATCTTGACCTACAATGTAGTGCATAGCTCCCGACTTATAGTCTGAGCCTATAGAAATTTTTCTTATATCCATTTAATTAAAATGTTGAGCCTACAGTTAAGACTCTGTAAAATATATTAAAATACATTGTCCCCGTACCCTGTGTAGGATTTGCAGCAGTTTCTAAAGTAACAGCAGTATTTTGCGCTATTACTGTGCTAACAGTTGGAGTAGTAATTTTAGTAACTAAATCAGCAGCAAAATTAGCAGATTGTACGGCCAATGTGCCAAAAGTACCTGAGCCAATTTTAACCGTTAAATCATTACCAAAATTAAATGCTGTATTTCCCGCGTCTAAAAACTGAGATATACTAATAATATCTATTACTTTACCAGCTCCAGGTGCTGCAATTAATGTAGCAGACTGTGTTCCTAAAGTTAATAAAGCGGCTGTATTTACAGTAACTTTAGCAACCAACGTATCAATACCAAATAAAGTTTGCATCTGTTCGATGGTAACCGTTTTTGTTTTTAATTCATTTTCTGCATCTGTGATTATCAGATAATCAGCTGAATCTAAGTTTGATATTGATGGGTATGCGGATGTGTTACTTATTTTCGCCATTTTCTTTTGGTTCTTCTGGGTCTTTTACTTCTCCAGTCCTTAAATCAATAATTGCGTTTTCGCCGTATTCTTTAATTAATTCTTTTTCTAAATCATTAAACTCTCCTTGAATTACTTCTACTACAGGAACAGTATTAAATAAACCAATTACGGTGTCAGCAATTTTAATTTTAGCTTGTAAAAACTTTTGATTTAATTCCTGAACTTTTTTTAGTTCTTCTTCTTTTAACTTTTTGTTTGCCATTACATTAAATTTAATTTGTTAAACATTATACAAATATAGGTATTTTATTTTTGATTATGGGGGAGTTATAGGTGTGCCAATTATATTATTTATTTTATTCGATGCTCTGGCATTTACTTCATCTATTTTTGTGTTTACAACACCAATAACATCATTATCATATCCCTCAGTATAATCTATTACTAAACGTATAGGATATGTAGTGCTTTTCATTCTTGCACCTGACTGAAATGTGGTATTAAGAGTAGGTGTTGAGGCGTCATAATCATAGCTCTTATTTACAAGGGCTACATTTAAGTAACCATTAGTGTTCATATCAGTCACTCCTGCCGAGTTAATTGTAAACTGATTTGGTGTTGAGGTGCTTGTGCTCCAAGAAGAAATAGAGCTTTGAGAATATGGTTGACTAAAATCTAAATCATTATACATAGCAGTAGTCAGTGTTGTTGTGCCTCCACTTCCTCCCCATGCTGTAGACTCAACTATATAAGCATCACTTGTGCTTTGAGAATAACCATATATTTGCAAGGTTGCTGAGTTTATTGTACCTGGAACAGATGATACATCAAAAAACAAAAATGTTCTGTAAATACTTCCACTTACACCGCTTCTACCAAAAGCGTGAGACGCCCTTATTGCTTGTGATTGGCTTGATGTGCTGGTAAAAGTAGTGGCTTGAGTACCAGTACTTGCATTTCGTACATCAGTAAGCCAGTTACTTATATTAAACTGAAAGTTTCCTATTCTTCCTTGTAAACCCGCTGTGACGTTTTGTGTTGGCATAATTAATATTGTTTCTGAGGAAGATAATAAATGTTTTTAGTATAATAATTATTTTCAGGCGGGGTTATATCTATGTGTTCATAAGCAACTTCTTCAATTCCAAAACTATTTGAAGCCTCGGTTTTACCATTCCACCATGTTGCAACGCCCCCTTCTTTTACCAAGCTTGGTAGATGTCCCCCAAAAGAATTAACATCTTCATCACCATAAGTATCATAAAATACACCATCATATTCTGACAAGACCGAAAGGTTGTCTATCCAAGAGCCTTCAATAATAGTTACATTACTTTTTCCTTGAGCCCACTCTTTTGCTTTGACAATTATTTGGGGATGATTTTCTACTATCGTATGTGAAGCGGGATTGTTTTGTTGAATATAGTTTGCACTTATACCCATACCAAAACCTATCTCTAATATATCTCCTCCATTGATGCACACATAATCTGCATGTTTCTTCATAAGACCATCTTCCCAATTCATCATAACTTGATGCTCCTCATTAGCCTCGTCTATGAAGTAAATTTTATTTTCTTCAAATATTAATGTTCTTTCCGTATAATTCATACTTAATTGTTTTTAACCCAAGTATTATCAGGGCAAAAGTAAATATCATCACTACTTATTGCATATCCTAAAACTCTTGCGTAAGAGTTTGTAGCTGTAGGTACAGTAGTAGTAAACGTACCAGAAGTAGAAGATAAATATAAAGGAGACCCTAATTGGTATCCATGTGAAGCTTTTCTAAACACTCCGTGTGTCAACATACCATTGTTAGAACTTGAGCCTGTAGCAACAGCTAAGAGCCTTATAGCATTTGCTGAAGTATTAGCTACGCTTATCCAAGAACCAAAAGAGGACATTGCATATACAGTGCCTGCTGTCACACTTGTTGTGCCCGCAGATATAGATAAACCGCTTCCGCCTGACCCGCTTGCCGCTGCTTGAGACATTAGAATCTGAGACGCAGAACCTAACGACATGTCTGTATTTGCAGCTAAAGAAATTTCATTTGCGGTTACAGAAACTAAATCATCGTCAATTGAAAATTGATTTTTGCCGACAGTTATAAACTTAATTAATGCAGTATCATCATTTTCCTCTGTATCACCTATTAATAAAGTTTGTGAGCTTCCTGAATTTGATAAAACTCTTTGACCTCCCGCTCCTGAAAATTGTGCTCCAAACCAAAAGTCTCCTCCTTCTACAGCAAAATCCCCTGTAGCTTGGGCGTTAGTTCCATTATCAAAAATTGAAGAGTTAGCTAAATTAATAGAACCAGTAAATCTTGGAACCCTGTTTACGGTTGCTCCTGAAGTAATAGTATTACCTGCATTAGTTGTATAACCAGCTCCATTAGTTAACTGGTTGTTGTTGGTTATTCCATTAGTTATAGTAACAGTATTTCCTGAACGAGCAGTAGTTATATTGGTGCCACCAGCAATATCTACCGTTTCTCCATCATCTATTGTTGCGGTACCACCACTATCAGCTGTTAACTTCCAACTGCTCATTGTCCCACTTCCAGTAGCATTGAAAGTAATGGTTTCATTACTACCTTGATTTAATGTAAATGAACCACCTCCAGTTAACCCTGTTCCTGCAGTTAATGTTATCGTGTTGTTGTTTACTGTAGGACTGGTAGGCATTGTTACCGTCTTAACATTTATAGCAGTAACATGTCCTGTAGCATTTGAAGTTACACTATCTACCGCTGTGAATGTTCCTCCAGAACCTGGAGAATCTGTACTGGTTGTATCGGTTCTTGATGTGTTATCATGATTTATAGTTCCAGAAGTAGTAATAGGGCCTCCCGATAAATATGTACCTGTAGCTACTGAAGTTACAGTACCACCACTATCACTGTCTGGAGAAGTAATAGTCATTACATAAGGGTCAGCCGATGTTCCAGTACCAGATAAATTAGTTCCTAATGTACCAGTAGCTGCTACAAATTTTAAATATTTATTAGTACTTCCGCTTAAAGTTTTGTCATCATCATCATCATCTCTTACAACCCACTCGGTAAATGTTTCTGGTACATTTGGAGAATCATTAGTTATCGTAATTGTACCACTTGATGTAATAGGTGAACCTGAAACAGATATGCCTGTTCCTCCACTTATAGCTACTGAAGTAACTGTTCCATCATTATTAGTAAAAGGCAATTCTGATACATTATAATAATCTACATTGTTTGAGCCGTCACTAAGAGGAAGATGCCAAGTTCCTGCAGGTGTTCCTGAGCCAGCACCAGCAGCTAAAATAAAGTTATCTGTACCTGCATAATCTACAGCAAGCGTAGCGATACCCGATGTTGCACCGCCTTGTAAACCAGCGCCCGAGGCAACGGCTGTAATATCGCCAGTATTATTGGTAAACGGTAAATCGGAAACATTTGCATAAGATACTGTGCCGTCGACAGAGTACCATATTGCTGCTCCCGTATCGACAGTGTTACCTGTCGCATTTGTTGCAGACAAGATTGCATTGTCATTCCCCGAATAGTCTATATTTACTGTAGGTGACGTAGCTGTTCCTGTTAGTGAAATTCCAGTACCCTCGTTTACACCTGTTACAGAACCACTTCCCGTACCTGCTCCTATTAAATTTCTTACCTCCGCAGCTGTAATACCTGTGTTTAGCGAGGGTGTAGAGCCATCAGATAAAATAGCTGGTGTTCCTGTGTCATTTATTACACCTAAATTACTTCTTGCGTCAGCAGCGTTTGATGCACCAGTACCACCATTAGCCACAGATAAATCAGTACCACTCCAGTCATCATTGCTTATGGACAATGTGCCTCCTAATGTAAGTATTGGTGTTGAGGTAGAACCATTATCTGATAATGTTATTCCATTAACACTACCAGTACCAGTAACAGACTGTACAGTTCCTTGTGGAACACCTGCGACTTGAGTATCTACATAATTTTTAGACGCAGCATCTGTTGCAGCTGTTACGGTGTCAATACCTTGTATTCTTCCAGTACCCCCTAAAACAATGTCACCACCATTAACATTTAAATCACCTGTAATTACAAAACTATCTACTTCATTATAAGATTCTGAATTACCACCAAACGAAGCTTCGTTTGTAACTCCCGATGTAACAACTTGAAATGGAGTTCCTGCACTTAATTTTGCGCGACCAGTAAAATAACCCCCTGATGTTTCTGGATAAGCATTACCTGTATACTTAATAGCTATATAACTATTACTGTTGTAAGTACAAGAAATTAATCGGTAATCTTCTGAATCTTGTATAACTTGAAGTGTGGCTAAACAACCACCGAACATTTGACTTGAACCTGATGTGACTATAACATCTAAGGATACCGCTTGATAATTACCAGAAGTTCGGTCTATACGAATCGTTCCATTAATATCATTGCTTGCGGCATTTCTACATAATAAAATATATTGAGTAGAAGCATTATCAACCATATCAAAACGATAGTTGACATAGTGGTCCTCCTGCATGTTTATTCTACCATCCAGGTTTATATTTTCGTCAGTGGTTGTGTCCGCTAAAAATCGAATCGGCATATTAAATTAAATTTAAGACACCTTCGTAATCAATATTTTAATATCGTTTGCTGATGGTGCTGTTGTAAAATCTACTGTTACTTGGTTTACAGTATTTCTCGTCACATCTGCATAAACAGTATCATAAGAACTGGCATCATACAGCTGAACCATTACATCCCTGGTTCCCAAGTTGTGAGTTACCGCTATTGAAGTTGCTCCTCCAATAAGGGCCGAATATTGTTCGTTAGACGCAATACATGTGCTAACTGCAGTACAGAAATCAGAAACCTGAGATGCTGTAATATCAATGTCTTGTGAACTAAGCGAAGTTAATAAACCTTTTGCAGTTACAGTAGCAGAAAGTGATTTACCTGCACCACCATAAGAACCTGCACTTACGCCAGTGTTATCTAATGTTACAAATCCGTTAGCAGTTACTCCAAAGTTTGCACTGTCAAAACCAGCTACACCTTTTTGTGTTGCACCATCTGTAGCACCTGCTCCTGCAACATTTTGGTCTTGAATAACTACTGTGTAAACTGTTTGCGCTGGATTAGAACTTGCACTAATATCTTGATTTGCAAATATTAAATCACCAACCTCCAGTGTTTCCGAATAAAATGCCGTACCAGCGGTAGTTACTACAAAGAAGTCACCTAAGTCTAATGCTATGTTACTTGCTCCATCTAATGAACCATTACCCGCACCTAAATCTGTCGTTAAACCAGTGTTTGCATTATATCCTCCTTTAAACTGTCCAACGCCAGCAATAAGTGATTGAACTTGTCCTAAGTTAACACCATCTGTAGCAGCAGTACCTGCAGCTACATCCAATAGCTTGTTTGCGCCAAAGTCTACATCTGCTTCTGCATCACCCCATTGGTCTAAGTGTACATTGCTATATAATATTTTTTCGTTAGCTGTTCCATCTACACCTACTAAGAAGTCTGCAGCAGGGTCAATAGTTGTAACTGTGTTTAATTCAGCTAAATCAAGATTAACTGTAACAGTACGCCCTGACTCTGCTGTGTCAATACCAGTAGAACCAGATACCGTCACTGTATTACCATTACCAACTGAAGACGAACCTGAGTCAGCAGCTATAGTCCAGTTATCCATAGTACCTGTACCACCAGTATATGCTATGGTTACTTGACCACTACCATTATTTGTAGTAGATATATTTGCTCCCGCAGCAATAGTTATAGTGTCTTGGTCTGTAATTGTAGAATCACTACCAGTTGTTGCAGCTAAAGTAATACTGTTGAATGGTAATGTGTTAGTTACAGTTAATGTATCAGTTGCTGAAGCAGCGGTTGAAATACCTGTACCACCAGCAATATCTACTGTATTACCATCACTAATTGTTTGGTTAGTTCCACTGTCTCCTGAAAGAGTCCATGAGGTCATTGTTCCAGCGCCACCATCTGATGCTGCCGTAATACGTCCTTGTTGGTCTACTGTTATGTTTGCAGATGTGTACGAACCAGGAGTTACAGCTGTGTCATCTAAGTCTATAGTAAGAGTTCCTGTTGTACCCGAACCAGCCAATGAAGTAGTAATACCTGTATCCCCTTGGAAAGAAACTGTGTTTCCACTATTTATTGTTTTAGGAGTAGCACTACCACCATCTGCCGCTGCAATCCAAGTATAACTTTCTGCACTTGGCATTGTAATAGTCTCTACATCTACAGCTGTCACGTGACCAGTAGAGTTTGTTGTAACACTACCAATAACATCAAATGTACCACCATATCCAGGCGAAGCTGAACTTGTAGTATCACTTCTTGATGTTGTATCGTGATTAACCGTTAATGTATCTGTAGCAGAAGCTGCTGTTGAAATGTAAGTACCACCCGCTATATCAACTGTGTTACCGTCTGAAATAGTTTGTGAAGAACCACTGTCTCCACTTAATGTCCAAGATGACATTGTTCCTGGAGCTGTTCCTGAACTTGCTGCAGTTAATCGACCTTGTTGGTCAACTGTAATACTTGCATAGGTATAAGAACCTGGAGTTACCGCAGTATCGTCTAAGTTAATAGTCAACGTATCTGTTGCACTTGCTACAGTAGAAATGGCTGTTCCTCCAGCAAATGTCGCAGTATTAGTTGAATTAATAGTTTGATTAGAACCACTGTCCCCAGCAAGAACCCAGTTAGCATATCCACTTAAAGTGGCAGCGATTGTTACTCCTCCTGAACCGTTACCAGTAGCTGTAATACCAGAGCCCGCAATAATTGTTGCAGTTCCTCCGTTAGATATTGTAGAAGAACTACCTGATGAACCAGCAAAAGTCCAAGAACTCATAGTTCCCGCACCTATATCTGAAAGTATTTGTGCTTTTGTTCGTCTTTCTATTAGACCTGAAGTAGATACCAATATACCGTCATAGGCGTTATTAGCATCCTGGTTTATTGTTGCGGTTACTGTACCGTCAATATTAAGTGCGTTTAAAAATCTTATTGCCATTTCTTTTTACTTTATTAATTAAATATTGCAACACCATCAAAGTTGTTTGTAAAATCAAGTCTAACTTGGCTGGTGCTTATATATGTTACTTTACATTCTATTTCTTCAGTAGGGTTAGCTTGAGTTCCTAAACTCACGCTTACAGCGGGGTACTTATTCAACGCATGAGTTACTACATAAGAGTTACTACCTGTTAGCAAAGCACTCACTTCATTCTTATCTCCACTGCTTCCTACATACTGAAGCAAAGATATAAAATAATCTTTTTTGTCTGTTAAGCCCCCATTGCCTGAAATGTATGTTAAATTGATGTCATAGAAGCCTGCGGATTTTAGGGCTGAACTATCCCATTTATATATAGCCCAGTTAGTTATATCATCACATTGAGTAATTAAAACGTCGGAACCAGTTAGAGGTGAGTTGTACCAAGTGGACACATCTATATTTAATCCGCCTTGGTTCTCAGCATAAGCGCTTAAAACAAAAGTTGTAATTCCAGAGAAAGACACTTGATATGCTCCACCTGTAGCAAATGTTATAGACATAGGTGGTCTGGCCGTACCACCCGATGGATTTACCATGTCATACTGATATCTAAATAATTGAGATTCTGCAGCTGTTTTGTTTATAAAAGCGGCTACATCTCCTGCTGTAAAATTTTTAGTCTGCCAATTATTCTGTGAGTCAGAACCAATCCACTTATCTGCAGCAACAATATCTGTATCCTTGACGTATGTAGCAATTCTTGCCATTCAATTATTTTTTAATAGATTTTCCTTTTTCGTAGGACCTTCCTCCAAAATATGCTGCCGTGATTGTTATAAGCAACATTTTGAGCAATTCCTTCCATTCATCATCAACTGCAAAGTTAATAAATCCTGAGTCAATAAATATAAGCACTACGGTAGACACAAATAGAAAAATCAACGTCAAAGGACGTACTGATTTTGATAATTTATTATCTGAAGACATATCAGACTGCCAACGCTCTGTTACATTTTTTTGTTGAGCCGCTTCTGCATTTATAAAAATTTCTGTCATTTCTTTTTCGAAAGCCGCTTTTTCATCTTTAGTTCTTATAAATTTATCTACTACTGAGGTTAGTTGGTCGGCTACGCCTCCAGCTGCTCCTCCAAATATTTTAGCTAATACTTCTTTCATATTACCATGTATTTAGTTTTACCATTTTCTTTATATGCTTTTAAGCACCTATTTCTATTTTCTTGTTTATCTACATAAGACACATGTACCCACGAAGGATTTTTGTCGTCACCAAACTCCCATATAAGCTGGTCAAAATCTAAATTTTCTCTTATATACATAAACATCTCTGCATTTGTTTTGTGCCCATATACATCATCCACATCCATTGCCTGTCCTTTACAATGTTGGCTTGAACTACTTCCGCCAATGGCTTGATTTAATTCTGGGGACCTGAAGAAAGAAGTTATTTTAATTGGACCGCCCACATAACTTCTAAGTGGTTGAAAAATCATCTCTGCCACAGACATCATGTTTGATATTTGTTCATCATTAGGCTTGTTATCTATGCCTTTTCTTTTTGCTGTATTAGAAAATATAGCTTCGTTGTAAGTAATGTTTTTTGATATTCTATCCATTATAATCTAACATTTAATCCTACACTGCTATTATATATTTCTGAGTCCCAAAACTTAGTATACTCTCCTTCGAAAAATATTCCAAGTGTTTTGGAAATTTTCCAACCGATTATCAACCCACCTTGATAATCACTCCACTGTTTACCAGCTAACTGGTTATTGTGGCCCCCGAGCCCCCAGCTATCGCGATGTAAGTAACTGAAGTCGACATTGCCCTTGAAATATTTATGATATGGTAAAATCCAGTTTGCATAAGTATGAAGCCAGAATTTTGACTTGTAGTGATAAAAATCAAAACCCACAATAGGGGCATACTCAGCAAAAGCATCTAATAAAGCCCATTGCTCTCTATTATATCTATTCATTAATTCTCCAAAAACCAGGTCTCTAAATTGTCTGTCAGTATATGCTACTATATTTCCTTCAGGGTCTGTCCAGTACCAATCAAAAAAATCGTTTCCGTTTTGGTCAGTAGATGAGTAATACCAATCATCATATCCATATTCAAATCCCAATGTGTACCAAGGGTTTACTGCATCACCATCTTCATCTACTTCATTAAGCCATAGTTCAATTGGATTATATCCAAAAGCTTTTTGATGAGTCCTTGCAATTACACCAGCTGATATGCTAAACTTTTTTCCAATAGGTTGGCGGTATCTAATTTCAGCACTTTGATATTTAAAATCAATGTTACCTACCTCCCTTTGTTCTACTTTTATTATGTGGTGTTTACCAGTATGGCGCAAAAAATATCTTGAATTATTAAACACATCTGACCTTTGTCTTTCTTGTTCATAATGTAATAAATATTCAAAACCTTGTACAGCAGCTGTAGGAGCTGATAAAGCTTTTATGTTTTCTGTTCCATCATAGTAATTTCTCCCTTTTATTTCATAATCGAAACGCGCAAGTTTACGCAAACCAAATCCTATCCTATAATCAAACGGGTGATAAATAGTTTCATCTATAACTTCTGGAACCGCGTAAAGATTATTTGGATTAGTTCTTATAAAATAATCAGGGTATGGAGTTTCATAGGCATTGCCTATATCGCCAGCCACATAAACAGTAGCGTATTTAAAAACATCTTTATATAGTTTATCTACAAACTTTTTAAATTTATATTTACGAACTATCTTGTTTTCAAACGAAGGGTCAGTATCAATAACTTGTGCATTAAGCGTAAAGCTTATTAAAATAAATATAAGGGTTATAAGTTTTTTCATATTAGTATTTAGTTGCTGTGTGTAAAACAAATAATATCATACCAGAAAATAATATTCCTAATATTGTTTTATCATACTTAGTTACTTTAGGGTTGTCTTTAATATTAGCCATTTCAAAAAATGTGTCTGGCGCTTTTCTATATTCCCATGACGGCTTTGAAGAAGCACATCCTAAACATAATAAAACTAATAGTATTGCTAATTTTTTTTTCATAATTAAAATTTACTTTCAATAATTTTGTCGATTTCTTTTTCTATCATCTCGACAGTGTTTTCTGGTAATTTTAAAGAGATACCACTCTCCACTCTTAGTACTTCATCACCATTGTGATAAAGTATAACAGTTGGAAGGTATTTGATTTTTTCATTATCAAATACTTCCTTCTTCTCGATTATATTAAAAGTATAAGTATTGTGTTGTTTAAACGGCTTCAAGGAAATCTCTGAAGCTTTCGTGAAAGGAGCGCTAAATTGTACTATTGATATTTCCTCTTTGAAGTCCTGAGAAAAAATCAACATAGGAAATAACATTAATACTGCGCATAGTCTCATTTTTTTCTACTTATTTCGTAGAGTCGTTCATCCATTTTAGCTAAAGACTCTTTGATTTCATTAACATCATCCTTAATGTTTGTAACATCAGATTGAATATTATCAATGGTGCTACGCACCAATTCGTCCTTATATTTGAATTCAATGGCATTAACCTCTGGTTTTGGTAATTCCATTGCTGTTTGAATTTGAGCTTGCAGTGTATAATACATACCAACGAGCGACGCAAAACCTATAGCCATAGCCACCATTTCTTTTAATGATAAAGTAAATTTACTTTCAGGCGATAAGTTTTTTTCAGAGCTCATTATTTTACATATATATAATTAAATACTATATTTTCTCCCGCTGTGTTTGTTTGAGTATATTCCATTTTATTTAATTTTAGATTGTTTTCTTTTAAGAGCTTTTTCTTTTCTCTTAATATCTTTTTGAATTCTTTTAATTTTTCTTTTTTTATTTGGATTGGTTAGTTCCAAAGCTTCGCGAGCATTTTCTAAAATTTGTTTTTTATTAGCAATGCCTTTTTTTGTTTTTTTCTTTTTAGATAAACGAGGCTTCTGTACACGCCCCGCTACTTGTAAGTCCTCTTTCTTAACCTCTGGTTTTTGTTTTTTAGACTTTAATCCTTTAATGCCTTGAACTAAACTTAATGCTCCGCTTGCAACTCCTAACGCCCCTCCTACTGCACCCATGGCTTTACCAAACTTACCTGCTTCTTTTGCAGCAGTTGCAGCAGTTGCTGCGCCAACTGAAGCATCAGTTGCCTTTGGTTTTTTCATAGACAACATTGGTTTCATGGTCATCTTTGGTCTAATACTTCTCCTATGACTTTTGTGTAACTTACTCATAATTAATATTTTACCAGATTGCTAAACAATTGTTGTCTGCAGCAGCATCAGTACCAGTAGCGAATAATTGTAATACTTGAACAGGTAAATATTCTCCTACTGGAAAGTTACTAAATGTAACTATGCTTCCAGCTACTGTTTTTACCTTGACGTCTACAAATGATTTTGCCACATCCATAGTTGCTTCATTGCTACCAACATATAGTAAGCATCCACTTGAAGATTGTATTCTTTGGTCAAATATAGGTCCATTTAAAAATATTGTATAATCTTCTCCTGAAGCCATTATGTTTGCGCTAAGAGTAAGAAGGGTTGCACTATCTATCGCAGTTACTGTGGCAGATGTGTTATCGGTAGTGTTGTAGACAATGTCTCCAACCTCTACGCCTGATGTTATAAAATTTTGTGTTGCATCTACAAGTTTTCCATTTTGTGTAGACCCATTTGTTCCTGAAATTTCAGGGCAATCTGGTGATGGAATTGGAACAGTATCGCTTGCAATTACTGCAAGTGCTTTACCCGTGTTAACGGTAATTTTTGGATATGCCATTTTTTTATATTTAGAGGGTTAAAAATCTCTTTACTTTTTATATGGAAATTTTCTATTTAAAGAATCTCTCCTTTCACCACAACCACAATCTTTTATTCCTGCAGCTTTGGTTACTTTAGTGACTACATTTTTAATACCAGTAGCCGTGGTAAATTTTTCTATTGTATCTCCCAGTCCTTTTGATTTTTCGTTTAATTTCATTGTATTATTTTTTACAAGTACATAATTTATTAGGACATGAATCAACATTAAATAAAAGCTTAGTGATTAACCAATTCCAATTACATTGAAATTTGCACCATACTTTTTGAATCCACATCCCTATTTTTACAAATAATTTTCCCATTACTTTTTTAATTTATTTAAGTCTTTTGGCAACCTGTCTATTTTTCTTGGGACATACGGTATCTCAATAAATGTAGGCATCGCCTTTTTTTCCACAGGTTTTTTTACCTCAACCTTTACAGTTTCTTTTTTTGGTTCAACTTTTTTATCTACTACTTTTTTTGAAGCAACTTGTTTTTTTGTTTCTTCTTTTTTTGGAGCAGCTTTCTTTTTACTTTTATTCATTGTATTTAATTTAAATTGGAAGTTTTACTCCTTGAGCTCCCGCAACTGACCTCCCAAGTTTAAGAGTATCATCCAACACCTTTGCTGGGTTTAAATGTTCTAAAAACTTTGGGTTTTTAGTTTTTCTTAAACTCATTTTAGGTTTTTTCATTTTGCATCCAAAGTTGTTTGCGTAATTTGCCATCTCTACAACATTTTTAGAGTATTTCTTTTTACTCTTCATAACTGCAGAAGCGGCGCTACAAGCATCTTTGAAGCCGTTCTTTTTTGCCCAAGCCGTAAACTTTCCTTGGTTTTGTTTTTTTATTTTAGGAAAAGCCATACTATTTTCTTATTAAACCTCCTAAATGTGACTTAACACTTTTTGGATAATGTTTTTCATATTTCATAGAGTGGTCTCCGCCATACGCATGCCCGTAAATCTTTTTAGACATTGCTTTAGATTCATCTCTTCGGTCTTTAAAAGACTGAGATTTTTTTCCGTGCTTTGCGCCTAATGACTCATCGAGTCTGCTGTTATAACCTTGTGCCATAATATTATTTTTAAAAAATTATAATTACAAATATACTAATATTTTCCTTGTCTATTTTGAGGGGAACTCTTCTTGCTTCCGCCCTTTCCAGCCCATAAGTTTTTACATGCCCAATAGCGCGCGGTTAGTTTTGATTTTGCTGTTCCACACTTATGACGGGCCTTGAAGCTTTTTCTTGCAGCTGCTGAATAATTATGTCCATATCCTTTTGCTCCAAAGTGAATAAGCTTTTCTTTTCCCCCTTCACAACCTTTAACCATTTTTTTCTTACCTGGTCTGGTAGAAGGTCTTGGTTTATTACATGGCATATTTTTTTTAGACATAACACTACGCGTTTCTTACTTTTGCAGCTGGTGTATTAGAAACAAATTGTTTTTTTCCACCAGAAGCTTTTTTCTTTTTAGCTGTTTGAGCTAATTGTTTTTTACTTAATCTTCTTGCTTTTGCCAAAGGCAAACATCTGTCAGGGTTCTTTTTATTTTTGGATGTACCACAGGGTCCTTTTATTTTTCCGTCAGTACCTATGCGGACCCATTTTTGTTTTACCCATTTTTTTAATTCTCCCATTAGTGATGTGCGTCTTTTTCCCACGGTAGATTTCTATCGTGAGGGTTAATTTTACTATTAGGTATTACTTGTATTTCAGAATAAGGAGTAGGTCGGTAATAATAATTATTATGGTCGAACCTCATTTCGCCTCTACGCATTTGATACAAGTGGTCTACCTCATGCTTTACAGCTTTTCTTTTTAATGCAGGTGATATATCTTTTGCAATATCAATCACACCGTTAGGATTAATTTCACCCAAAGTGTATTTGCCCAGTTTTTTTTCTTTAACGATATAATCGCCTGTAGAATATTTATCACTGAAATCTAAAACCTGTCCTAATGTTTTTAACTTGAAAGCCATTAGTTCATCATTCTTTCTCTTTTCATTATAGCTCCAGCTGTTTGACTCGCTTTAGCTTTCTTCATTCCCATTTTAGCTTTTTTCTTCATAGCCATCTTAGGTTTT
>Ga0209645_1000031_pt1 | contig 62795 bp, 49 predicted proteins | sample ETNvirenome_6_30_FD_184070 | JGI IMG/M metagenome (GOLD analysis project Ga0209645, IMG submission 184070) | Marine viral communities from the Pacific Ocean - ETNP_6_30 (SPAdes) (version 2) | ecosystem: Environmental > Aquatic > Marine > Oceanic | place: Pacific Ocean | collected 2013-06-19
GGACTTAAGTCAAAGTATATTAACCGGTTCAAGGAATTGCATGAATCTACTATTCCTTGGAACACAATCAGATATATATTCTAATGAAAAGGTTTCAAAAACGCAGAGTAACACTTAGAAATACACTTTTGTTAAAGAAGTATTTCTTTCCATTTTTCTTTATCGTAAATGTGATCAACGTAATGTTAATAGTAACAATCATAAAATTTATGTACCCATGGGCTTAGATGCATATATGTTCTCTTACAAGGGAAGAAACAAGAAAGAAGTAGATTTTTCTCACGATCAAAAGACCAATGACTTAGTACACTACTGGAGAAAACATCCAAACTTAGAACAATGGATGTCTGACCTGTACTTCGAGAAAGGAGGTACAGGAACATACGGTATAGCAGGTAAAGCTTTTAACTGCAATAAACTGCAGCTTACAAGAGAAGATCTGTTAGAACTTAGAGATGTTACAGATAAGAATGCATTACCTATCGGTGGTGGATTCTTTCACGGTAGTCCTCAAGGTGCTAATGAATACTATAGAGAGGAAACTCTTGAAGCTATAGATCTTGCTTTAGAAGCTATAGAGAATAAAAGGAAGGTATACTATACTTCCTGGTGGTAATTATTTATCACCGGTTACAAAAGTATAGAACTGATTGTACCCTAATCCAACTGTTTCTGCAAGCTCTCTACCTGCAGATTTCATTCTACCATCTAACTTGTCTGTAGTAGCCTGCCTATGTATCACAGATACAAGACGTAAGGCATCCTCTACAATACCCAATGAAGGTATAGCGGACTTGTTCAGCTTTATCAATTCATTTGGGTTCAGAGCAAATGTAACTTCCAACTGAACCTTAGCAAGCACTTCAGAAAACATGCGTAATGCATGATTCTGTTGTGCTAAGGTTTCGTCGTCATCTGGTCCAAATCCTCTCATTGCAAATAGTGAGCCTAGCAAAGTAAGTGCTATGGCTATCTGTACCTCTCTTAGTCCTGATCGTACAGATGCTTCACGCATTTCTATGTAGGATTCAAGATCTAAGTTTTTAAAGTCAGGATCGTTAGTATTCTTTTTAAGGTAATCCAGTTCTAATTGTATAGATGCTCTCTGAGCATTATACTTCTTCTGATCAGAAGCAGACCACTTACCTTTAGCTTCTAAACGGGCCTTTCTTTTATTACTGATATTATATCCTTGGAACAGTACCAAGTGTGACATAAAATTCTTAGCGGTCTTTAGGTTATTACCTAACCATGTCATGATAGTTTCTCCTTCGTCAAAGTTCTCTCTTTGACTCATGCCTCTGGCCAGTCCTCCGAATCTTCCTTCTACTGGCGCATCTTCAATGTAATCGAAGTATCTACCTTTAAATCTCTTGTGTAGATATCCAGGCATCCACCACTTAAACGTACCAAATAATCTAAATGCCATTTCGGTATGAGCAGCTACAATATTATCTGCACCTTGCTCACCCTTTATACCGGATACAATTCTCTTTACTTTTTGTCTGAATGTAGTAAAAGCTTCATCAGATAAGGTACCTATCTCTACCCTCATATCACCTTTTTCATTGGTGACAATACCTTCTTTAAGTACTTCTATAAGAGGCTTTGTACCTTCTGGTAATTGAGCTAATCTTTTTATTTCTCCATCCTCACTGATACCGTGAGAGTGCATCATAGCTACCGCTACATTTCTATCTATAGACCTATCTGTAAGTCCTAACGGCTCATAAAGAAACGATGTGTCTAAAGCTTGAGACAGTGTAGAGCTTTGCATTCTTCTAGCTCTGTGGTATGTATGCCCTTCTGTGTGAAGATTCAAGTAATCTGTAACAGCATAGTAAGCTCTTCTGTCACTGGATGCGAACATCTTTATAGACTTATTAAGGTCTTCTCCTGAATAGTGTACACCTCCTCTACCCTCAACATGAGTAAATAAACTACCTGCAATCTTAGTAGATATACCTAATCGTACCGGTAAAGAGATCTTCATAAGACTGAATATGCTATTCATCTTACTGATCATCTTTTGAGCGCTTATATTACCTATGAACATATCGTCACTACTGTATGAGTGACCGTACATGTAGTAGTTAAATAGCTGATCGTAAAGCTGTATTGTTTCCGGATCTATCTTTTCGTCTCTGAATGTTCCTGCTGCAGTCTTTTCAATAGAACCATAAGCTAATTTACCCTTTACAGCTCTCTTCTGCTTAAGCTGTCTGCCTGAAAGCTTTTCAGTTACAAGCTGGTGACGCATGAATTGGAGTTCAGATTCTATTTTAGATTTCTCCATATAGTTATAGATACTAGAACCCATTAGATACATGGATCTTGATAGGTCTCTAGATACTAACTGAGAACTTTTATCTCCTTTTCTATTACGCAAAGCCTGAATAAAAGGAAGAGGTATTTTATTTACATTATTACCTCCAGATGTATCATCTTCATCTTCTTTTACAACCCATCCCCTTGAAGCCCAGTCTGTAAGGACGTCTTTATCAAAGAACTCTCCCTTGACGGCTCTTTCTACAAGAGAGGTTCTAACTGATGGTATCATATCATAGTTAAGAGATACTCCATCTAGCTCTTCGTTCCATTCTTGTAGCTGGTCTTTCCAAGCAGTATAATAATTCAGTAGAGCTTCATTACCTGGAGCATTAAGCATGGTGTACTCTTTACTCCAAACCTCTTTAGCAACTTCAGGTTTAACTTCCAGGTAAGCTCTATACCTTGAAGATGTCCAAGCTTTAGGATTACCTCCAAATACATTATACCTGTCTTTAAAAGACTGTAGTTCAGCATCATAAGCCCTTCCTTGATCAGGGTACTCTAACTTTAACTGCGCAATTCTTTTTTTAAGTAATGCATCGTAAGATTTTTTAGCACCTTCTTTTACTTGAAAGTGTTTTTTCATCCACTCTATATCTGCATTTGCATCTCTACCTTCTTTATCCGGAGATACTCTCTCTTCAACTTCCCCCCAAAACTCTTTTTTGAACATCGGTATAAGCTTAAGCTCTTCACCGGTATCCCTTATAAACATTTCATAGGTCTCTGTTAAAGACCTATTATTATTCTTAGCCCAGACTTTAAGTGTGTCGTTAAGATCTTCCCACTTCAATCGTAGCTCTTCAGTTCTTCGAGCTATGATATCATGTGTAATATTTATTCTCCTTTTAGTCTCTTTGAAAATAGGATTGTCTATTTGGTCCATTACTGTGAACTTCGATAGATACCCTACTTTAGGTGCTAGTACAGTTGTATCTAGCCTAGAAGATTCTTGAGTTCTGAATACAAGCTCATTCTGTATCTTATTGACACTTCCTCGTACAAGCCTGTCTAAAACTATAAGGTCTTTCTCAAGTTTCTCTTTAGCTTCCTTTGTTTTAAGTGTGTCTTTTTTGTCCTCCATTATCTCTTCGACATTGGAAAACATTGTAAGAACTTCAAGGGAGTGATGGAGTTCTTCAAACGTTATGAATCCTTCTGAATCAGGATCTCTATTATCTACATTCTCCTGTACTTTATTTACAGTATCGTTAAGCTCTTTAATAAGGTTGGAAAAGTTAGACTCTACTACAAAGCTTTGAATAGCTGCATAGATAATATCCTTCTCTCTTCTAACCTTTGCACTTGGCTTTTTTATATTAAGCTCTGTAAGCCTGTTGTACAGTTCAGAAAGCTTAGAGTTTATCTTAGCATCATCAGTATACTCAGATGCTACAGATATATGCTGTAAAAATCTATTCTTCTTAGACCCTATGTTAAAGGTGTTTATACCTGTAGGCTTTCCAGTAGACCTATCCCAAGAAAAATCCATGTGTCCAGGGATAATTCTTGATCGTCTAATGTTGGTTATACCATAGTTATCTCTTAGAGTTTTACTGTACATGGATAACTGTGAGTCATAACTTTCTTTACGGCCTCCTCTAAAAGGATCTATAGCTATCTGTTTAGATCCTGCTTTACCGGTTGTAAACTTTTCTCTAGGGCTTATAAACTTGAAGTCGTATACTGCTGCAGATCCATCAGAGAATAGAAAAAGAATATCTATACTACCCCCTGTATCTGTAGCCTTATCATATACACGTACCTCTGTAAATATTTTAAAATCCTTATCAGGATCAATTTCTTTTTGTATTTCTCGAGCACTATTAAGAAGTCTGGATGTTTCCTCTTTGTACTCTTTAAGCATAGAGTCGTTAAGACCTGCTGTATTTTGAGCTTCCTTTACAGATACAGTAGGGTTATCATCAAGCTTTACTACTTGAGCACCTTTCATCCTTTTACCTTCAGACTCTATAAGTACCTGACCTAATGTGTGAAGATTAGTTCCGGATTCTGCTGCAAACTTAGGCTTCTCTCTTCTTTGAGCTACCTTAACTGCGTCTATGCCTCCCATGCTACGCATGAACTTTATAGTTGAAGGGTCTGTAACTCTTCGTGATACTACTCTTTCCGATCCGTCGTCCTCAGTATACATGTACCTTGCTATCAGACCTTGATCGTCCTCAAACAGTTCTACATTCTTCATCTTCCCTTCCACCATGTCTTTGGTAAGTTCAGGGTTGATTCTCAATCTGTTATGTGTCTTTACAAGCTCTTCCTCTACAAGTTCTGCAGGCTTACCTGCTTCTAAAGACCTGAAGATCGTAGTATTAGTAGTAGAGTTTACCGCATCTTTATACTCAGAAAGATTAGAGTTGAATAGGTTGTATGCTGCTTTTTTATAAGGATCTTCTAAATTGAACATCTCTTTTAAAGCTTTCCAAGCTCTTTGCCACCATCTAGAATCCCTATCTTCTACAGCATCTTCTCCGACTCTGTTAGTTATTATCTTGGCTATAGCCTCATCTATAAGAGCTTCTTGATCGTAGGTTTCTAGACCTGAATACTTTTCTACTACCTCTGTATACTCAGGAGTTTTAGTAACTCTGTTTCTCATAGAAGAGTATAAAGGACTGTTTGTATCCTTCAGTGCATTTACATAAAAGTGTGCAAGCTCTTCTGTTATCTCTGACTCGTTACCCAGAGTAATAAGAACCGCTTTATTCAATAGGTCTGCTGCAGCTACACCTTCTAGTGGATTGCCTTCACTGTCTTTAAGGTTCTCCATTACTTTTAATGAAAGACCTAACTGCTCCATAACAGATTTGGCAGATGCAGATATGTTAGTCTCTGCCTCCTCTATCCTGGCCTGTATTTCTTCTTCTGCGTTTTCAGGGGATACATCTGCAAGTTCCTGGAACTTTTCTAACTCTGATCCTCTGAATCGGACAAGAGTATTTCTTACCATATTATCTCTCAGGTAAGAGTGACCTCTTAATGCTTTTGTTTCTGAGCCGTGAAGGTATATTACCGGCTCAGTTTGAATACCGTATGTAGATTCAAGTGTATTCTGAATACGAGCTGCTTCTTGGTTAAACTCATATGCAGGTGCAGTAAGTTCATAGAGTCTTCTACTTTCATTGTACTCCATAAGGTCCTTTCCGACCATATTATCTATAACTCTTTGTCGTATACTGCAACTCATTAGGTTCTTTTTAAGCTGTGTAACAGGTAATATCTACATCACCTTCATTATTATCAGGACTTATTCTATTCTTGTCAAGCATCTCATTCCTAGGGATACGAATAGTATCTGTCATATTTACAAAAGTACGACTTCCTGTTACAGGAATACTGACTGACTGCATTGAGTTAGCTGCTCCCCCTGATCTATCTGCTTTAAAGTTTCTATAGAAATACTTCTGAACTTTAGGTAAAGGTAGTCCTGCTTTTCTAGCAGCCTTTCTAGCCTGCAATGACTCCTTTGTTATCTTGTATGTAAATGGATATAGTTTCTGAGAGAAGCTATTGTCTTTAGGTACTATCTGCCTATCATTATGGTTATCCATAAAGAACTTATCAAAGTAAGAGCCTTCTATATTAAGTTGGCTACTGCCATTTAAATAAGAATCCAAATAATCTTCCATATACTCTAATACAAAATCACCAGGGATGGTATTTAGGAAAGATACCGGTGATGATCCTACACCACTTTGCAGTAATGCTGTCTGCACAAATGCTCTTGCAAGATCAGGGTCTGTAGCTCTAATGTCATTGAACCCATCAAAGATAGTTCGCATTTCATAAGAGGTCATAGTTCTACTTACAGGTTGTAGGTAATCATTTGTTCTATCCTGCCCCTCTCTTGAAGCTGATAGTACAGGAACAAGAGATAGTATAAATGGGTTATCTCTCAAAGGATGATCTCCTTTAGGATCCTGAATCTTCTGAAGCCTGTTTGCCATAGAGTCATCCCCAAACATAAGTGTCTCTATGTTATTACCTAAAGGTATCATACCTTCTTTATATGCATTCTGTAATATGAATGATATAAATCCATCTTCAAACTTAGATAGGATACGTGCTCTATCATCTACAGACAGTCCCTTGATTTTAGGGTTTGTAAATATTTTCTGCACTCTTCTAAAGTCATCTCTGTATTGCTCTCCTGCCTTTTCTGTCAAGAACATTTCATTGAAAACTGTCTGCATACTGAAATTGTATGAGGTCATAGCTTTCATAAAGTTTGCTGGTTCTGACTCATCTGTCTCACTCAGTTCTTCTGCAGCTACAGATCCTGGAATGTTCATCCCAGATATTCTTTCTACGTTTTCAAACAGGTCAGTACTTACAGCGCTCTCGTACATGTCAAGTACCACTCTTAGATGGTTTCTATTCTTAGGTACTTTAGTATCAAAGGATTGTGCTGTTACAATATTACCTAAGTCATCTCCTATCTTACTGTACACCATCATATCTGTTAAGATTTGAAGCTGTTCAAACTTCTGCTTCTCTGTAAGGTCATTTACATCTTGAGCTACAGTCTCAGCTAGAATATCTGAATTAAATGCACGTACTCCAGATTCTGTTTCTGGTACTTTATAACTAGTAGCGTACTTCTTTCTAAGAGATTTTGCTATTTCTTCCTCATACTCACTCTTCTCCATAACCTTCATAGTCCTACTTCTTCCTACTTCAAGCTTACTTAAGTAGTCTTTAACTATAGGTTGGTTAGCAAACATTGCTATAGTCTCCATATCTACTCCAGCTCTAATAAGGAACATCCACATGTTCGCATTATCTGGATTGATATTAAGTATATGAAGTATAGGGGTATTAACTACATCTACAGATGCGTTTACAAGCTGACTTATAGCATCAGATATACGCATAGTATTGTTGATGTTCATAGTTCTACCTAGAGAGTATGATTCTGCTAAAGGATCAAATCCTTCAAAGTTCAATCTTACTTTTGCAAGTCTCCCCGGTAACTGTATAGACATGTCCTTAGCATTAAGTCTAAGGCCTGCCATCTGTCCCTTAATGTTGTGAGTAGATGCAAGTGCAGCTATACCTACTAATGTTTTACCCTTATTGAATGCTTCAGACACTTTAATAAGATAAGGTATATCTGTATTTAAGTTGTAATCAGTTATACCTGAAAGGTCAGGAAGTTTATCAGTCCCTTTATAAAGGTCTGTAATTTTTTCAGCAACGTTCTCAGCATCAGAAGTATTTACCGGCTGCATCCAGGTATCAAACCTTTCTTGCTTTGCTTCTTCATTAGTTACACCTTTAGCTTGTAATAAGGCTATCATATCCTCCATTACAGCATTCTGCATAGCTCCTCTACTTTGTACATTATATACAGTAGCTTCTGGGTTATCCTTCTTCCAGTCTTCAAAAGGTTGTTTACCTACACTCTTTGCAAAGTTGTATACAAGGGCTTGTGTAAGAGAGTCTCCTTTAAGTTGCTCTAACTCTTCAGGGGTAACTCTATCCTGTGCATTGTACCATTCTTCTAGGGTAGGGTAAAACTTTTCTTTTACAAGTCTATTCCCTACTTTTTTATAGGATGGAAAATACAATACAAGTTTGTCAATATCAAAGTCAGATCCTGATTTAGTAACCATCTCAGATGGAATTACCACTGTAGGACCGGCACTCCTAGGTAAGAATCCTTTTACTTTGATAGCCTCAATAGAGTGTATACCATCTGTAGGAATACGTATACCTATCATTTCTACAAGGTCAAGTCCTCCTATAAGTTCTCCATCGGCAAATATTCCTTCTTGAGTAATAACTACATCTTTATCTACCATCTCTTTGAAGTGATGTGGTAGATATACTTCCATGTACTGATCACCTACAGTGTAAGGCTTAAGCTCTTTTAATCTTACTCCTGGAACATCCTCTATTTTGGCAGTCTCAAATCCAAGAGAAGATTGCTGTACATACATGTCCCCATCAAACTTCTGACGGATAACTCTTTTACCTGCAAGGCTCCATAGTACTCCTTCTAGCCTTCCTTTGTTAGAAACAGCATCAAAGTACATAGGCTTTTTAGCATCATTTCTCTCTTGAAGTTTATCCAAAGACGCCATAAGCTGCATAGGCATTTGCCTTCTAATGCTCTCATCTTTAATAGCTTCTAAAAACTTGCTATAGTCTTGATTCTTTACAGTATAGGTTCTTATACCCTGATCATCTATAGATTCTTCAAGGTTAAGTTCATCTAATAGCTCTTTGTATCCTCTGTCTATAAGTGCATTCAGAACTTCGTTATATCTTTCTACAGTAGGAGCAAGCTCTCTGAACTCTTCTCTTAGCTGTCCATCTTCAAATAGGTCAGAAAGTACTTGTACCCTAGCCTGTGTAGCAAGAGGTGACTTACCTTTAAACTTAGATGGCACTTCTAACTGTGTACCCATAAAGGTGTAATCTATATTTACTTTCTGTCCTTCAGAGAATGATGCTGTAAGATCTTCTGAACTACGGATAACATCTCCGTCCATAAGTTGTAGCTGTCCTGCATCTCCGGGTACACCGATCTTAAATGCAGATGGAAGTATAAGTCCACCTAATTTATTAGATGTAAGGAAATCATACATATTAAGGATGCCTGGGAATGTCTCATTTCCCATCTTGGCCAAACCTGGATAGATAGGTGCAGCAGACATTTTAAAGAATCCTGGCACCTGTGTATCTACATTACCATTAGGTAAGTATCCGAAGTATTGGAACTTAAGAGGTGGGAATTTACCGTACTCTTCTTCAGTAAGAACATCTCCACGCATAGCATTTTCATACGCTCTTTCCTGCTCTACACTCCAAGTATTGCCTCGTATAGCCATTTCTCTATACGATGGTAAAGTAAGTAATAGTGTACCGTCTGCTTTGTCTGCAGCTCTTCTATATGCTGCTGCTATCTCCGGAGATAAAGTCTCTAAGTATTCGTTGTAGTATGGAGTAACTCTTTGCGGCTCCTGTATAACTGCAAGGTCCTCTGTACCATCAGACTTTCTACCGTCGTACTTAGCTCTAGCATTTTCAGATTCATTAAGCCACTTATCAAGTTGAGGATCTACACTGAATATATCCTTTACACCTGCAGCACCCTTAATCCTCTTAAATAATGCTTTATAGAATGCAGGGTCTCCAAAGAATACTTTAAAGGTTTCATTCTTATAGACTGTTTGCTTAGTAATTACCTCTTCTAAGAATGCATCTAACTGCTCTGAGTTTATGTTATCAGGGAGTTCTTTTGAAAAGTGCTCTCTATTAAGTCCTAATACCTGATAAGTACCGTCCTCATTGTCATGAATAACCTTAAGGTCTAACATGTAATCTTTAAGAGTGCGCATATTCACTCTAAGATTAGCATCTATAGATTCAAAGATCTGATCAGAATTTTCATTTACAAACTTCTGTACATCTATACGCCCTGCTTTAGGATCGTTCATGATCTCTGTCATACGGTCTATTATAGACGTATCTACTTTAGACATCAAAGACTCGAACATTCTTAGTGAGCCTAGTCCTGGACGATTGATCCTCTCTGTAAAATAATCTACATCTATACCTTCTTTCCTTCCTTTGTTTACAGCCATTATCTCATCCATAAGATAGCCTAAGAAAGCTTCTTTTGCAGAGTCAATGGTTTTAAAATCTTGTATAGGGAACCTTATAGCAAAGTTTGTAGATATGTCTGCAGCCTGTAGCAAAGGCATAATGCCTTGCATAATAGATTCTACATAACTTACAAGATTATCTGTAGGTCTAAGTTTAGAAGTCTTAACTCCTGTCTCTCCTACACCTTCAATTGTAAGTCCCTCTCTAATGATTATATCTATATTCTTATTCTCATTCTCTTGCAATGCTTTTAGTGTAAGCGATGAGAATGCATAAGGATTCTTAGATAGATTTTTTGGAGAGGAGTAATATACCCCTCTTAACTTATCCATTCCAGTATTTGCTATAGTGGTCAGGTAGTTATTCAGGGAGATACTGTATACTATTTTACCTTCAGGATTCTGATGCTGAAACTCATAGTCCATCTTAGTGGTTTCAAGTTCCAGTTTGGCTAAAGCGTTCATTCTTGTAACACTCTGAGCTTCCTCCCTGTCAAATAGTGCCGCTAAGTTTGTAGTACCTTTAATAAGGTCTCCATACACAAATGCAAGACCGTCCTCTAAAACCTCTTTATAGGTCATTTCAGAGTTCTTAAGAGTACGTTCCGGATCTATTTCTAGTATCTCTTCCAGCTTTTCTCTGTTAGAGAATGTGATACCTATGTGCTCAAGTGCGTCCAGCTTCATACCGTATCCTTTAAGAATTACCTTATCACGTATTTCTTCAAGGGTCAGTTTTTCTCTATTGAAGTTTGCTTTTGCTTTATTGTCAAATACAATACTGCCTTCTGGACTCATAGTCATATGAGCACTGGTCTTCTCTTTACTTCGTAAGAACGAGTCCCACCTTGCACGGATACTCTTTAAGTTTCTTTCAAGGCTAGGATCTATATTTCCTATTCTTCCATTCTCCTGCAGTATAGTATACTGCGTATCATACATAGTTTTTGCAAACTGACTACGTACTGCAGTATGGAGTAATACAGTTTCTATAGCTGTACCTCCATCCATCTCATAATCTCCTAGTCTTTCAAGTACTTGTGGTGCCCACTCATAATCTTCAGAAATACCATCTATAATTTCAAGTTGCGTCTCAAAATCAAGTGTACCTTCTAAGTTTGTCTGCAAAGTTTTAAGAACTGTTTTAAGTTCATACACTCCTCGTAGACCGGTAGAGTTTGTCTCTCCTGTATTAATAGGAATTGTACCAAGAAGAAGTTTTACTATGCCTTTTGCAGAATCTGTAGGGGACATTTCCATCCTATCAGATACATCTGCAAACATTCTACTTGATACCTCATCTTCATCTCTTGTATCTTCTATCTCAAAGTCAAGCCCTAACTCTGATAAGAATTGTTTATGAAGCTGTACGGCCTCTAATCTTTTTTGACGTCCTCCTGCTTCATCTCCGTATAGATACTTTAAGGTTGCTAGAGTCTGAGCCTGCTCTTCAGATCCTTCTTTTGCGCTATTGTACTTTGCAAGAAGATCATTATACATATTGGTCCAGGCATTGAAGTATGCCATACGTATCTGAGCATCTCTTTCTCCTGTAGATAGGTCTAAGAAATCTTCAAACTTTACAGATATTTCCTGCTGTTCTCCGGCTTCGTTTGTAAATGTTCCTCCTTGAAGTGCATCTGCAAAGTAAGCTGTAAGTGTAGAGTTAAGGTCTGCTGTAAATCGAGCTGTAGTTTCTCCAGCTAACTTAGCTGACATCATTACATCATCTGCAACATCTAAATTCTCTACAGTTCTTTGAGCATTTTTAAAACCTCCCCTCTCAATCTTTGCAAAAAGTTCCTCAACACCTTGAAGATCAAAATCTGTATCCAAAGCTTTATCCAGTTTGAACATAGCTCTGAATGTGTTCCTGATAAAGTTGAAAAGCTTTTTAAAGAAGTTTTCTTCTCTAGGTGTAACTGTGTCTTTACCTATCTTATACTTTCCTTTTGAAAGTGCATACCTTCTAAACTCTTCTGCAAGCCACTCCTCTGTCTCCTTATCCGTAAACTCTGAAAGAGGTTTTGATTTAGGCTTATAAGATCTGTCTTGCTCTCCTTTAGCTATCTCTTGATAAGGTACCGCTTTACCTTTAAGGTTTCGTACAATATCATATATCTTATTTCTATCTTCTTTTGATAGCATTGTAAGAGATACATCGTGGAAAGCCTCATGGTATAGTGCCCCACCTGGTGCAAGGTTGGATACTAAGATCTTACCATCTCTTCTAAGCATGGCATAACCTTCTCCACTCATACCTTTAACCATACCTATAACAGGTATTATTTCAGCAGAGGTCATTCCTTTTACTCGAGCTAACTCTTCTGCAAACTCCTCTTTTATATAGTCATCTGAGGCAAGCTCATAAGAACTTGAAAGAAAGTTTTCTTCTTCCCCAGGCTTAGGAGCTTCAAACGTATTAGAATCAGGAGAAGCATCTGTATCAGAGCTAGAGTTTAACCACTCTTCTACGTAACCTTTAACTTCATCTGTAAGATTTCCTTCTTTGTAAAGTTCTTCAAGACGTTTACCTGAAGCATTCTTATCATCAAGGTATTCAAATACAAGATCTTTAGATGCCATATTTAATGCATCATCTATCTGAGCTTGTTGAGCTTTTGCAGCTTCATCCTTTATAGCTTGATCAGCTTTTTCTTCTGGGGATAGTTCTTGATCAGCCCGTTCTCTAGCATTATTCATAACATCCTCCATGGTTTGACCCTGATCTGGATCAGGCGGTGTTGGAGGCTGTGGAGTAAATCCTTGTTCTTTCAAAGTCTGTAAAGCAGCTCGTGCTCCTGCTTCTGCAGCATCTGCTAATTCTTGCTCCCTTTTAGTTTTAAAAGTAGTTTTAACTGCAGGCGCTTTAGCTCTTCTCCCCGCTAAAGACTCTCTTCTTTTTTCTGAAGGATCAAATTTGATATATCCACCTAAAGCTCTAGGAGCATCTAGAGGTCTAAAGTTTACAGTCTTACCATCTCTTGTCTCTTTCATAAAGATAGGAGTAGCTCTTGTCATTAATGGTGACTGCCCTATATCTCTATCTCTTAATAAGTACTCGTTATAGTTTCTCCAAGAGACGTTTGTTTTATCTTCATCTACGCCTAAATTTTCATCAAGTACAAGCTCTACCCATCCATCGGTTGCTGTACCGAGGCTACCTTTATTTACGTTATGGTATTTTGTAGATAAGAAGTCAGTAAATGCTTTAACTACTTCAGTACCTTCTTCAAAATCCTTAAGTTCAATTGTTTGCTCATCAGCTCCAAATACTAAAGATCCTTTATTGTGGTATAGTTGAAAATCTACATTATCCTTTTCCTTCTTAGAAGATTGGAAGTATATAAGATCTTCAATTGCTTTTTTAAGATTAACCTTTTTACCTTCTACTTCTATAGTAAAGGCTTGAAGGTTTTTCATTGCAGCTTTATAAGCTTCAGGAGTTTTTTTCTTTTTCTCTTCAGCTATAAACTCTTCACGTTTCTTCAAAAACAGATGTAATAAGCGAGATGCGTTTACAACTTCTTCTTCAGAAAGGGTTCTTCCCACCATAGGAATAGGCATCTGCCTTGCAGTATCCTGTGCCCATACAAGTCCCGGTCTAGTAGCAACAGTAGTTTTACCTATAGGTAGGCCTATTGTGCTAGTAAGTCCTTCATTAGATGATCCTATATATAAAGGAACTTTGCTGTATTCGTTTTTACCGTTAAGCTTTCCACTGTTCTGCTCAGGTTCTTTATTAAGAATAAGCTCCCCAATAGATTTTTCTTTGATAGGGTATAGGAATATCTCTTGATTTTCTTTAGCCTGATCAATAATCTCATTTCTCCAAGACTCATGTGCTGCTCGAATATCTTCTCTCTCAGAGTCTTCTAGATTATAATCATTTCTAAACCTCTCCCTACCATCTATGTCTAGTGTAGGAAGCATAGAGTTAGCAAAGACCAATCCTTTACCTTGCTCATCTTCTACAGTTACAAACTCATTTACGTTTTCAAACTCAGTTTTACCTGTCTTCTTATTATAGGTGCTTTTTTGATTTTGAAATACTACGAGTTTAATCTCAGAGCTAGGAAGACCCTGCTCTATTTCTTCTGGAGTTCTATAGAAATCTTCTACAGTAAGCATATCCCCTAACTCTTCTGGGATATTGTTTACAGTTATTGCAGCTACAGAGTGGCTGTAGTAAGTCTTTTTAGTTGTCTTACTGTGATTAACTGCAAGCTTAACAGAGTCTTTCCAGTTATGGAATCTTAAAACAGATATAGCGTGAGCAAGTCTTCTTTGCTCATCCTCTGTAGGATTGTCTACATCCTTAAGTTCTTTGTAAGTATCAAGCGCTCCTTCTTTTATACCCTTACTCAGATCCTTTTTATGGTTGGTTACAGTTTTAGAGTACCCGGTATCTTTAATATCAGGCTTCCTTAAAACTTGTACTCCTTCTTTAGAGTTAGATGCATCTTCAAAAGAGTAATCATAGTCTTTACTTGGCTTTGTAGGAGAGGATGTATCTTTCTCCACGCCTGTCATAGAATCTATCTTTGCGAATGTGTACAATCGCATATAAGAATCATCTAGCACTGTAGCCGCAGTAGACAAAGCTTTACTTTCAACAGATTCTTTTTCAAATATCTGTCTATTTCCTCTTTCTTTTAGAGCGTCTATAGCCTCCTGTGTGATCTTAAGCTCTCTGTTTAGAAACTCCCGATCCTTTAAAATCGCATCTTTATTCTGTTCATACCATTCAGGTATTTCTTCTAAGTTCAGTTCACTAAGTGCAAGATCAGAGGAAAGGTCATAATCTATGTTATCATAGAATAACTTACTTAAAAGGTTTCTCTTCTTATATAATTCAGCTAAGGCTGCTTTAACTTCTTCTGTAGCAGCATCCATAGCTTTAAAGTGCTCCGTATGGTAGTCTTTAATGCCTTTAATTTCCCGCATCATCTCTAGACTGAAAGCAGAAAGGTCATCTTCAATACCCAGTGTAGCCATCATCTGTTCTACACTGCCATGCATTTCTGCTGCGTAAGTGTCTAGATTAGGGGGTGTTTCTTCAAACTCTTCTATTATAGCTAAAGACTCTAAAAGACTGTCTCTATCCTTAGCAATATCCTGTAAGATGGTCTCACCCTCTGCAATAGTTCTTTCAATATTATTGATAAGATCTAAAGCGTCTTTATTGGACATGAACTGTCCATTCTTTTTACGTATCCTTTGTCCGGCTTCAAGCTTATCTACAAGTTCTGCAAGGTCTCCTAAGTAAGAATCTATAAGAGCCTGTGTTTCCTCTGCCTGCCTTTCAAAGCCTTCAATCTGTCTAAGCGTAACCTTTTTAGCTTCTGCAATCTTAGACTTGAAATTCTCAATACGTTCTTTTTCTTTTTTCTCTCTTCTCTTTTTAGCAGCCTTCTCCGCCTCTGTAAGATCAGTATCCATTGCATTGATCTTCTCCTGAATACTTTGGATAGCCTGTGGACGATATGTAGGATCCATAAGCTGCTTGTACATCTCTACAGCTTTTTGTCTTCTAGCTCTAAGTTTTCTAAGATCTATAAGATAGGTCTGTACCTGGTCTCCATTTACAGCTACTCCATCTGGATCTGATTCAAACCAAGGCTTTATAATCTCTTCAAACTCTTGTCCAGAAAGTTTATTGTCTTCACCCACTTCTTTTGCAAGCTCAGATAGCTCAAGCTTTCTATCATACAATTCTTTAAGCTGCTCTTTAACTTCATCAGTTTGCTCTCCCATTTCAAGAGCATTTATGATAGTTTCCATTTCAGCTATAGCAGCTCTTATAGGTGCGTCTTCATAAAATGCACCTATATCTACACTTCTAGTATTGCCTTCTGCATCAGTGTAATCTATAGTAGATGTTCTATCTTCTCTTTCAGCTTTACCCTCTTTATCTACAGACCATGCAGTACTGGATACTTTACCTCCTGTAAGTCTAGCTACTTCTTTTATTAGAGCTTCTTCTCTCTCTTGAACATTATCCATTACAGATAAGCTATGGATAAGCTGCTTACGCAAATACCCCATAGAGCCTACTTTTTCTGACTCAAGTACCTTTTGCTTATCATCAAGTCTAAGATGCTCATCAACTTTTTCTACAGCTTCTTTTATCTTAGCAGCTCTTTTTCTAGTAGCCTCTACTACTTCAGACTTACGAGTATTTATTTCTGCAGACGGTAAGCTTTCTTCTGTATACCCTCCAAGTTCTCTGAACTCTGCCTCTGACATTTCAAGAATGTCCTGAGTTTGAGATTCGATATCCTCGTATTGACCTGTCATGATCTTAGCCATGACAAAATCAAAGAAATTATCATGCTCAAGATCTTTTACCAATGAAAGATCACCTCCTTCATAAGCACTATCTAAAAGCTCACTTCGTTTAGCTACGTTCATGAAAAAACTTCCATGTTGGCGTAGAGAGTTCATAACCTCCGGGTGATCTTTTTGAAGCTGTTCAAGTTTATTTATATACTCTCTTCTAAATTTAGTGTCCTTATATGCTTCTACAGCGGTCATATTAACACCAGGTACACCTAGTCCACCTAGCATAGCACCTATAACGACTTCTTTAAGTCCTTCTGTAGTAGTGTAAGACTGTTCTGCACCGTACATAAAAGAGTCATATACAGAGTCGAATAGGTCATTCATACCTGCATCTTCTCTGATACCGGATAGAAGAGCGTAGTCTGCAGAAGCTCTACCCATTGCTCCTTGAAGACCTTCTTCTACAAATCCTTCGTATCCTGCAGTTCCTAAAGTAGATCCTACTACTCTAGCTGCATCTCCTATCTTTTTACCGCTTTCGGTACGTGCTGCATCTCCTACCTTCTTAGCAAGTCTACCTGCAGCAGTATCACTGAGGTATTCTTTAGCAGCATTTTTAATGGTCTTTTGAGTTTGCCCTGCGTACTTTAAAGTACTGTTTACACCAGGCAGATTTCGTATTATATCTTTTGCTCCCTGACCATAAAGCTTAGGTATCATAAGCATGTTACTCATACCTACTAAAGCAAAGTTACCTGCAAATACACCGTTAGATATAGTAGTAGACTCGTTCTCTATCTTTTGTCTTTCGTCTGTAGTAAGAGCTTCAAGCTTTTCATCTTCAGACATTACAGACCAGTCCAGTCCCTTATTTTCTAAAGCTACTTTAACAAGGTTTTCTTTTATAGTGTCGTAAGAATGTCTGGCTTCTACACCTGACTCATAACTTGCACCGGTTGCCAGCTGTCGAATGAGCCTACTTCCTTGAAGTATATCTTTTCTATTCATAAACTCTGCACCTCTACCGATAACTCCTTCTATTCTATTTGCTCTAGAAGAGTTTTTAAGGAGTCTTGTAGCTTGCTGCATACGAGCAAATGTTGCTCCTAGTGTAGCACTTCCTACACCTGCTGTAAGCATTTCGGTCAGTACAGCTCCTGCTACGAAGCTCATACCGTTCATTACCTGGTCAGACCAGAAGTTTGCAGTACCCATCTGGTCCCACAATCCTTTATTTCTTTCTTGTACTGTATAATGGTTAGGTAGAGTTTCATCCATATACTTATTGATGTCGTCTATACCTCTTGCAAACTCATTATTATAGAACGAGTTAAACTCACCATCTCTAATACCTGAGTAGATTCCATACCCTAGACCTATAGTACTACCTACAACGTTAGTAAGGGTTTTACCTCCGAACTTTAATAGACCGTTACCCCACTTATCTGCAACTGTTTGAGTGTATCCTCTAAACTCTTGTAGATTTTGAGCTTGTTCAATATTAGCAACTTCAAAATCTTGCTTATACTTTCCAAACTCTGGATCTATATATTCACCTACAGCTTGTACTTCAGCAGTTGGAGTAGCCTCTTGTATAAGACCTAAAGCACTTACACCTGAAGAAATAGCATCTATTTCTGCTTGGAGCTCTTCTTGACTAAGTGATGGTACTATAGGGTCAGTTTCAGGAGTTAGATCAGTTTCTAACCCTTCTACGATTTCATCTTCTTCATCCATATTGTAAAGATAGAGTATTAAGGATTTTGGTATGCATCTTTAGAGTCAATTTGATCATGCCAAACTTGACTTCCAGGTATTCTACTGTTTAAGAAGGTTTTCATTGCTCCCTCAGTAATAGCATTGATGTAATTACCTGCTCCAGGAGTAGAACTTATCAATGTTCCGTCTGGAGCTCTTACAATTAAAGAGATATCTGATACATACGATAGCTTACCATTTTTATCTCTCTGAGGTAAAATATCTTCTTTAAGGTATCTTATGTTTCCATCTGCAGATACTGTAGGAATAGGCACTTCTACTCCTCTATAATTTCCTTGCTGAATAGCTACCAGTCTAGATGCAGGTTCAAAGAACTGTCTGTTATTTATTGCAGACTCTACAAAAATACTTCTAGATCCCGGCTTATCATTTCTAGTAACAATCATTTCATACGCACCAGGATGTTTAGGGTCAAAAGAAGTTCCTCTGATCTGTATCTTATAAGGAGTATCTGTAAAATCTTTTGCCCCCTCTGCAGCATTTTCAATAGCTTTTATAAGATCTATTTTATTTTCTACAGCATCACTTTCAGTTTTAAAGAAAAAATAGTCTGCTAAAGTATCTGACCACTGATCAATATTTACAGGGGCTCCACCACGAACTTCCGGATCGTACAATTTTGTATCTGCAGAAATAATATCTTCTGTCATCAAAGAGGCTATAGCTTCTCTTCCTGCAGTAGGTATACCTCTGATCTTTCTAACTTGATGCGTTCCCTGCGTAAACATTTTTTCTAAAGCTTCTATATGCTCTGCATCTGTAGCATTAGGATCTCTTATATCTTGATATTTTTCAAGCATATAGACATATCTACCGTAGTCATCATCTATATCTAAAGGATTTGTGCTTGTACTAGGCTGTCCTGTAACTGGATCTAATACTTGAACTTGTGCCAACTGCTCCATAGCTCTTGCAAGTGCAGTTGCTCTATCTACATCTAAAGTGGCGCTTATTGTATTTCCAAGAAGCTGTTTATCCTTATAACTTAATTCCTCATATACAGGATTAGGCATAGATGTATTACTTCTTAAACTACCATCCTTATTAAAAGCTTTGCTTTTTCCTTGACTAATATTCTTTCTAGCCTTATCCCATCGAGTTTTAGTTTCATTCAAATCTACTCCTGGGCTGTAAGGAGTATATACTAAAGTTTTGTCAGTTGACGGGTCAGTAGTTTTAACTACAGGATCTCTAGGTATAGAAGTTAAAGTTTGAGTCATACCTATTTGAGTCTGACCTGCAAGTCTAAGATCTTCTATAAGAGCTGTCCTTATCTGTTCAGGTGTAAACAATTGACTTGTAGCCCTATTTATAGTTCTACTAAGATCCTTTTGGCGTTGTAAGCCCTCGTCAGTTCCTTCATATAATCCTACAAGCTGTTCTGCAAGTCCAAATACTTTTTCATCACTTAGCCATTGTCCTGACATAAGAAACTTTTCAGCTTTATCCTTTGGTAAGCCTGGATATACTTTTTCAAGTAACTGTATTGCTCTAGGATCTTTAGCAATATTTTTCATTATCTCATAAGCCTTTGCTTGATGATCTAATACTTGCTCAGAGTTTCCTAGGTATGCACCTTGAACTCCTGAATCCCAAGAGTTCCTTAGATCTTTCATAATAATGTTACCTTCCGAATCATACTGAGCAATTCCTCTTACAGGGTCATCTGTAGGCTGGCCAGTTTCAGGATCTATAAGATCTGGTACAATATTGTAATCTTTATACTTGCTAGGATTAGCTGCTATAAGCTGCTTTTCCTTTTTCATAGTTTGAAAAGATTCTACAGCATTTTTAACATTATTATCAGTCATAAACCTTGTAAGAGAATCTGATACTGCAAAGTTTGCAAGATCATATCTACCTGTTTCGAGAACGCCTTGCATAGTATTCTCTATATCATTTTCTAAAGTATTGATATACTTTGAGTCTACGTCTGTAGTTTCTAGAGCTCCAATAGTTCTCTTAAGAGTATCGTACTCTGCTTTATTCTGATTAAACTCTTGCCGGGTTCTATCAGCTAACTCCTCTCTACGACCCGTAGCAAAGTTTGACTCGTACGGAGTAAAATCAAATGTACTGTAGTTTTCTTGTGCCATAGTTATTTATTTTTTTTGAGCCTCGTAATTCTTCCAAAACTGTGCTTCTGCCTCTTCTCTAGTCATACCATACTTATCCATAAACATTTTAATTGCCCCTTCTTTTACTTCATATTCATCTACTCCAGCAGGCAATGTTCTATTGATATATTCTTTTTTGTATAATCCAGAAGCAAGTTCATTTCCAAGCTCTCCCATTACAGATCCCATATACTTCTTACGCATGTTCTCAAACGACTGCTTTCTAAGAGACTCTGCTCTTCTAGATTCAGATGTTGTAAGATCTTTACGTTGGTTAGCCATATCTGCCTGAAGCTTTGCTTGCTGATTAAGTTGCTGTTCTGTAGCACTTGCCTGTCTATTGATATCATAAACATTTTGTGCAGCCTCTTCTTGAGCTCTTAAGCTTATCATTCTAGCAGCATTAAGCTGTCCTTGTCCAGAACCTATTCTTTGCTGTATTCCTCTTTTAGCAGCTACAAGCTCAGATTCTCTTGCTCCTACTCTTGTATCTTTAGCTCTATCTATAAATACTTTTTCAGCTTTTACATCTCTTGCTGTAATAGGAGCTACAGGTGTATACTTTTGACTCATAGTCATACCTATATCACCAGCTGCACCAGCTACACTAGCTAAAGGTGCACCATATTCAGCTAAAAATTTTCCAGTAGCTGTTCTTACTACTCTTTCTTCATCAGGGTTTCCACCATTTCCATACTTCATAAGTCCACCATATCTAGCACTTTTCTTATTTCTATTAGCAAAGTTTCTAGCAGCTTCCTCACTGCCAAAACCCCACTTCTTAAGTGCTAAAGCTTTTCTTGTAGGCTCACCTTTTTCATTTTTCATAGGCCCTTTCATACCTGCAAATCTTGCAGCAAAAGAAACTCTACGTGGGTTTGTACCTGAACTTACAGGAGCTTTTAAGTTAGAACCTTCTGCTTTTGCAGATGCTCTACCTTTTGCATTTAGTCCCCCGCTAGGATTCTGTCCTTCTTTACGTGTCCAGGCTGGACTTTTAAATCCACCTTTCTTATACTCAAGGTATCCTCCGTCTCTTTTAGACTCTCTTAAAGCTTTTGCTGTAGGAGCTCCTTCAGACCCAGGCTTACGCATCTTTTCTCCAGATCCAGCTGCTATTCTTTTCCTTTTAGCATGGATATTAGCCCATAGACCTCCTCCTTTATACTCACTGAGATACTTTTGTGCTTCTGCATCAGACATGTGGGATTCTAATCTAGACTCAAGTACTTCTTTAGGTAGTTTACCACCTTCTTCCATGTAGTGCATCATGCCTCCATCTCTCTTAGCAAAGTTCTTTGCAAAGTTTGCTTTCTTTCTCATCTCTGGTGAGTATTTACCTTCAGGAGCGCTGAGAATTTTACTTGCTGCTTCTTGTACTCCCATACCCATTTTAGATGCTTGAGCTTTAAATGTACCTCGTTTAGCAGGGTCAATATGGATACCTCCACCTTTGTACTTCATCATACCACCATACTTTGCGTATAGTTTACTGGGATCTCTTTTAGCTGCAAGCTCTTGCTCTATTCTTAGCTTTTCAATATCTCCAGGTCTAGCTCCTTTTTTCTTCATTTGTTCAAATTTTTTAGCAAAGCTCATACCTCCGGTTTTAAGATGGTCTGACCAGATATATTTTTTAGAGGCAACTCCTCCTCCTCTCATTTCTTCTATAATCTCTCCTCCTTCTAATTCAGAGTCTACTACACCATCTCCACTAAGATCCATAGGTACACCACCGTTCTCATGTGAGGGACCTGTTACTTTTGTAAAGCCTCCACCCATATACTTCATTAAACCTCCATATCGTGCTGATGGAACATTAAAATATTGTTGCGCATTCATTGCTGCGTTTTTAGCTTTTTGCTCTTCAGCTCTCTGCTCTAGCTTTTTTCTATCTGCAACTAATCTATCATAATCAGCTCCAAGTTTTTGTTGTTTAGATCCATAGTCTGCTGCAGCTCCTTCACTTGCAGCTGCCATAATTCCTCCTATAGCAACAGGTATAGCTGCAAAAGGTCCGAGCACTGGAGTTAAACTGGCTCCAACTGTTGCAATACTTTGACCTACAGAAGATACACCTTTAGATGTAGCTATCTTCCTATTATATTCTTCAAGTTTAGCTTTAGTATCTTTATTGTAATACCTATTAGGATCGTCAATAGTTTTCTTTTTAGCTGCTTGAGCTATAACTCCTGTTACTCCTGGCAGAGCTTGAGAAACACCCTCTGCAATTGCTTGGTCTCGTTCTTGCTTTGAAGGACCTTTAGGATCAGGTTTGTACTCAGCTTTCATAATATCAGACCTGTTAGACCTGTCTCCAAACGCTGTCTTTGTATCTTTATAATAGTCAGTAAGAGATCTAGGCTCTAAGCTTCTATCTAAAGAAGTATCCAGACCAGTAAAAGAAGGATCTGAAACATTTGATAAATGTCCTGAAGAAAAACTAGGAGTAGTGCTGCCTCCATATAAAGTATTGAACTTGGAAACTGCTGCATCATATGATGGAGTAGTTTGAAGATAATTGCCTGATCCTAGACTATAACCTGTATTTAAACCTCCAGACCCCAAATTGCCTGTACCAAAACCTGTACTTGGTGTAGTAGGAATTGTAGGTGTAACCATACTTCCTGTCTGATACTTTTTAAGAGGACTTTTTTTCTTCCTGCTCTTACCTTTTACAGTGGATTTTTTGCTAGATCTTCTCATCGGTCTTGGATTCTATATGGAGCTTCAGTATTATACAAATTTATCAAATTATTATCAAGGTTATTGCAGATCAATCGAAGTGCTAAGAACCTGTCTATAAATTTACCTTGCTTATTCCAAGGCTTAGTCAAGTCTAAGTAGCTAGTATTGAATGTTTCATACATACCATCTACTGTAAACATTGCTAAAGGAGTAGCTGTAGGAACACTTGTAGTAACTGTACCGGCAACTGTAGCTCCTGTTATACCGTAGTTACCTCCTGTAAATGGTCCTGTGTAATAAATAGCACTATCTGCTACCTCTAAAGACATATCTCTGAACTGATTTACTTTCCATGATCCTCCTGTTTTTCGAGTATTGATCATGTACTCTATATCAGACTCTCCAGAGTTTGCATCAGAGTTATATACTATGAATGAAGTAAACCCTGCATTTAAATCTTTGATATCCCTATTACCAGATGTTTGAGGTTCAAATACATCTGCTAACCAGTTGATGCTATAGAATAGTTTATTGTTTCCTCTTTGGAAGTTATGGATTATCTCTAGCTCAAAATTAGAAGGGGTCTGTCCATAGAACTTGCCTAAGTGAGACCCTCTATCATGACGGTAAATACCTCTATCTGTAGCTGTAGAGTATCCGTTTACAAAAGAGTAAAAGTCTATTCCTAGTGTAGCATAGATATAGGGTACGTAATCGTGGAAAGAGGTCCAACTACCTGCTTTACCTTGAGATATTTCAACTGTAAACGAAATAGTCCATCCGGTCTGTTCAAAATACCTATTTATTTGAACGTCATCACTCTCTGCAACGATATCAAAAGGTTGCCAGCTCTGCAAAGCTCCTTCTGTCACTAATCTATAATAAGATCCGTTTACCCATATTACTCCTGTAGCCCCAGCTGTAAATGCTGCTGTAGTGCTTTTATACTCTCCACTATAGTCTCTGATAAAAGTAGCTGTAGGTTTTATATCTCTCTTTGTAAGTATAACTCTACTATACCTTTGATCCCATACAGCATGAAATCCCATTCCAGTTATAGGACTATCTATAAGTCCATCAAACCCATATGCTTCTAGTGCAAAAGGAATATTTGTTTGGAACCATCGCTGCATACCGTAAGCTGTAGATGTAAGATCTATAGGGGAGGATCCTACTATAAAGAATATCTTTCTGGTTTTTACATCCACTGAAAAATATCCATTAGGAGTAATTACAGATGCTCTCTGTGCTCTTGTACCTACATATCCTGTATCTGCCATTACAAGCTCGTCAGGATCTTGTGCAAAAAGATCTCCGCTTCCTACATAAGCACTGGTCCCGTCGTCAAGCTTCATCTTCTGCTTTCCTTTGGTACGGAAAAGAGTGTCTTCCATATGGAAATAGAGCAGGTTATCAGCACTTATAAGTTTCCAAAGCTCTCCTTTATGTGTAGGTAGTTCTCTATACTGATCTACTTTAAAAATCCTATAAGTATCGATGATACTATCTCTTTCAAGCTTGTTGGATCTGATTACCCGGCCTGGAAAGCTTGTAGTTTCATCTATATTCAGTGGCTTTGGAAATACTGATTTAATATCATTTACAGATGAATAAGCTTCATTGTACCTCATGTTACCAGTTCCATCATCTGGTGCATATGTAAGGTCTTCATCTGCTTTTATATCTAACAGATCTGCAACAGGTGCTCCTGGAAAATAGGTTGATTTTAAATCTTGTATATGTCTAAAGTTGATGTTATCTGTGCTTTCTACAATAGCCATAAACACAGATTTTATATCTTCTCCTGTAGGAAAATAAGCTCTGTTAAGAGTCTGCTCTCTTGAAGTTGTCCTATATCCGTGTCGACATATAAATGTATCTCCCCCATAGATATCTTCAGTCTCAAATCTATTAGGTAAAGCTGTATTAGGTGCCGGTATAGGAGTTCCGTTATCATCTACTACAAAGTTATCCAGATCATCTCCTACTACTTCGTATCCTGTCCATACAAGGTCCTGTACATCAAAAGAGTTATATAGATTAGTTCTAAATGCTTTTAAGTTTGCAAGTAAAAGTGTTAGCCCTTTTGAGTCTTCATTATCAGTACTAAGGTTAGAAAAAGAGATAGGAGAACTATTTGCATTAGAACTATAATTATTCCAATTCCATGGAGATGAAGTTCCTATACCTCCTCCTGAAACAGTATTTGGTGTAGGTACTTGAGTAGTAGCCAGGGCTAAAATAGTTTCTCCTCCAATATTGTATATTTCTTCGTTGAATCCAAAAGCCTTCCCTTTAAATCTTATGTTACCATTTACGTACGCTTTTGCTTTATCTCTTAAAACATAATTTGCTCTCGGGCTTGAGCCTGGACCTGTAATAGAAGAAATGTGATTTCCTGCTGCAAAAAATGCAGTCCATACGCTAGGAGACACACATGACGAAGCTCCTTCACCAGTTATAAGCGGGTCTGGATATACCTCATCATTGTAAAAAGTAGTATTACCTCTAAATTGATATGTACCTAGAAGGTATTGAGTTTTAATGTGCGTAGCCGGAGTAACATCTTTCTGTCCATTTAAAAGATAAAAATCATGAAAAGAAAACTCTCTAATTAAAGATTCTGAGTTTTTACGTGTTGGCGCACCTACAGGGTACAGATAGTCTGAAGAGTCTGTAATAGTGTTTGGTATAGGCTGATACCCTGGACAATTAGCAGTGTCTCTATCAAACCTCATGTCCATATCATGTATAGGATTTTGTCCTAGTACAGTTCTATTTTCATGGGTTCTATTAGCATAGTATATTCTAAATCCTTGAACCTTATCTGCAATAGATTTAGGAATCTTAATATCACTTAATTTAAACCCTAAAGCTTGAACAGTATTTGTAATTGCTGATTCCTCTGTATCTTCAAATACAGGCTCACATGTAGCCCATGCAATCCATCCAGGTCTTGAACTTGCCGCCTTAGGAGGAAATTTATAGGGGGAATTACCTCCATTTCCTTTTGGATCCATCCAGCAGTATGAATTATTTCCTACAGTCCAACTTCCACGTACCCATCCAAAAGCTGTATTTCCACAAGCAGCATTACTACCTGCAGGAATATTTGGGGTGTCTCTCCACCATCCCAACATCACATAAGATCCTTGAGGCGGAGCTGTACCTGCATAAACATGCTGTACTTCTGCAATATTTTCAGGGTCTTCTTCACACCAATGCCAATCTTCTGGGCTAACTTCTCCATTTACAAAATCTTGAAATGCGCCATCTCTTGGATCTGTAATTGTATTTCTAGGGGGATTACAGCTGTTAGTATTCATACCATCCCAATAGCTACACACATTATCAGTCACAGCTACATTTATACCATCTACAAAATCTTCAAAATCAGGACAACTAGAATTTTCATTCATGCCTCCTGCAGAAAAACTAGCTATAGAGTAATGATTAGATTGTCCTCCCCCACTACCACCACCTATATTTTCTCCATCTATATTACAATCATTAAGCGCTCTATACCAAGTATAGTTTACTACAAGTTTTATTTTAGTTCCTGCAGACACAGTTGTAGACGGTCCACTGGATCTTGTTACTGTAGCTCTGTCAGGATTAAGATTTGATGGGAATCTATGATGTCTTACATTCTCTGTCCTTAAAGAAGGATTAGTCACATTTGGTTGTTGAGCATCTACTACATCAAAATCTTCTGTATCTGGATAAAACTCATTTAAGTTTTGCCAGTAATTCATTTTCTTACTAGCCTGCAGAGTAGAGAAATCATACCATTGAAAAAAGTAAGAAATAGGGTTTTGCCACCCTCCTGTAATATTTAGTATGTGCCAATTATTATACCCATTTCCTGGAGTATAAAGTTTATCATCTTCATTTATATATGTAAAAAGGCTAGTTCCGCTTACCCACTCGTCTGTTGTACCATTTCTAAGTTCTGGAACAAGAGTTCTAAGCACATTTTTAAGAGGGCCTCTACCAGGAATATGATAAGCATAACTCATGCTACCATCTCTAAGAATGAATGCTATATAGAATGCATATACTTCTTCTCTTGTATATCCTTTATATTTAAAAATATTCAAGGCATCTCTATATCCTTGATCTCTTTCCCATTTAACACCTGTTTTTTTGTTTTGAAGGTTATCGAGACTGAGTTGAAAAGGATCAAATGGGTTAAACTCTTTTACTACAGATTCTAATGAGATATAATTAGCATACTTTTGATATCCAAGATCTCGTGTGGCTTCTAGGTTTCCTAAGTAAAGAGTTCCATCTAACTGTGTAATAGACTTAGCAACATCGTATGAAGCTTTATCTATAGTAACTTCTTCTATACTGAATAGCTCAGAACCTCTTTCTCCTGAGTACACAACTTCCATTTCAGGGTTGCCAAGGATCTCAAGTTCTGGAAGCTTTCTTGCCTGTCTTCCTTCTCCTACATCAAATACTATTGCAGCAGTAAGAAACTTATAATCTGTATTGATATTGGTTACTTTCCACTTTATAGATTTTCCAGTGGGAGTTCCTGCAGGAGCACCGTCATAAGATTCTATAGGGTATATACCTTCTGTAGCAGGAACTACAGATACAGGATTTGCTACAGTTACAAAGTTTGTTCTTGTAAAATCCTCATCTGTATAAGCTAGCGCTAAGTAGTATACTCCACTTTTACACTCTCCACCCATATTAATAGTAGCCTCATCTACATGAGGAACTGTTCCTGCATTGGGAAATAAATCTAATATTCCTACGTAAGATCTATTATTAGAAGTTAAAAGATCTACACCATAGATTCTACCTATAGCGCTATTTTGCTGTCTTGTAATATTCAGTGTACGAGGAGGGTTAAGATCGTCTGTCCAATATATTACCTGGTCTCCATCTCCCTGCTCTACAAATGTTCCTTCAATAGGATTACTCTCTTGAAAGTTTAAAGTCTTTCCTATAGGATCCCATGTAGGATCTGCATTTTCTTCAGCAAGACTAAGAATAGTTTCATATACTCCGTCACTGTAGATACCTATTTTACAAGAAGCATCCAACTGAGTATTAGGATTGTCCACTCTTAAGAATAGAGCTATCTTATTATCTAATATAGGTATAGCTCCTATTACAGTACTGTACTCCGGCAATGAAGCCATAAGAGTATTACCCTCCTCATTGGATATGGCTCCATAAGCTCTATTGACCACTGCATTTTTTGCATAGCGTACGGTTCCTGCAGGCTGATCTAAATGAGAAGTATCTTTAAATAACCCTTGGATATACCGTATTGAAGAAGGCTGATTAGAATCGTTTTCTGCCATATCTTAGAAATTATCTTCTGTAAACCGTTCCCGATCATTCATTGTCTCAAAGAAATAGTGATGAGCATTGATATCAGGAGTAAGTCTTACCCACTGATTCAAGAATGATTCATACTTATCTATATCTGGATAGTTAGCAGAGTTACGTGCTTGTGTACAGTAGTTCTGCCACATTGCTTCTGCATACTCATATCCTATCTTCTGATTTCTTCCGGGGATAGCTTGAAGAAGTAACTTCTTGTAGATATACCAAAACATTGCCTCCCTGAAAGAAATATCATCAGGTACCATAGGAAAACACTCATCATCTACTGGGAATGCCATATAGCTTATGCATACCTTACCGTCAGAAAATGAAGTTTTGATGTGATCACAATCTATTATGTAGGTATCCTTATATCTGATATTTGCATTTACACAGTCATCACAGTGAATGCTTGCATGGAATGTAGATGCTCCATATTGAAGCGGTGCTAGACAATTATTGTCTGAGAAGTAAACATTATTGAGTACGCCTATGCGTGAGTTTATTTCTCTTAGCTGTTCAGTATTGGTCTTATACCTTGTATCAAAAGTATCTATATCTTCTGTAGTAAGTGATGATACATATCTGCCATCTGCAGTTCTTGATACCAGCTCATTTACACTGTCGTAATAAGTCCCAAGATCTGCATTAAGTGCGTCTATCTGCTTATTAAGTATATCAAGTTCGTTATCTACATTAGGAGATACACAGGTATTCACTGCTACCTGATTGATGTAATATAGATCTCCTGGTAAGCATGCTCTATGATCTTTGATGTCCAGAACACATTGCTTACGGCAAAGCTGAGGTGCGGACCCTATATGCTCTAGAGCCTCTCCTATCCATTCTATAGCATCATGTACAAAGTCAGCTGTAGCCGGCTTTATATCTCTGAATACTTTACGTACTATCTCTTTACTTGATACGTGCTTATAGATCGCCATTTTTGTATTCTTTAAATCTTAGATATGCCAGGTCATCAGTATTTATAAGGTTTATAAGTTTTTGCTTATTACCTTTTACACCTCTGGTAGGATCAAATCTATATACTGTTTTATTCTTTACTCTGCACTTATCCTTATACCATCTGAATCTAAAGTACTGTCCATCGGTAAAGTATGTCAACCACTTTTCTCCTTTACCGGTCTTGTTATCATAAGGTTGGATATTATTTTCTTCTAATTCCCTCTTTATCTTCAATGACTCTCCCCAGTTCACTCTTGGAGTTCGTGGGTCTCTTTTCCTTCTCCAGATACTAAGGAAAGAAAGCCTATACCCCATGTCAAAAGATCCTCCTTCTAATAGGTGATCCATAATCCCATTATTAAAGCTTATAAGAATCTTTTTAAAAGTCTTATAGTCTACAGGGTCCTTAGACATTTCCTTATAGGTATTGTATATTTCCTTACTTGCTTTGGCCACGTCTACCTTGTGTTTGTTGAGCCATTAAATGTCCTGCTTGTAATGTATCATTCTCTGTATCAGATACGGTTTGAGCTATCATCATAAAGGTACCCTTTACAAGTCCATCTGTTATAGCCTGTACCATATCTAAGGGCATTGGAAAATCTGATTGATCGTCATAGCAGTTTCCTCCGTCACATTCAAACTTTGCTACTACTTCAGGATCTTCAAATACTCCACGGATATTGATTGTATCCATACCTCCTGGATTGTAGATATACAGTTTGTCCTCTATCATATAGGCTTTACGAGTGTTTTTAGTAAACCTATCGTAAGGTAAGAATTGAACTGTAAGCGGGTCTACAACCGGTATTGTAATAAGTCCTGAAGGATCTGATACGTGTGTAATAGCATCTGTAAAGTTGAACCTTACGGTTCTAGGTATATCTACTACTGTACGTACTACATCACATTCTATAGGTAGTTTACAACATTTAGATGCGTTTACTTTTTCAAGCTCTATACATCCTAAGTCTTGTTCTACATGTCGTGATACTAATCCATTACGAGCAAAATCTCTTCTTAGAAGCATTGCCCGGTAATGTTTTACATTGAACTCTATCTGTCTTAGAGATATGTGCTCATTATTGGAAGAGCGACCTCCTCTGTAGAGGTTCAATATGTTGTATGAGATCTCTTTAAGTGTCATTTGGATCTATTACTTTAAGTTTACCTACTACGTATGCCAGTACATCTCCATTGCTACTTAACTGAGATACACTCATTTTTAATGTTTCCCTCTCATTGAATGTTATAGGGTAGTCAAATTTTTGTATTCTTTCAAACTGAGTTTCTCTATACATAGAAGTGTATACTGTTTGAATTACTTCTTGAGCATCTACTATAGTACTTTTAGTAAGTTTCCAGGCTAGAGATGTAGTGTTAATAGTTTTAGGGACTACAGATATTGACTCTATTTCTAGCACATGGTTTCTAGGTACAGTAAAACATATTGTTTCTGATCTAGAAATAGCCTGATCTATAACACAGTAGGGAGTTGCAGGTACACCTGATGTTACAGTTCCTACTCCAGCATATATTACACCTTTATTTACTCCATCTGCACCAGCATCAATTACTTCAATACCATTAATAGCTCTAAAAGATTGTATAGTTTCTACAGCTGTTTGACCATTAGGTATAACAGTTTCTGATACCCTGTCATAGTTAGAATCAAGACCGTACACAGTAATTAAGTGAGCCCCAGCGTTAGTAGGCAGATCTGTAGTTACACTGCTTGAGATGGTTACCCGTCTTAAAATTTCAGGTATAGGAATTGTTGCCGTAGCTGCTGCTATAGGCCATACGTCTCTTGTAGCAGTTACACCTGAAACATACCCGCTTAAATGCACCGCACTTTCAGTGCTATTTATCGGGGTAATTATCATCCTACTGCCCAGTGACCGTATTCACATATACAAGCTCCTGTATCAGCTATAAGCTCTAGCCCTGAAGATGCTGCTAAAGGAAATAATGCAAACTCTCCAGCTCTAAGTATAGCTAAAGTATCATCTGCAGTATTCTTAACTCTAACATAGTTTGTAGCATCTGTATTACGTATGTATACATAAGATTGTACATTAGTATTTGCCAGTATTACAGTATCTCCTACTGTAGCTACAGAAACCTTTGCCATATTAAGCAAAGGTTCTGTTACCGTTACTAACTTTTCTACAGCGTAATCTACTTTATCTGGCCCTACAGTAGAGCTTGATACATTGAGTCTGAATTTTACTGTTGCCATTTTTTACACTATTAATAGTTTTAAACCTCTTATCTGTTGTGCGTTTATTTTATTAGGTAGCATATTACTTGGAATTTTGATAAGTTCTATTTCAACTTGATCTTGCAGCATTGCTTCTACTGTAGCAATTTGCTTTTTCCTTTCATCTACTAACTCAGCATTTTGCTCTTCAAGTTCTGCGATCTTTTCTTGATCACCTTGCACCTCTTGAATAATTTTTGCAAATGCTTCAAATTCCTTAGACGGTTTCATAACCTCATCTAAAGGCTTAAGTCGCTCTTCAATATTTGACATATTGATAGCAACCTTACTTGCAAATTTCAAACCTTCCAATTCTTGAACACCGTAGAGTGCTTGCAGTAAGTCTACTGCTTGTTGAATTGTTACTACTTCTGTTTCTGACTTTCCCATTTTAATTTATAATTGATAATTGATTAAACTTCCCTTTTAAGCAATTGCATAACCATGGCCCCCCATAACATGCCATCCTGCATTTGTAAATAATAAAGATACGCTATCTCCAACTGCATCAAATGTGATAGTGGTTCCTTGTGCAAAATTTGATGGGGTAAGTGTTCCATTACCTCCATCTGTCTTCATTACAATATATTTTGTTTGACCCTCTACACCGTCAGCAAGAGTCAGTGCATCTGCTCCTGTTGTAACAATCCATGTAATTGCACTGGTCACATCTACTGCTCCTGGACCTGTAAGAGTCTGTGGAGTCTCACTGAACTGTAAGTAACCATTAGGTATCTGTACATTCTGAGCATTTGTAACTGTAACTCCAGGTAGTGGAGATCCTGCGCCTGATCCAGAATAAGTAGTAAGGCTTAGAGACCCTCCTGCACCTGAAGATCCTCCAGGACCTCCAAATACGGTCATACTTCCACCATTACCATTTCCTGCACCCGTACCTCCTGTAATAGACATGGTTCCTCCATTGTTATTAGAGGCCCCTGTAGATCCTTGAATAGTAAGTCCTGCTCCGGATCCGCTTGCTGCAGTTTTTACACCTATTGTATAAGCTTTATAAACAGCATCGTTACCTATCTCTATAGCATTAGAAGATGCTCCTTGTAGAGATAGTTGTGCAGTACTTGCATCAGTAGCGTGAGTTCCATCTTGAATTATAACCCTACCGTTAGCATCAACTGTAACACCTTCATCTGTACCATCTCCAGATAACCATGATTGTCCAGCTGCAGCATCAAGATTGATATTATAGGTATTCATATCAATATCACCTGCTGCACTTGAGAAGGTTGAAGCCAGTGTGATGGTTCCTGCTCCGTTGGTAACAGTCATGTTTGTACCTGCAGTAAGGGTTGCTACACTTGGGTATCCGTTTGTAGCATTACCTATAAGGAGCTGTCCATTAGTAGCTAAAGGACTTGTAGCAGCAATTGTATTAGTTGCAGATGCATATAGCATTGCTCCTTTTGCAATAGAGGTCAGTCCTGTACCACCGTTTGTAACTCCTAATGCACCTGTAACATTAGATGCCAGATTAACTGTACTCAAAAATGCTGATGTAGAGTTATTACATTGACTTAGGTCTATGCCTGCTTCAAGAACTGTAAGTACAATATTGTCAGATGCAGTAGCTACTGTAAGTAGTCCTGTGTCTCCTGACTTTATACCTTTAAAGTTAAGCTGGTTTTTACTTGTAATATCCTTATACAGACTTTCAGCACCTGCACCTGCAGTTGCTAAGGCAGGAAATAAGGATTGAAGTTGAAACTTCTTTTTACCTGTAACCGGGATATAGTCTCCCGAAGCTACACTTGTTTTGGCTAATGTGGTCCAATTTTTTACTTCTGACATTGTTCAGTTCTTTAATGTTAGAGATCTAATTCTTCTCCTTCTATATTTAGAGATGTGCCATCTTCTGTTGCAGGTGTTCTAGCGTCAGAAGTAGGTCTAGGGTTATTGTCAATAGGTGTAAATCCAGGTATGTTACAGTCTTTACATTCTTGTCTAATGTACGCAAGATATTTATCGAGCCTGTTAGTTATATCTGCAAACTCAAAAGGTTCTTTGCAGTACTCCCAGTACTGTAATCCTGCTTGCGTTTCAGGATCTGATCCTACGACGTAAGATCCTATGTTAGGGTTGAGTGTCATTGTGTAAATATCATCACTTGTAGGATGCTTCACTATATCTCCCCATACGTAAGTTGCAGTTGCAGACCATGTAAGAGAGTCTCCTGATGGTCCACCTTCGCTCCATTTGTCTCCACATGTAGTACCTTGAGGTGTTTCGCTATAAGTAGGAGATAGAGAGTCTGCACAGTTATACACACATTCAAGACCTTTTCTTGAGATGATATATCTCATAAGCTTTAGAACAATTGCATCCTTTGTTTTACAAGGAGTTGTTCTACCTGCTTTGATCATGTTATAAAGTGTGTTAAGTTTTCCGTTAAGACACTTATCCAGTTCTTTTCTTATCTGCTCTGTTTGACCAGGGACACAAGGAGACTGCCCAAATGTGTATTCACACTGAGAAGCTCTTGTTAAAGGATCAGATGCATTAGCTGCAGGATTATAGTTATCTGCATAAATGTCCATACATCCGTATACTATAGTTGTATTTACACCTAGCGTATAATCATCTGTACATCCGTTACCGTCAGTTACAGTTACTGTATATACTCCGTCTGCAAGATCTGGTCCTACAGTAGTATCTTCTGTAGTTATAGATGCTCCTGTCTCATTGTTTACCCAAGTTACACTATAAGATGTAGTGATGTTTGTAAATGAGATAGTTATAGCTCCTGTATCTTCTACAGTTATAGAGTTTATTATCTGCTCGCTACAAGCATTAAAACATGATCCATCATCGATAGTTGCATTGGGATCATAGTTAGTAGCCTGTGGATCTGTACAACCTATTACTCCATATATACAGGATCCGTCATTGATCTCTGCGTTTGGATTAAAGTTAGCTGCTTCAGGATCAGTACATCCTAATACAGGGTATGAACAAGAGCCATCATTTACTGTAGCACTTGGATTATAGTTTTCTGCAGCAGGATCAGTACATCCAGGTACTTCAGGTTCTGGATCAGGAGGACAGTTGAATAATGCTTCTCCAAGCTCAAATGTTTCTGTATATATTTTACAGTTTGGATTAGCAGAGTTAAGATTTAATGATACATATACTGTATCACCTTGTTCAACAATTACAGGATCTGAAAGATCGTATTGAGTATTATTAACTGTAAAGTATCCTCCCACAAGAGACGTTCCTTCTGGGAAATTGTAGTTAATATGCATAGCTCCTGTACAAGGATCTATATCAAGATCTACAAAAGCTTCGCAGTCAGACTCTCCTTCTTGATACCCTATGTAATAGTAATAAGTAGCAATGCATGTAGCGCTTCCTGTTCCGGGTACTACTTTAACTGCATACCACCCTGAAGCAAGAGTACTAAAAGTTGTAGCTGGACTCGTAGCTCCTGTTTCTGTAGCTATAGCTGCACTAAGAGCTCCTCCATTTCCAGTAGTAGTGTGAAGTGTAATATCAAAATCACTAGCTATAAACGGATCTACTGAAGGATCTATCTGTCCTGAAAATTGTATAGAGCCATCTGTAGCTACATTCGTGCTTGCATTTGTAATAGTTGTACCAGAATCCGATACAAAGTTTCCTACAACAACTCCTCCAACTATAAGCTGTCCTGTAGACTTACATAATATACATGATCCGTCATCTACGGTAGCATTAGAATTATAGTTAAAAGAGTTAGAGTCTGTACATCCTTCAAGGTTATTTAAGCTGCCTTCTGAGATAGGCATGTATACCTTAAAGCTTCTTGTACATCCTCCTGAAGCACCAGCATCATTTACACTGATCGTGTACAATCCTCCAGCTGTAGCTTGTGTACCGGATACACCTGTAAAAGTGTGGCTTGTAGAAGATGTAGCTCCAGGATTAGGAGTTCCACCATAAGTTACTCCGGACGGTACTGTAAGAAGGTATGTATAGTTAGCTGTACCTCCTGATACAGTGATAGTAAATGTACCATCATTAGCAGCTGTACTAGTAGCAGGAGTTATAGTCAATCCTGCAGTCATGCCTAGACAGTCTACTGCACATCCACATCCATCATTAAATATTGCGTTAGTACTTCCATTAAGTACATCTGCAGGTATAGCTACTCCACTACAGTTTTGACCTGTGGTAGTAAAGTAAGAAGGGGAGGCAGGATCTTTACAGACATCGTACGACCTACTTGTTTTACATGATCTAAGATCAAGTGACCAATCAAATGCTATTATGGCCCCGTAGTTTGTAGTTACATCGTATAGAGCATGCATAAAGAGCCCTGCTCCTCCCGCCATTGGATCTATACCTAATGCATAAAGATCTTGAATTGTAGTATTTACAGCTGTTACAAATCTTACATGCTGTAATCCTTGTATAGTAGATACTGGTAACCCTCCTGAATAACCGTTAGCTAACCAAGTATTGCTAATAACACTCCCATTAAAATTAAATAGACTTGTTTCAGGCTGCTCCCATAGATTCTGGTAACCAAATACATTTCCAGGATCTGATATTGCAAGAGCTGCATAAGTGTTGACCTGATTTTGTAACCCACGTCCAAATGCAGATTGAATGTAGTTCATATCTACAGAGCAATCTCCTGCAAGACCTACATGTCCGGTTGTAAATTGTGCTACGGCTCTATTTGTGCCAAGAACATCTACGTTTATATCTGCAGTGTACCCTGACTGAAAAGTTACCTGATAGGTTTTAAAGCCTCCTATAGGAGAGTTATAGTTGAGGTATTTTATAGTTACCTTATTGAGAGAGTATTCTACACTGCTAGGTGCAACTCCTCCTACGGTAACATCTTCTACATTTCCTAAAGGATCGTGTCCAAAATCAGAAGAGTAATTAAAGATTACGTATAGAGTATCTTGATATACCCCTGAAAGACCACTTATGTGCTTTTTAACCATTAGCAATTACATCCACAGCTATCAGAACATAGTTCTAAAGCCTTGTTATACTTACCTCTACTGTTAGTTATAATAGCTGTGTTTGCAGCTTCATCTCCTCCGATCTGTGCTAGTTCAGTTTCTATTGCTGCGATCAATAGATGAACTCTCTCTGCAACTATAAGTGTGTCGTTACACTTTGTACAGCTGCAGTCGCATCCTAGTAAGGAGTCTACTTTCTTTGCAATGCAACAGTCCAGATCACACTTACCTAAAGCTCCTGCATAAGCTATAGTTCCACTTCCAGAATCTATAGCTGTAATTTCAAATACACCAGCTTGTGATCCTACAGTAGTACTTAGATAAATTGCTGTTGTATAGTTTCCTGACAGATTTGCATCTGCAGATATAAGATAGGAGTTGGATCCGTCTGATACTGTAATAGATACTTCTGCTTGAGAAGTAGCTCCTGTTACAGATATACTCATAAATCTACAATCTCCTGTAATACTGGCTGTAAGGTTCATTGCGAATATTTTAAAAAATAAAAACCGAGAAGGAGGTTAATTCCTCCCTCCCGGTTTTAAATTAAATCAAGTTCTGGATTATGATAAATCCCCAGTAAGAACGTACTCTACGTATACTGTCATTTTACCAGCTGTAACTGTGTTAGTTGCAGTAGTAATCATGATTTCCTCGTTAGCCGTACAGTGGATAGCAGTTGCTGCGATAGCAGCGGCTCCTGCAATTGCAGTTCTTGCATTTCCGTCTAGTGCTGGAACTCCAACTAAAGTTCCTCGAACTCCTGCATCCCAAACATTTCCTGCAGCACTAATTGCAATTGCAGCTACCATATTGTCATCGTTGGAAGTAGTTCCAAGCTTAATAGTAGCAGCATCACTACCTCCACCTGCAAAGGTAGTGTGTACATGATACCATGCTCTAGTAATTACAGCTCCGTCAGGAATAAATACTCCTGATTTTACAATATCTGCAGCAGCTAGTGTGCCTGTTTCTGCAATATCAAAGGTTGCTTCTGCACAGTGTAGAATACCTGGCTTATTTTTCTGTGATAATTGATGTGTTGCCATCTTTTCTAAATTTTATAAGTTAACAATTATTATAGATTGACTGCACCAAAAGCTCCAGGACAAGATGCCAACCATGGGTTGATCTTGTTTTCAAAAACTGCACCATCAGCATCTCCTGCTGGAGAAGCGACAATGATTTCCCTGTAGTTATCTACACCTCTGATGTTACCTTCTGAAGCGTTACCAAAACGAAGCTTGTAAAGATCGTAAGTAGTAGCAGCTACAGCGTAAGCAGTAGGAGTGTTAGGAAGCTCTACTCTGTTGTAGAATCCTCGACCCATACCTTGTAGGCTTTTTTCTAGCTCTACGATAAGGTTACCGTCACCACCGTTTCCTAGATCAGGAGTTCCAGTAGTAGCGTTTACAGCTACAGTGCCTGTAGTACCGTAAGTTCCGTCTAGATTTTGCAATACAGTTTCAAAAGACGAAAGCAATGTGTAAGGATCGCTATCAAACGTCTTACCTACAATTGTTAACACGCCTGCACCACTATCTGCAACACTTTCTATAAAATCAGGAAGGTTACCATTCATTAAATCAAAGATACCAGTAGCAACTTGTGCGTTAGTAGCAGTAGCTCCTGCAGAAAAAGTATAGCTTTTACGCTCAAATTGAGCTTGACCTGGAGTTCTAGAAACTAGTTTTAAAGTAGCATCAAATGCTGCACTAGCTCCAGTAGCAAAAGTAACTGTAGTAGTTTGAGGCTGTTGCGCAGCGTAAGATTGTCCTGCCCAGTTAGTAACTGAGGTACCATCGATCCAAGGACTTACAATGTTGTGTGAAGCAGTTCCTTGAACAATTCGGATTGCAGCATAGTCTGAAATAGTTTCTCCTGGTGCAAGAGAAGTAGGTCCAGCAGAAGATAGACCTTGAACGTCGATAGCGCCTGCTGCAAGAAGTCCACCGGAGTAGCTTGCTGTAGCACCATCTGAAATTAATAGCTGTCTCATAGCTTATTATTTTAAAATTGATAAATAGAATTATTCTCTGTTAATAGATTCTGCTACCTGAGTCTTATACCTTGGATCAGCAGACTCTTCTAGAATTGAAGAAGCAGCCATAGCTATTATTTCCTCATGTGTGTGATCTGGTAGTTCACAATCTGTTGTCAAAGATAAGTTAATAGGTTGTGGATTTCTTAGATACGTAATTTTTGCACTAGATGTTATAAATATAGCATTACTGTAGATATCTATAAAGTTACCTCTTATTGTAGTTAGTGGAGAGGTATGAGTAGTACTATTGAAAGGATCGTCTAAAAGACGGAATATATCGTCTTGTTGTGAAAACTTATTTAAGACCATATCCTCTGTATAAGTACTATCTCTAGGCTCTCTTACAAGGTTATTACTTTGATCTTCAAACTGAGGTGGTACAGAGTTTATCTGATCATTATTATCTATAGATACAAGAGGTGTAGGTGTACCTAAAGAAGCATCATGAATAAACCATGGGTACGTGTCCGGATCGACAATTACAATAAAATTGCTCGGTGCGTTTAATGGACCATAAGACTCCCAATATATTTCAAAACCAGGTTGAGGATTAGCTATAAGATCTGCTCTAACCTCATTTATAAACTGTGGATATGCACCGGATGTATAACCAAGAGCTAAAAGATCACTGCTAGGATTCCATACTGTAGGAAAGTTTGTAGTAGGATTTGTACCGAACTCGGTATGCTGCATTCTAATGCTATCTACAAACTCATTACCGTTCACTAATAGCTGATCAAAAGTGAATGTAAAATAGTATATATCCGGCCTAGCTATAAGATTGTAAGCTATAGGCTGACAATCATTTATAAAGACTTTAGATCTTTGGTTTACCAGGTACATATAGTTTGCTGGTAATTGAAATTGATCGACAAAGACACGCCCAGGTCTGAGTACTTCTTTAAACGTTACGCCTGATTCGTACTCTGTAAGTAGTGTACGAAGTTCATCTATACGTTTCTGTGATTCTTCAAAACCTTCCTGATATACATTATTCTTCCCGTACCTCTGGTTTATAAATCTCTGCATAGCACGATTCAGCTCCAGATCAATTTCTTGATCTAGAAGCTGGTCGGCTCTTTGCGAGTTTATCCTGTCTACCGTTTGGCGCAGGGAAATATGCATATCAGTTACGTTCACTGTCTATCTATTTAGAGAGTTCTTTATGTCGAAGTCTAAGAGTGTTGAGTAGCCCTGAATGTTTAGGGCTTTTAAGTACTCTTATAGCATCATCCATATCCTCCCCTACGGTCTCGTCTACATTTACAATAGCGTTACCTATCTTATTAAGTACGCCTGATTCTATAAACGTTGCTATTTCAGCTCTTATATCCAGATTTTCATCTGTAGCAAATTTAAGGAATTTTGCCGGATCTTTCTGCTTGATATCATAAAGCATGTTCTCTATCTGCTCAGAGTCGTACTTATCTACACTTACGTTACTAAGTACACGAGCGATATTCCTCATTCTTGTATGATCATCAGAAGCTTTGATAAACTCTCTATCTGCACGTTTTGCAAGCTGTACTTTATTGTTCTTCTTCTTATCATCCTTAGAAGGATCTTGAATGTAGAATCTTATACGAGTACTTTTCATCATCTCTTCTTCGCTATCTGCTACAAGAGGATGTCTTTTTGCAAACTTATACTTGATGTAATCCATTAGATTTAATGGCTCACCATCCATATCTGTTCCGATCTCAAGTTCTACTCCGGTAAATCCTACACCGATACGTAGCTCTGCCCAGAACTTACGCACGTAACGAGACCACTCTCTATCTTCAGGACCTACATCTAGTAGAGTTCTAAGATATTTTGTCTCTGTTTCCGTGTCTGTAAATCCTCGGATAGGTTGACGGTTAACAAATACACTTGATAGTTTAACAACTGCTTCAGCTCTGATTTCCTTTGGAAGGTGGCTAGCAATTTCTTTTCTTCGGAGATATACCTTTTTGGTACCGAAGTTTTCTGGAGTTTTTGTCTCGACTGTCTCCTCTTTAGCCGCTGCTTTAGGTGCAGACCCCTTTTTTGTACGTGTTGTCATAGTTCTTTCTAGTTAAGGTTTTCAGGGTGAAAAGAATAACTCACCTGAAAGTAGAAATAGGAAGGGAGATTGCTCTCCCCTCCTTTATCTACAGTTATATTACGATGCGATGCACTCGATATCGAGGCTAGTATCGAATCGGCTTAGGCAAACTGCGCCTGTCTTCAACATGTGAACAGAAGCACCGTCTACGTCAGATGCACGTGAAGTGTTTGCATCAAAACCTTTAGGTACTACTGAACCTGGTACACACCATCGTAGGTGCTCACGGCCTTTCTTGGAGATCATCTTCAAGTTAGCCTGACCGTCGTAGTTAGACTGGTCTACAAATACCATTCTGTAAGACTCCAAAGAGTATCCTGTCACTGGGTGAAGGTCTCTTGCACGAGCTACAGGACCGTGGTCGAACAATGGCATCTTAACTACATTGACAGCGTGGCCATCGATGTGCTCATAACGCTTGAAGTATCCTGTAAGTCCAAGATTTCTTCCTGATCCGTTGATGAACTCAGTAGTTGCACTTGCTTGCCATGTGTTAGCTCCGAAGAAGTTCTTCAATGCAGCGTCAAACTCACGCATACCACCTGTACCAGTGTAAAGAGTAACTTGCTTTTGGTTAGCATCGGTCATTCCGTAGAATAGGTCACCAATGATGTTCAAAAGCTGAGTCTCTGTAAGAGAAGAGTAAGTCTCACGGTTAATGATCTGCTCAAGAAGTCCAGGTCCTACAACTACAGGCTGTCCATTCTCATCACGCATGTTAACAACACCGTCGTCACCATACGTACGCTGACCATACCAGTACATCATCTCACACTCTTCTTTAAACTCAAGCATATGCTGGTACTCTTCATAATCCATCCAAAGCTTAGTAGTACCGCCTCCTTTCTTAGGTAGAGAGAACTCGGCTACAAAGTCCTTAGCGTTTCCAGACATGTGGTAAGACTTACGTACAGTAGTAAGCTTGTTACGAACAAGTCCAGGTGCTTGCCAGTTAGAAGCATTTCCACGAGAGAAATCAACTCCTACAGGAGCAAACAATTGAGCCCAAAGATCTCCTGCAGTAAAACCAGTGGTCAATACTGTAGCAGCTGTAGGGCTTACAAGTTGTAGGGTGTATACCCATCCCTGTCCTGTAGAAGAAGGTACAGGCTCACGCATAATACGTGCCTGCTCTCCAGCTCCGTTTACAAGAACGTAAGGGTGAACAAACCACTTGTCAGGGAAAGTAAGCTCGAAAGTAGCTCCTCCTTGACCGATGTTTGTACCAGCGTTAGTAACGGCTACAGGTCGGGTCATTAGTTTACGAGTGGCTACTCGATACTCATACTCAAGACGGTCAATAGACTGTACGTTTCCAACACCTTCAGACATGAAAGTAAGTGGGAATCGTAGGTCGTCTTTACCTGCGAGGTGAGTTACAATTGGAGATAGCTCCGTTGGTTTTGACAACATTGCGTTAGCCAGACTGTTCATGTCTGTCATCTGCGCATCGTTGAAAGTTGTGCGTACGACGGAAATGTTACTTCCGCCATTTGATGGTCCATTAATCATTTTTTTTCAATTTAAGGGTCGGAGATCAGCCTCCTAGATTAGAAAAGTCAAGGTCGATAGACTCCAAGTTATTATTAGAACTATTACTTGCAGTTCTTACGCTCTTGGCTCTCTTACTATTATTCTCTAATTTTTCTTTTAGGGTTTTGGCAGCTTTAGTGCTTGCTTTCTTCCCAATAAACTTATTTAGATCAAAACCTTTGAACATCAAAAAGTCTATCGCAAGTTTTTGGTCTAGCTCTGCTTTATAAAAGTCTAAATCTCTTTGCGTGTTACCTTCTGAATCGATAGGTTTTGATATGTAGTCAAAAAACTTTGACTTGTCTCTTTGAGATATAGGTATACCTGAAAGATCAGATGCATCAGATATAGTGGTGTTTACATTTTCCCACATCTTTCTTGTTTCCTCTTGCTGCTGTGCATATGCCTGACGTTGCTGATCAAGTGTAGCTTGTCTTTGTGCGGCCTGTGCATCAGAAAGAGCTTTTTTAGCTGCTTCTGCTTTATCTTTTAAAGTGCCTTTATCTTCATAGGATTCTATCATATCTCCAATAAAATCTCTTTCTGTACCTCTTGCTATAAGATAGTCTTCAAGGATTCTTTTTTGAGAGTCTGTATCCTCCTCTTTAAGTTCTACTCTAGAGTAATCTATTTCCGGAGTGAAAGCCCTCATGAACTCACTTGGGTCACCTCCCTGTTGTACATACTCTAAATGTCTCTGTACAGTAGGAAATCTTTCAAATAGATTATCTAATGTCTCTACCGCAAGTTTTTCAGATATTGTCTGAGTGAGTTTAGTAAGTCCTTCAGTCGTATCTTCAAATTCTTCATCAATGTCATCATATCCAAATTTTTGAATGATTTCTTCTACAATCGTAGTTTCTGTATCTTCAGTAGTATCCTCTACATCTTCTACAACTTCTTCTTTAACTTCAGCTACAGGCTCTTCTTTTTTCTCTTCGAGTTTTTCCTCTAGCTCTTTTTTCTCTTCTTCAGAGTCAATATCTGCAGGTACAATATCTGCAGCGGGTTCTTGTGTTTCCACAGCTTCTTCCTTAGCAGGCTCTTCCCTTACCGGCTCAGGTGACAGAATATCATCGATCTCGATATCTATCGGCTGTATTTGGTCTTTATCCATATTACAAAATTAATTTGACTATTTTATTATAGCCAATAATATTCTTTTTTAAAAGTGTAGTTATAATATAACACTATTCGTCTTCATTTCTATTTGCGTACCTATGAATTGCAGCAGATCCTAGAGCAGAAGAACCGGCTCCAAGTCCTACAGCTGCTCTTTTAATATTTTTAGGATTACGCCTAACCCAGCTATCCCCCTTTTCCATCATACCTTTTATTCCCGGAGTAGTTATTTTACTATCTGCAAATATTGTGGGAGCGTAAACTCTTTTTCCGTAAGGAGTTTCAACTATTTTAGCATTTGGAATTTTAGATCCATGAGTCTTATTTAACTCTGCAATTTTTTTATTGATCATTTCTAAGGTAGCGTCAGCTCCATAAGTTTTAACTACTCCGTCTGCATCTACAACATCTTCTCCTTTAGGGCTGTATCCAGGCTGATAAGATCGGGTCCTAGTATCCCACTTCATCTTATCTCCCAAAAAATTTAACTCGTTCCATTTCCCTGAAAACTTTATGTCTACTAAATCCTTAGTATTTTTCTTGTTCAATTTATCTATCATAAACGGATAAGAGTCTGTAGAAAGACTTCTTTCTTGAAATCTTGCGCCTGGATTTTTTGTTACATCGTTAATTATGTTTTTCAGATGCAAGGCAGCTCCTATTGTTCCTGTAGGATCTTTAGGAGTTTTAAATTCAGATTTTTTTACATAAGAATGTGAAACGTCTCCTATATGAGATCCCTTTTCTTGAGCAGACCTGTATAAAGATCTAGGACTATATCTCCCCGTTTGAAGGTCTATGTCTAAAGTTGCTCTTCTATCTTTTAGATTATCTACTATTCCTTCAACTCTATCTTTAATTTTATCTTTTAAAGTCTTAGGTCTTTGATCTAAAGGAGTTTCGAGATCTTTATATCTCATAGATTCTCCAGAAAAAGGATTATCTATTCTAGTAGTCTCTTTACCAAAAGGGCCATCAAATTGTCTTACAGTACTGGCGTCTCTAAATAATTCAGAATTACGATTTCTTTGTGCTCCTAAAAAATTATCAGTTGTAAACATGACTGGTTCAAAGTCGCCTTGAGGATTTCTTTCTAGTCTTGTAATTATGTCTGTATTGCTTGCTGCTATGTCAGCAGGAAGTTTTCTAGATACACTTTCAGGTAGTATTCCAGGAGGCGCTCCTCTCTGAATTTGTATTCCTCCTGCATCTACTAACTCTCTAAGCCTATCAGCTCGTATATCCTCATTACGATTTATGTCATCTATCGCAGCTCTAGCTTCCTCAGTTATATACCCTTCAGCCGCTGTAGACTCGTCTGCAATTCTATCTATTTCTTGTTCAGCTAACATTCTATCTCTAGAGATCTGATCTTCTATCTCTCTTGTATTTCTATTTATATTATCATAAATCTCATCTTGAGTTAGAGGTCTACCATCAGAGGTAAGTCTAGGCTGTAGTAAGTTGGCTTTTTCTAAAACTTCTTTTCCTCTCCCTCTAAATTTATTTATTAGCTTTTTACCTGCTTTTAAACCTCCCATAGTTACTCCCGGTAAAGCTGCTGCAAGTCCTGCCATACCTAATGTGCCGTAGTCTCTTTTATCTAGAGCTTCCAGTAACATAGCTGCATCCATAACATCTCCTGTTCCAGGTGCAAACTCTAAAGGAGTTCTTAAAGCCTCGGCAACATTACCTGTAGCGCCTCGAGCTGCATAGGCTATAGGGTCATTTTCTCTACTCCAGTTTCTTACTGCGGTAGGATCAGTCCTATCTAACTTATCAGATATTACTACTTCAGGTAGAGAGTATGGTGCCTCATATACTTGTTCGCCATCTAAGGTGTTTTCAGGGTCTATATTTACAAGCCCTGCTTTTTGATATCTATGTAATCCTCTATACATGTCTACGATCCTATATTAATAATACTTTGTCTTGAAGAAGGATCTCCAGGATCGCTTCCTAAATACTGTGCTAAGTTTCTAGCTGTTCGATATGCGCTGTCACTTTTAGATTTTTCCCAAGCTTCTTTAAACCCTACATCTTCAGATTCTTCTATCCCGTAAGATCCAGGATTAAAATCATAACCCTTGTCTACAGCTAATGTATCTGAAGGTAATCCTTCATATGATGGAGTGATAACTATATCTGTTCTTCCTACAGTACTTTGCATTTGTGTAGCAGGATCTAAGAATATGTTTTTAATAGCCTCTTTGTTTCCTATGTCTCCTCTATAAGCTTCATTTACATCTATAGCTCCTTCTTTTTTATAGTCTGGATAGTCAATATACCTTCTACCAGAAGCAAGTGCGTCTTTTGCAGCTCTATTCAGCACTGCAAGTTGTTCTGAAGTTATATCTCTTTCAGACATGGGGCTTGGACGGGTTTCTAATCCTGTGAATTTGTTAAACTGTTTTCTGGCTACATCTCCTATTAAATTTGTTATAGCTCCAGTCATATTGCTTAAAGCAGGACTTCCAGAATATTCTCTTTTAAACCTTTTGTAAGCTTTTGCAGTTTCAGGTCCCCATACTCCCTCTGTATTAAGATTCAATTCGGGATATATGTTATTTAAAGCTCTTTGCAAAGACTCTATGTTTTGACCTGATGATGTCATAACTTCAGCATCTTCTCCTCCTTCTCCTACCATACCTGCAAGTTGGTATTTAGGTAATATCGGTTTATCAACCTTTTTTTGCAATCTTTCCAATGATCTAGCATCTCTTTTAGTCCAATTAGAATCTCCATATACACCTTGAAATATATCAGAGTCTTTTCCAGCTATATTAATTTCACCACTTTTTATGGCTTTTTCTATACTCTCTTTAGTCCTCTCTCTTCTGTTTTCCCACTCATTCAACTCCTTTCTGGCATTTTCTCTTGCCTCTTTAGGGGATTGTTGTTTAAAATCTCTGTTAAATTCTTTAAGTCCTTTAAGTGCCCCTCTCTTTGATATCTGTCTATTGTTCCCTCTATAACCTGTCATACGTTGTTCTACAGGGTCATCACTATAACCCTGTTTATTATACATGTCAATATTATCAAACCAATTTCGCATACTATCAGAGCGCCCAAGACTAACCCCCATCTCACTAAATTTATGATAACGTGAATTTATAAGGGGATTTATCTCTTTCCGCATAAACTTTTTAGATTCCCTCCAAGCTTCTTTTCTGGACACATCAGGATCTGCAAGATTATATTTATAAAGATCTTGAAGGAGTAGGTTTTTTCTATCTTTTGTTGATTCAGGTAATTGTGGGGGATTAATGCCTCCGTCTGCTGTATTATATACATGGCTTCCTGCGTATCCTCCCACAATTTGAGGTTCGTATGCAAACCTCTTAATATTCCAATGTCTATCCCCTTTATAATCTACTTCAGGATATTGTTCACTTATATCAGGGTATAAGCGGCCTGTTCCTGGTTGGCCTTTCCACTCTATTTTATCTTTATCCTCTATAAAATTTTGGTCTGAAAACTTATGTCTTCCAATAGAAAATTGTCTATAAAACTCTGATTCAGCGCGAGTTTCTGGCCTTTCAGTATTTCGTCTAATGCTTCTTCTTGTAGGATTTCCACCTTTTTGAAACTTATCAAGGGGCTTAACGTACTTTTTAATGTCATCTAGACTAGATGCACGTAATTTAGATGGAAGAATGCCTCTAGGTTTCTTCTTCCTCATTTTTTTCTGGTTTTTCTGTATAGATCTATTTTTTCAGAGAATGATAACTCTTCTTTAGCCTTGCCTCCGAACTTGTATTGTGTAGGGTTTTCTATAACCGTATCTACTTTGGGTCCCATAGGTATACTTTCTATACCTGGAGGTACTGCTTCGTAAGATCTTACAAGTCCTCCTTGATTATCAAACCCTTGTATATCTATAGGGTAGTCCATACCCATAGTATTAAAATCCTGTCCCTGTGTGTCAGGAAATACCATAGGTCGTGGAGGTCCCTGTGTAAGACCTACTTGTTGTTCCATAGCTGTAGATGCAACTTCTGCTCCAGCTTCGATCATAGCATCTTCTTGCATAGCTGCAGCTTCTTCAGCCATTATAAGTTCTGTAATGCTGCCTTGATAATTATCAGCATAAGCTTGCTTCATTATATCAATAGGTGAGATCATTACTTGCTTCCTTTATCTTTTTTTCTAGATATCTCTTCTTTAGCTCTATTAGATCTTTCTGTTTCAGCGATCTGCCTCTCTTTAAGATCGTTTGATCTATCCTGTACATGTGTATCTACAGGCTCTGGAGGTAATGGTTCAGGATGAGTGATCATAGCTACATCGATCTTATTCTTTCTATCTAGCTCTTTATTAAGGTTATCATCATTCCTTTCCCTCTCTTTCATTTCCATTTCTGCAGCTCTAGCTTCTTGCTCTGCTTGGCCTTGTGCAGCTTCAAGCTCCTGTCGTGCTCGTTCTGCCTGCTTGATCTTATCCTTCATCATAACGAAGTTTTCAGAATCAACTATATCTGCTACTGTACTTGCCGGTGTGCCATTCTGTAGCATACCCATACCGAACTCTCTCATAAGGTTCAGTTTTTCAAGTTCTTTAGTAGCATCTGATACAAAGATTCCAAGATCAGATTCAAGATAAGGGAGGGGGTCTATAGCAAAGAACTCAACTGTACCATCAGGCATTACATACTGTGCCTGCTTTCCTGTTATCCATGCTTCCTTAGAGTAGTCAAGAAGTGCTTGTAGGTCTCTTTGTTCTACACCGGCAAACTTCCTGTATAGGTCCTCAGTTGTATGAGCACTCTGTACAATTGCTTGCTGGCTTGTAGCCTTACCGTCATATTGAGACATCCCTCCCATTCTTTGACGGTTAACACCGGATACTCTTTCCCACTCCATCTGTATAGAGTTCAATAACTCTACATACATACCCATTGTCTTCATTGACAGGTCAAGTACGGATTGATGCTGCGGACTCAGTTTTACGCCTTCTTTGTTGTAGTCTATCCATGCAATCCCAGTACCTTCTACATAGTACATAAACTTGTCCATATCCCATTTTTTAGGGATCATGTTTATATCAAGTTGTGCGATTATGTCTTTTGACCTGGCAATAGCCAATTCCAATCGATATTTGTATACGTTATAGTTAAGCTGATACGGTATACCAAGCATCACTAATGAGATGTTATTGGTATTTATATCAGAGTATCTACGTCCGTTTATAGGGAGTTTGTTCTTAGAAGGATTATTGATAGACATCCTTTGATTGTCAAAAGGACGCATGTTTATGTATATATCCTCTCCTATGCATACACCTTGATAAACAAGGTTATGCCATTCCCACTCCATTTTTGCTCCAAGCTCTTTCAGTTCTGGAGGTAGTCTATATCCGTCTTCTACTTCAAACATCTCCATGTCTCCTGTTTCAGGATCGAAGTAGGATACGAATCCCGTTCTTTGCATAGACTGCCAGTACAGTATACGTACTCTTACAAGTCTATCTCTAAGGTCATCGTATCTATCAATATAAGTAGAGTCATAGATAAAGCTACCTGTGCCTGCGCTTTGGAATACCTGATCTATCTGATCTGGTTTAAGATCTCTACCAAAAGCTTCAATTACAGATGATGGGTGCATGTATTTAGTTACCATTGCCCAATCACCATCTTCTACGTAGTCTAGATCTGGATCAAGATCATAGTCTACATCTAACGGGTTCAGTATATCGTAGAATACTTCTCCGTTTCTTACTCCCCTTTCTGTATAGCATTCTCCTGATACAAGAAAATGAAACCATCCTTTCTGCAGTTTTTCATGAACCTTGCAATCCTGCATAATATAGTTCATGCCTTTCTGTCCTAGAATAGCTCTTGTATCTATATAGCTCCTTTCAAACATGTTTGCCAGTTCTTCAGGGAGCTGTGGTTGTTCTTGACTTGGAACGCCTGTTTCTATACCCATAGCATTTACCTCATTTACAAAGGCTTGCTTCATGGCTTCTAAAACTGCGGCTTTCTTTTCTTCTTCCATACGGGAAACGGAGTCCGAATTTTGTACGGTCACTGAGTAATTTAATGGACGTTTAGCTTTTTCCCCCAGAAGTAGGTCTACGATAGGTTTGATAAGGGGATAGTTGCGCATTTTTGAAGGGAAGTTCTTACGGGCTTTGCCATAAGGCTGCACAACATAGCGATAGTCATCATCATGAATCACCCCATTGTAGTAATCATACAATTTCCGGAGCTCCTCTTTCCTGTTAGTTCTTCCAAAGTCAGCTAGAGAAAAATAGGCTTCCATCGTATTGATGGCCCATTCTCTGGTTTTTCTTGACTGTGGTATACGTTGGTTTGGGATTTCGCTGTACATTCCTACAAAGTTACTTGTTACCGTTTATAGCTTTGAATATAGCTATATTTTAATTGACTATATATAATAGCACACTAACCATACTGTTGATCAAACCATTCATCTACCGATCTGTCTCCTAATACCTCCGATACTTCCGTGTTATAAAGTTCTTGAGTGTGGTACATTCCTATCATTAACGCCATGACTCTATCGAAGTTTCCTTTATGGTTGAACTTTATAAGCTCCTGGAGTAATGCCGGATCATAGATCCTATGCACATTGTATAACTGATTACCGTCTGCGTCTTTACCTCTAGGAGTCTGTAGCCAATCTCTTATGTATAACTCTCCTTGACGTTTACGTGCTACGGTCATGTGCATACCGTAGTTACGCTTTACTGTTCTGGACTGCAGCTCTTTTTTATCAAGCATTTCAAATTCTTCCTGTAAGAAATGCAGTTTCCGGAATCTTTTAGCAAAGCCTATAACATCGCCACGATCGTTCTCAAATCCTATCTTAGCATTGTAGTACTGTGACAGCATAAACATGATATTATTATAGTCATCCTGAGATTTAGGTCTCCCTATATAAGATGCTACGATCATGTCATCAGGCTTAGAAACGTTATTTACCCTTTTGATAACATATGCTGCCCCTAATGATCTGGAGTCACCTGATTGATCCTGACCGTACGGGTCATGACATAGGAAGTACAGTAAGTTGGGTACCTTACCTTCTACCTTGTGTGGAGTTTCATATACTACAACGGTGCCTTTTACATCATCACCTTTTCTATGAGGGAACTTATAAATAGGTTTTGCATCTCCGTTAGGTTTGAATGATACCTCTCCTTTTGTACCTAGGCTCATGTCCCCGGCTGTACCTACCACATGCAGTGCTTTTGCCCTGACTTTATTATACTGTTCCTGTAACATAGCAAGATCAAACAGATTACTTGATACTTGTAGTGTAGCTTCTGCAGGACAGAAAGGATGTTCAGCTAGGTACTGATCATAGGCACTTGCATCATTTCCTCCTCTTTTCTTTTCTCTTTCTGCAGACTCAAACTCTTTAGCCTCTTCTATAAGTGAGTTTCCGTCGTCATCTATAAAGCCGTCTAATATCTCATAGATAGGTACAAAGTACCCGCACTTGGTTCCCTGGAGCCCTTCATCCCATTCATTCTCAAATTCCAGACAGTCATAGGTGTCAGGATGATAAAACAGTTCTTCTAATGCTTCAAATCCCTCTCCCTCTGTACCACCTGTACCAAAGGCTATCATAGTACCCAGTGTTTTAGAACCTTGTCTCATAGTAGGCATGGCCATACCCCATGCTTCTAATAGACCAGGGAATGCTCCTGCTTCCTCAAAGAATATGAGTTCACCGGCTTTACCTCTTACCTTATCAGGGTCATCTTTCAGTGATACTCCTGCTATAGATGACTGTGTACCTGCATCTATAAACTGCCCCCCTACTTTCTTTTTATACCCTGATGTTTTAGCCATAGCTGTATCTAACAGTCTAGGCTGGGTCCATGCAGTGTTACCGTCTATAAAGTTTACTATCTCCCACGCCTTTGTAAGGATGGCGTCAACACCCGTCAAGTATTCTTTCATACCTGCGAATACAAAGTTTTTAGAACCTTTCATAAGGAAGTAGTTCCTTGCAAGCATAGATGCAGCTTTATACGAATAACCTTTACGACGTGCTTTCAGCACAACCATATGTTTATTCTCATTCCTGCATTTTTCCAGGTTTGTAAAGTACTTATGGTCGTTATCGTAGAATCTAGGCCAGTACTGCTTTCTTATAGGTCGTACTGTACCATCAGGTAACACTTCATCTTTTACTACCTTGATACGGCAATAGTTAAGATAGAAATAATGAAACCCTGAAATTGTTATATCTCCTTCAGGAGTTGTATATCCGTATAGACATCTGTCCCTCTCCCTATCCCAAAAGTCGTAGTATGCTTTAGTTCCTTTCGGTGCAGGTGTATAGAACCCGTTCTCGTCAAAGTAGTTGGCTGCAGGTGATAGTCTATGTGTATCCTTGAATTTACTCACTGTATCTATCTACCTGTACTCCACCCCATGTGTCACTTATCTCTGACTCTTTACGTACAGCTTCCTCTAGATCTTTTAGACCGTTAGTGGTCTTCCCCATCGTCTCAAGTATCCTTACATGTTTTGTAGGATCGTAGTCTTCGTCAGTTACATCTATATTCTCTAACCACTCTTTTAAATAGGCTATTGAGTTTCTTGCAGCTTTCAGTAAGGACATAGCAGAGGTATCGTGACGATCATACTCTTCCATAGCTGCTTTTACATATTTATCTACTTTATAGGTTTTACCAAACAATGCTTTAGATACCTCTATATGTTTCTGCTTGTTTTCATAAGCGCTATAAATAGAATGTACGTCGCACATAAAATATACATAAGACAGTCTTTTTACAGCCTCTTCCTGATCAAAGTTGTCTACGATATCTTTAAACTGCTTTACACTTAAACAGTATGCTGTAGGCTCAACTTTCAGATTGTCCTTTGTCTGTAGTAGACTTTCTCTTAGCATCGTTTATATATTTTAACCTACTCTTCTTTACTCTAAATACTCCAAAGAATGGGAGTCTTACTGCTTCAAACCTACCTTCTGACATAGTTTTGGCTACGAGTTTAAACTGGGAGTTTACTATCTTCTCTACTTCATTAAGTGGAAGATCATGCTCAGTCGCTAGCAGCTGTATCAGTTTTTTCTTCTCCCCCATTTGTTTTTACATTCACCCATTTAGGTGGGTTATCCGGACATACACTTGTTCTCCATCTAGCTTTAACAGGCATATAGCATCCACATAGATTACATGTTTGCCTCTCTGAAAAGTTAGGACACTTTGTACACATCCCTATCCTTTCAGCATATTTGGATACGCTTACATTTTTAAATCCGTCATTACCGTGCTTTTTTAAAGCTTCGGCAAAGTCCCATACCATTTTAGCCAATCCTTTCATTATTCTGCAGCTTCTAATATTATCTGTAAAAGTTTTCCTGTGTTGCTATAAGTAATGCTTACAACAGAATCTTCATTTGTAAATACTACAACTATGTTATTTGAACTAAAATCACCTAAGTATATCGATCTCCACTCCATCAAAATCTGAAAATAACTTTGAGTATGAATACTTTTTATCATTATAAGATACTGCTTTTTTATCTTTCAGTCTTTTGATGTAGGTATTTATAGCTGATAAAGGCATATCGGTATCTTTAGCTACTGCCTCTCTATGATCTCTATCACAGAACTCTTTATAAGGTTGATCTATAAAAGAAGATAGTACAGTCATTTCTTTATCTGTAAGATTGTATATACCATTCCACAGACTTATTCTTTGGTATGTACTTTTTACCGGGATCTTTAGTTTGAGTATTTTGCTATCAGTCGACATCGTTCAGGTGTTACTTCTAATTTAGATAGTGCATCAGGCAATCTGTTATAACTTTCAGCTATCAATCTCATATCATTGGTCTTTGCCATATGCTCGAGGAGTCTAGATACTTCCCTATCCAGATCTCCTGCGAGCTTTTTAGCTTTAACCCCTACTTCTGAGTTTTTTTGAAGAGTTTCAAAATCCTCTAAGGATATTGTAACTGTTCCTTTCATTACTCAACCATCATGATCTGGTTCTCTTGTACAACCAGATATCCCTTCTCATCCTTATCATGCACTACGGCAAAAGGCATTCTAGGGTCTACGATCACATTTTTACCTGCTTCGATAGATTTATCTAGAACTCGCTCTCCTACGGAGTGCACTTCAAGAATGTTTGTTTTGATCTCATCTACCTGGTCATCTTCCATAGCAGCTTTCGCTTCTTTAGATAGGTGGATAACAGGTTTCTCTTTTTTTGGTTCTCTTGGATCTATTAAGGCAATCCATGTTCCCGTAGCTTTCATTATAAAATATGTTATTGATTTGATTACAAATCTAGTAATATTTTATTTATCGTTAAGCTCTGCCTGTTTTGCGTTCCAATCCTGTTCAAGCTTCTGCTGCCAGACTTTATTAGAGATTGTAAAGTATCTTTGACACCTTTTAACTAAGCACTGCAATTGATGTTTAGGGATACCCGAAGCACTGTATCTTGTCTTTCTTAACTTGACTTTTTCTGATCCACATGATGGGCATGAAAATCTTCCGTAACCTGTCTGCGCACCTGCATGTATGTTGTGGTTTACATACGGTTGCAGCTTATGGAATACATCTTCTAATAGCTCTACATCTTTCTTGCAGTACTCTACCATCTTATCTAACGCCTCTTGGTCATTGTTTAAGGTTATCTTAACCCAATCACTAAAACCTACTGGGCTTTTACCTTCATCAAATAGCAGTTTACCTAGATAATCAAGTTTGTTACTGTTAAACCTGAAATGTGCACGAGCTTTTTTAAGTGTGTCGTAGCTATTTAGTTTAGGGGGGCATGATATATCGTGTATAAGGCACCGTGTACGTATCCACTTTTCATCAAACCTATCACCATTATGTGCTACAAGTTCATCAGCAAGGCTTGCTACCTCCATAAAATGTGAAAGGAGCGCTTTATCACACCCCTCTTCCCAACTCAAACTATGTACTTTGCTTTGTCCTTCCCACTTATAACAGATGCATATAATCGCTCTTTCTTTGATTATGTTATCCGGTGGGATACTTACTTTATATCCAGAACTCCAGAAGAATCCTATATTCGGAGATGTTTCTATATCGTAGAACAGACGCTTAAATCCGTCTGGTGGCATTACAAAGTTCAGTGGTTTCATTTGTCCTGGGGCATTATTCTCTCTCTGTAGAACTTGATATCCAGGGTTTTGATCTTAGCTGCAATTTCCATCCACTTATTATTAGCGGCTTTTCTTTCCTCGTCTGTGCTGTCTATTCCAAGGTTAGCCTGTATAGATGCGTTCTGTCTTAGCAGATCGTCTATTTTTTCCTTGATATCTTCTTCAGTGTAGTAGTAGTATGTCATCTATTGATAAAGTTACGTCCGACTCCTACCATTATAAAATGATCGCTGTTATATGCGTAACTACCGCTAATATAAGTATTTTTTATAGTAGTATGTAGGCCTAACCCGAATAATGGTTTATAAGATCGGTTAAAATCGCTTTGTAATCCGGCTATACCATGTAATCCTAACGACCATGTGGTCTTAGTCTTTACCGGGGTGTATGTTACTTTGAGGTTCTCAGATACATTCTGATAGTTCTGCCACTTCAGGTTTACAAGAGAGGTTGTAAAGTCTAGTGTGGTGTCGTACTTATTTACTTCTGTAAGCCACGTTTCTATGATAGATATTGTATCTACTTTGAATACCGTATCCTTACGTATAATGTTGTTAGTTATGGTGTCGTAATGCGTTACGATCTTCTTTTCTACAAATCTAACAGTATCAGTCTGCCATCTATCTACATACTCTGTAACATAGACAGGTTTTTCTACTTCTATAGTTTGTGTTACGGGTTTACCGCTACTTGTACCGCACCCTTTCCAGGCTACAACCACTCCTAGAAGGAATGCTATTAAATACGGTAGATACTCTTTTATCAGATTTACAACGATCAAGTTCATTTTCGAGTTTTTCTACTTTAACCCCTAATAATACCATAACTATTAAGAATACAAAGGTCAACCCATAAAATAACTTTGTTTCAAAGTCTTTCATATGTCCTTATACTCTTCTCTTGCATCAAATGACGGACATGCTTTACTTGATACATCTCTATGTCCTATGATCTGTGCTTGCGGGTATCGATCTTTTAGGTCTTCTAATATACACCTTAAAGTTTCTTTCTGTGTATCTGTACGTGTATCCTTTGGATCTAGATTTTTATCTACACCTCCCACGTAACATACCCCTATAGAGTTCTTATTGAATCCTTTCGCGTGAGCTCCATTCTTATACTCAGGTCTTCCTTCTTCTAAAGTACCATTAAGAGTTATAACCCAGTGATAACCTATATCAGACCAATTACGGTCTTCTACATGCCACCTTCTGATCTCATCTACACTTACATCTCTACCTTCAGGGGTAGCACTACAATGGACTATGATTTTGTTTATGTTTCTCATGCCTCTTCAATCTTTTCCCATTTATCATAGTATGCTTGCAATGCAAGATAAAACTCATTTTCTGTAAGAGGTGCAGATGAAAGTCCCCCTTTATAAAATACGAATTGCTTTTCATGCGAAGTTGCTATGTACACTATCCTATCATGTTTTGAAGTCTCTCCTCTCATAGGAACTTCATAGAGTACTTCAACAATATCTCCTGCGCAATGCATTGCATGCGAGTAATTTTTTAAGTTTTTTTCTTTTGCAAATTCATCTACTGGAAATTGAGGTTTTCCGTCTGCATATATTACCAATCTGTAATCTTTACTCGGATCAAACCGTGTATCTACTCCTCTATACTTTGTCATTTTTTCTTTGGGGTTATTCCTTTAACTGAGCAGTTACCGGTTTTTACACACCTAGGATCACATTCTCTAGGAGATATATCGCACCATATTTTCTTAGGCTCTTTTGGACCAACCTTCAATCTTATTCATCAAATGTTTCCAGATATCTACACCTGTAATACTTGCGATGTTCTCCATATTACTCTTGAACTCAACGATAGCAATGTATCCAGCAGTTAACTTAGCAACAGGCATCCAATCCATGAAAGATACTTCCATTACTCTACTCAAGATAATAGCGATAGAGTAGAAGATAATTTTAGAAACTGTTCGGGCTAGACGATTAGAGCGTATCTCTTCGCCTCTTAGCTTGGCTGCTCTGCATCCGGTTATAACGTCAAAGAATATTAGAACCGCTAGTCCAATGATAGCTGCCGTGATAGGTGCAAAGAAAAGTACTATGTAAGGTACTCCTAGCTTCAATAGTGTACTCAGTTCAAAGGCTTTCATTCTTCTTCAGGATCTGGCGGAAAGTTTTCATTGTACCAAGTTACAAATGCAGGGGGAGGAGTTTCATGATACTCCCATCCATCTACAGGATAGTCATACTCTGCATGGTCTTCAATCAGTAGCGTGTAGTTAGCATTCTCTACTTTCTCAAGACCTACAGACCAAAACTCTGATGGCTCTGTTTGTTGCTTGTAAAAAGCTGGTTGTGTCGGTAATGATTTTAACATCTTCTTATGTTGTTACTGTCCACCCTTTATTGGTGGCGATTAATAAGTCAGCGGCAGTAAGGTCTCCTACACCTGGATTATTAGTAATAGTTATAGTGGCTGAAGCCGTACCAAGGTCGTTGAACACTTGAACTAATGCTTCTCTACTCATATTGCAGTTGGTAAGATCAAATGAGACTGTTAGACCTGTTATTCTCAACCACTCTAGGCTACGACAATCTTGGAATGCTCCTGTGGTATTAGTTACCCCTGAACCATCTATTGTTTCAACTCTTCCAAGAACATAATCGTTACGGAACATCCTGTAAATACTTAATGGTGCGGTGCTTGCCTCCCTAAAATATGCTTGCTTTAGATTAGTACAAGATTGAAATGCTTGCGAAAATCCACTTGCATTATCAATGCTATCCCATCTTGTAGGATTTGCAGATGTTCCAACTGTAATTAAAGAGGAGCATGATTCCAGAATACTAAGCGGATACTTTACTCCTTTGAATAGATTTTCTGCGGCAGTCCCCGTAATTGTTCGGATTCTAGATGACTTTAGTGCTTGCGTACTTGTTGTAATTCCTGACGTTGGCGTTTGTAATTCGGATATGTCGATATCACCAGCCAATCCAAACATTTGTTGCCAGTTAGTTATATCTTCAAAATTCCCCTTGATCTTACAAAATTCGTCACAGTTATAGAAGGCATAAGTTGCAGTTGTTACATTACAAGTACCCACCCACTCAAACTCTTCAAGTGATTTGTGAAATGACTTACTTGTTGTCCCCCTGAAACAATTATTCAAACTTGTAATTGTCTGAGAGGTTATCTTAACCGATAATGTAGGTTGAAGGAATCCACCGTTAGCGTCAGCGTGAGTCCGATACATATCAAACCCTGTAAGAGTACCAGTTTCAGGAGTTATCTTAGTGATAACCTGCTTGTAACCAAACTCAGAGACCTCACCTGTTCCTTTGCTATAATCAAGGTCAAAATCTGCTTGCGCTGCTGATGAATGGTTGGTAACAGTTGTACCATCATTATACAGGTCTACAGTATAGTTCCCTGACGATACGGTAGCATAGACGGACATAAAGTTCGGTCTGTCATCTCCATACACTTGAGATAGGATGTATATTACATCATCACCATCTGAAGTAGACGGGAGGTCAAGCCAATCTGGGTTACGTACCCATGCTCTAGAAGTACATGTACCTCCACCACCACCTGAACCTCCTCTTGGTCCTGTTAATCCTACACCTATAGCCATGATTACAGCATATAGATTATACAATCACCACTAGCCATGGTAATAGCTGTGATCTGTGACCCTTTAGGTACCGGTAAGTACGCTCCTGCCTTTACAGTTATTCCTGATAGTCCATAATCAGAAAGCTTTGCTACGCCATTAACAAGGAATTTTGTAAACACTGTATCCGTGTTAGCTACGATAGCGTAACCTGTCAATGAAGTATGATCTCCTGTACCCGTAAGCATTTTAAAACCTCCTGTCCCTGTAATACTCTTAAGATCTTCAGAGTTTATAGAGGTTGTCCTTAAATATTGTTCTGATGGTGTTGATGCTGCCATTTTAATTAAGTCTTTGTTCAAAGATATAAAAAGTCCCTTGAGAGTTTTACCTCTCTAACTCTTTCAATCGGGATTTAGACCTGACCAGTGCTTCCTTTCGGATACCTAGGGTTGACTTTCTTGGTGTTACTTCACCTACACTTACCTATGTGTTGCCTTATGGCAGTCAACCCAAATCGGGCCCTATATTCCGTCTCTTCTGTATCCTATCGGAGAAAACTCCACCTCTATTTAAGGCTACAATCCGACTTCTGACCCCTTACTGCTCTTTCGATCCTCTTGGGTGATCACTTTCGTGGGATACGGTTACAAAATTAGTATAAAAAATTCTCAATACACCAAAAAAATTTTTGAAGTGGGAAAATTTGTGTGAGGGGTGACCTACTTAAAGAACACCCCGGTACATTATTGGAGTTTAAAACCTCCGGTCATAAACAAATAATTATTTAACCTAACATTAAAACGAAATGGATATTACGTTTGAACGTTTCCTAGCGGATCATGGCATGATTAAAGTAACCATCGAAGCTGGTTTAATCAAGAAACAATTGACTCTTGGTCTTAGTAAGAAAGGGCAAGCCCTTGTTACAGACCTCGAGAAAGACACATTGATAGATCCTAAAGCTCATAAAGAGCTTTATGAACTATTAAAACCTCTACTTGACAAGCATGCCAAGGTAGAGATTTGGTAAAGAATAGGGGACTTTGTCCCCTTTCTTTTTTATTATGTGTGTGTCTATAACAAATAGCGCAACAGAAGTGAGTGAGTGTGGCTACCAGACCGCATTCACCACTTTTTACCACTTTTCCTTATGTGTTATCATAACACATATTGTAATAACTATAACATTTACCGACTAAAACTAAAGTCATGTCAGCAGGAGAATTATATAGAAGTAAAAGAGATATTTATAATAAATTCAATCAATTGCAAGACAAAGATAGAGACGCTCTTGCTGATGAGCTTGATGCAGCTACTAAATATTGGATGTTGTGGGAGATTGTTGCTAAGTATAGCAAAATTCTTTATACAGACTATGGTATAGCCTTCAAAGCTTACTATGGTGATGAAAGTGAAGTATAAAATACTTTAGTCGGTGGCCTTGCTTAATAGCGGGTCACTGACTTAACTTATTAACACGCAGATATAAACAAGCTTTCACTGCGGCATATAAATCAAAGAGCCAGGTTGCTGGGATAGAGAAAACCTTAAATAACTATCCATATTTTAATTATAGAAGAGAGCGAAACCTCGTGCAGTAAACCATCTACGGGTTGGTACGATTAACTTAGGTGTTAAGTCACTAAGCAGTTTCGGCTCAGGATAACAGAGCTCTCTTCTTTTTATTTATAAGCTGTAGGGACGTACGCTTTCCATACAGAACAGGTTAAGGGAGCTCACCTAGTGTAGTGATTCTACACATACAAGTAGCTCCCGTTTTTTCTACCGACTAAACTTAAAGTCATGTACCGAGAACCAAGATTTACACTTACTACAAGACCATTTAGTAACGGCATGCCTGGAAAATTTGTTATTCTTGACTGTGATACACAGCAAGTTGTAGCAATATGTATATCTCAAGTTGAAAAAGAAGCTTGGGAAGAGGTAAAAGAATATAACGCAGACTATGAAGAGTCTGTAAATCACAGAGATCCTACTGACGATTACTGTTACGAAGGATAAAATACTATCAACGACTGTTGCCAACACCGTAAGGTGAGACAAAGACTTATGTTTGTCTTTCACAATACCCTGGACATCTTGGTGCCCTGCCAGCGGTTATAAGGACGAGTGAAAGAATAATGTAAAAAGAGTCAGGTTAAGGAACTCTTTATGTAACTCTTTGAGTGGGAATGTACGCCCATGAACAGTCGTTGATTTAATCTTAAATCTTGTGAACTAACGATCAAGATTTAGTTATCAATCCCTAATGAAAGCTACGTGCCTCGTGAAATAGAATGGGTAATAACCTGGTTTGGAAGCTCGCCAGTGCAAGAGCTTCTTTTTTTATACAATCATTTAAAATCATAATAATTATGTATTTAATCAGCTTTGAGTCAATAGAACATAGACCAATTGAAAAGATTGAAGGTGATTTTCCTTCACAATATCTTCGCAAACTGTGGTTTGAGGATAATTTAAGATTTATAATTATTTCTACTTATTCTAACACTATTAAGACACCTGTTGTCTATAATGATCATGGTGAAGAATATTTAGAGTTTACTGATTTTAAATTCTATGACTCATGACATTTATTCTCTTTAATACCGAAAGTCAGTTGGTGAGTTACATCAAACGTAAGCTTGATAAACCGTATTGTCATTACGAAGGATGCGGTTGTTGTGGCTCATCATTGGAGTATCATGTCAATAGTAAAGGTGTACTGTTTCAGGTAGATAAATACTGGCAAGGAGATGCATATTCTACTAATCATACTCCAATTGGAAGAATAAAGAAATATAGAGCGCGGGGATGACAACCTCAATCCTTGAAAAGCCACAAGGTAGCAGAAACTTCACGTTATAGGCGAAGCGTGTCAAGGCAGACAAGTCTTATACGTACTTATTATAGTGCGTAAAGGTCTGGAAGAGGGAGTGTGTCAGCTCTCTCTTCCAAGACTAATCATTTAAACCTTAAAAATCATAATAATTATAATAATCATGAAGTACTATTCAATAGATAATATCGTACTGATAGCTTACTCCGAAGAATTTAATTACATAGCTACATTAATGCCTTCAATTGGTATATTAAAGAGTGGAGCATCAGATGCGAACATTCTTTTATTAGAGTTGACTGGATCTTCTAATGAAATAGATCCGAAAACATTTCAGGAGTTTATTGCAAAGCCTGAAAACAGCATGGATGCTGCACAAGTATCACTTTATTGGAAAACCGTTGAAAATACTAAGTCATGAGAAGAATAGGTGTATTTTTATTTATATCAGCAGTTCCTACATTACTTATAAGTGCTGCTTGGATAGTGTCAATAGGTATGTTTAACTGGATGGAAGCAGTAAGGTCTGAAGTGGCTTTTATGTTTACCATTTTCAGCATTCTATTTGCATTTCTAATAACTTGTTCAATGAGCAAGCATGAAATTTGTGAGTTTTACAAAGGCTTTTGACATGGTAGAAGTATTTGATTGGTGCGTTTGGGTCTTAGAGACCTGCGCACCGCCACTTGGACTCACATATAAAGAACTTAATGTGTGGGTATTTTGCATTATAGAGCCTATAGTATTTGTACTTATGGCTATTTACATTTTAACAACATTTAAAAGGAAAAGATCATGACTAACAATTCGATCATGAAAATTTGGGCTTACAAGCATAAAGGACAGTGGGTATTTGATGACGAAGACAGAGGTTTAGTTAAAGAACCATTTGTTGCAGGTGCAGATACACTTTTAGACATTATATCTAAAGGTAAGAACGCAGTCAGTCTTATATTTTCTGGAGATGATTTTCCTAAAGCGACTCTTGTTATCAATAGAGTTGGTGAAAGTGCGGGATCATTCGGTGGAGGTACAGATTATGTGTTTGAAGCTCCTGGTATAACACTGCCTGTATGGCTTTGTCCAGCATTGTTCAAGTTTTTCAAAGAAGCACCTGAAACTATTTATGTTTATGCTACACCAGCTGAATATAACGAGCCAGGATTCATAGCTAGAACTATGAGTAAAGTTTTAACGAAAATAGGGGAGGTCGTTTGACCTCTTCTATTTAAAACAGGTGAACCTAAGACCTGAGTGAGTAATCACTAAAGAAGATAAGGGAATAAATAACCTTATCCAGTGTACCCTTGAAATGCCATTAGAGAGGGAAACAGTTTAACGCGATTTAACGTTGCATAAATCCTTAAAAGGGTTGACTTAATACACTGAGGAGTTGGCAGCTAGACCATTGAGGGATGGTGCTAATTTAAACGAACCGGTAAGGTCAAACCTACGACCTTGTGATAAAAATTAAGGCACTTTAAGTGCGGTTGTGGTTGAAAACTCCACATCACTAAAAGAAGATAAGGGAAAGTGTAATAAGAATTTTACTGGTGTAACTGATGAGGTAGGAAACAGAACTCATTGGGATTGGTGGAAAAAATATCTAAGTTACACATAACCTTATCCAGTGTACCCTTGAAAGTATAGTCTGCAATGTAGACTATCAGATGCCATTTGAAAGGGACTAACTGCAAAACAGATTTACACTGAGGAGTTGGCAGCAAAGAGATAATGAGCCTGGGCTACATTTATGTAGGATGTGTAAAAGCATTAAGGAATATGAAGTAGTTATCTCGTGACCATTTATAGTAGTTTACTATTATAGATGGTGCTAATCTTAGACAGTTGTGGGATACACTCTTGACAACGATCAACTGTCTCAGGCGCATGTAAAATCGGACATGTTGCTGGTAAACAACCGTGATGGGATAGACCCTCATCTACTAAGATAGTAAGAACCTGGAAAGTCAAGCTGGTTCTGAATTACATAGGTGTACAACTATGTAAACGGACACATATGGTAGGCTATTGCCTATGTGTTT
>Ga0209645_1000032_pt1 | contig 62618 bp, 38 predicted proteins | sample ETNvirenome_6_30_FD_184070 | JGI IMG/M metagenome (GOLD analysis project Ga0209645, IMG submission 184070) | Marine viral communities from the Pacific Ocean - ETNP_6_30 (SPAdes) (version 2) | ecosystem: Environmental > Aquatic > Marine > Oceanic | place: Pacific Ocean | collected 2013-06-19
TGCGTCTAAATTAATTGCCATTTTTTTCCTTTTTTAATTATTAATGGTTATTTATTATTTGTTAATATAAGAAACTTATTTCACTCTACCAAAGGTTTTATAAAAAAAGTTTCAAAAAAGTTTATTTGTTAATTGTTAATTAAGCTATTGTCCACTGAGTAACACCTTCTACAATGTTAACGGCGGAAACTCTCCATGGAACTTGTATATTTTTTAAATATTCATTTGCTTGTTCTACCGTCGTACTAGTTAAAAAATCTGTTATAATTGTTTCTGGATATCCAAACCATAGATCCCAATTTTTTTGTACTTGATTTTCTGTGATTATTTGACCACTTTTAAATAATGAATAATTTGCTGAAAATACTTGCATAACTTTCTTTTTTTAAATATAATGAATATTTTTCAATTATCCTAATCGTTTACTTTGATGTTTCTACAAATTCAACATCATCATACTTAACCTCTACACTTTCACCGTCATCTGTAAGACCAAAAAAGGATTCTGAGTCATTTGGATCAAATCCAGTAAGTTCTAATGAGACAAAAAATCCACTTTCAACTATTTTTTCTCCTCCAACAAAAGCTAAGGCACTATCATCTTTACGAGCAATGTCTGATAAGGTTTTATAATCGAATGGTCCATCAACTCGGCCTTCATTAATTAGGCTCACATCATTAGACATTGGCCGGCCTTTAAATAGTCTTGCATACTGTTCTTTTAATAAATTTTTTTTCATTATCTGTATTGCCCTGTTTTAATTGCCTTTATCTGTTGCATCATACCAGCTTTATCATCTCCTAAATCGTAAAGGAATTCTTTGACTTCATCGTTATATGCAGCGAATGGTCGTTCAGCTTCTGAATCTATGTTCATGCGTATAAAGTTGCCATACTCTTGTTTGTCCATATCCATTACCATGTCTTCTAATTGCACACTCATGGCAAATAACGGATCTGCTGAAAGCGGATTATTTTCTTTTAATAGCGATTTTAATCGTATCATAATTGTTCCAATTTAATATAAATATGCGTTATAAATCAATTCTTTTGTATAAATTTAAATGTATATGCCGCACATCATTACCATCATTTAACATTAATGAATTTTCATACACTGGCCAATTAATGATAAACTTTTTATCTAATATACCATTATTAGATTTTTTAATAATTGCATTCAAAGCATTTACTGTATACAATGTGTTAGTTTCTTTTTTTCTATGTATCATTATGGTATTTGGCGTTTTACCATAATCATCTGGTTCTACGTTATAAGTCACATATAAGTCTGCTCTATTATCTGCATCTTCAAACACAAACAATCTCTTTTCCGAGATAATATATGATTTTGCAACATAATCTGCTACTAGCTCCAAATCTCTTTTATGTGCAAATGTGCATAATAATTGCGTTTTCAAATTTATTCCTACATTGCTTTTAATTGTACACTAGTCATTGAATCTTGACTAGTTGCTTTTGGTTTAGTATTAGGCGCACCAATATTAAATTTATCTTTAAATATATCTGCCAACTCTTCAATTGAATTATCTTTTGACATTATAAAATAATCTTTATTGTAATTTAAAACCATAAACGCATTCCATGGTTCTGAATCAGCGTAATATTTAAATTCTATTGCAGCAAATCTTGGAAGTAGTTCTGCAATATCTAATGAACCATCTGATTTAACGCTTGGTACAAATATTTCAGTTTCTAAATTACCTTGATAATTTTTATATAATTTACGTACTGATCTACCATAAATATCAGCTATTTCATTGGTACGTAATTTTCCTTTTTTAACCAAATCTTTAAAATAAATATCAGCCAATGAATCTTTACCAGATTTAAAATATAATTGTATTCTATTATCTGATGCCACATCTGGGAAATCTTCTGGCAGTTCTTCTCCGTATGCAGCTTCTATAGCTTCAAATACTGTTAAAGCTACATCATATCCAGAGCCATATCCAGATTGACCTCGCATCCTAAATCCAGAAGATTTTGTTTGAGTAGCTTTTAATTCTATTTCTATTCCATCTGCGCCTACATCGCCTTTACTAGGAACGTGGCCACCTTTAAGTATAATACGTAACATATTTTCGCCGGCACCGACATTTACACCGCCAATTGCTGGTCTATAGTTATAAAGCCATTCAGAATATTCTTTTGAAAATCCAATTTTATCAATTGCAGCTTGTAAATTACCTTCTAATCCTAGAGCATCAAAATCAATACCAGATACATCGCCTGTAACTAAATCTTGTAATTGTTTATAACTATCCATTTCAACCGCTTTATCAAACATTGCTTTTGCAGATGGTGAATCAAAATTACGTGATTCTAAACTTTTTATTGCACTTGTTTCTGATGTCGAACTGTCAATTAATCTAGAAAGATATGCTATAAGTTTATCTGGTAATGGTGTTTCTTTTATAACTGCTATAAGATCATCTTTTGTATATCCTTCCATTAGCAATTCATCAGTTGTTTGAATTGTTTCTATAATCGATTCATTTGCCTCATCGTCAATGTCAACAGGTTTAGCATCATGAAATGCTTGATCTAATTGATCTACTTCTTTTACAAATATAGAACCATTCAATCCATTCTCTGTCAGAACTTCATGTAACACGTCCATTTCTTTTTTTGAATAAGGTGGATTAGCATATCCATTAGGAAGACGGAAAAACCATTCGCGAATTATGTCTTGTTGATTCATAAACACTTTCTTTTAAATAAATATTAAACAATTTTAGAAGTCATGTCTGACATGGCATGGTAATTTACACCAGCTTTAATTTTAACCGGGAATTTACCAGCTTTGCTCATTACGGTACGTAACTTTATTAATAAATCTTTACCATCTGATACGTCATAGTCAAATAATAACGAATCATAAGTATATAAAATTAATTTTGTGTTATATTCTGTCAATAATTCATTCACATCATTAATCACTGATAAATTATATTCTGTTTCAGATGCTTGAAGCATATAGTTAAATAATTTATTAGGATTCATTTCATGTAAATGCTTTTTATATAGAGGTCGTTTCATTAACGGAGTTTTAATATAACCTTTCGTTTTAAATATTTTCCATAAGAACTCTATAAACTGCTTTGTTTTTCCGAAAAACGGTACTTTTGCAAAGTCTTTGTCAATACCTCCATATAATAATCGAAATGTAATTTTTTTAGAGTCTTCATATTCTTGTTCTGATATATCTTCCTTACCAAAATATTGTCGTGCAAAATATTCATGAATAGAACCATCTGGTAAATTATATCCTATGATATCAGCAATAAGTCTAGGGTGATATGCATCAAAGTCCATTTCAATCAACATACCACGTTCCCATCGGCTTACAAATGATTCGCGGCAGCCATCATCTTTATTCAATGCAGCATAATTTACTCCACCAAATTTATTGGATGGTCTACCAGTAGTGGTCCATATATTATATTCTGATTGCGCTTTATTATATTTTATACCATTTGCTTTAAAATGATTCACAAATTTTCCATAATCTACTTGTAATCCAGATCTTTCAATTGATGCAAAATTATCTGTTACTACCTGTTCATATTCTTCAAAATCTTTTGTCTTTTCAAATGTATTATATGATTTCATAAACTCTTCACGCATTGCAATGCACCGTTCTATATGACATGTCATTGGTAACCAATCATATGTATTAGTTTCATTATGCCACCACCGGTTCCAAACATCATGAGCAACCGTATTTGTTTCATTTAATGGTAACATTCGATGAGTTTGCCACCATTCTACCATATCAGCGTCATAACACTTTATACCGGTAAAATTAACAAACCGTTTTTTAGCTAAAACATAGATATCATGGAGACTAGTAAGGTCTTGTAAACGTTCGATATTGAGGTTTAAACAATCTGTATGATGGAAAGGAACGATATAATCAACATCATTTACAATTGAATAAATGTATATAAAACATATACGAGTATTTGTATAATGCTGAAAAGGATCTGAATATATTGGTATCCAGAATGATGCCCCGGCTTTAAGCGATATTAATACTTGTTGTAACTCTATTTCGTCTTCAATTATTTGCATGTATAGCAATATAAGAAAAATATTTCATATTACCAAATAGAATTACTTATAAAATTCTAACAGATCTGTTAAATATTCAAATACCTGCGTATTTGATAACGCCGTTATAGCTCGTTGATTTGCATTACGCACTTCTTCTACCGGACCGGTTATGGTCCATATTATAGATATTTTTTGATATAATCCACCATCTATACCACGATTATTTTCATTGTTAACATTATCAAATGATTCTTTATTTATTTCAATTATTTGATCCAAATTATTCTTTTGTTGAACAAAATATCTAGTAAAATTAGCTAATTTATAATCTGCATCTGATAATATAGGAAAATAATATTCAGGTTGCGTATAATTATTAAATCGTGTGCCAGTTAACTGATAATATACAGATGTATTCTCCGATGTTGATATATCTAAATATTGTGTTAATTCTATACTACGTTCATTTGGACTGGACTCGGAGTATATAGAGCCATTAGGAAATCGATGATATAATCCAATATATTCTCGAGCAGTTAACAATCCCATCAACTCTTTACCAGAAGTATATAATCCCTTTTCAATTTTTTCTGTAGGTGTATAAATAGGTAATGCCATTAATCATCCTTTACTATTCGTGATACAGCTGTTAGATCAGTTTGCCAATCATTTTCTTTAATTGTATGTGTATATTTTGTCACTGTAAATACAACACGTGCGCCTCGAGGTAATCTATACCGTTCTGGCAAATAATCTGAGGTTATAGTGTCACCAAAATGAAATCCTTCAATTCCATCTAATGCAATTTCTACTGATAATGGATATGGAACTGGTTCTATAAATTTATTTCGTTCAGCTAAACCATCTGGTTCTAATGTTTCTACTAATTGTTTAATTACGCCTTTTGCTGCGGTTGTTGCATCTGCTGAAAAGGATGTATCGTTAATTTTACTACGAGCGTCAGTTGATGCTGCTCTAACACGTGGTAAATCTTTGGTATATTGGTCAATTGCTGCATTTAAAGCCGCTTCATTTTCTGCAATAATATTTGTAGCTGTACGCGTTACATTAGGCGCACCACCAAATGCTTCGGCTTGAATATCTTTTGGTACTTGTGCAGATAATTTTAAATCTCGTACTCCGTTAACTCCCCTTGCCGGTGATAATACTAATGGCTCTACTGTATCTTTAACGGGTGATTTTTTATTAACAATCCAAATAGTCCCATCTGTATCGGATTCGTTTATTTCTAAAGATAAATTCCAATCACCTCCAGAATTATCACGTATTTTGGCAAATATTTTTCCAAAAAAGTCAATTAAATTTATCGACGAATCTGCTTTTTGTGCTTCTTCAGTAGTACTATCTTGAGCTAAAGGTTTATCACCAAATGCAGTCTGTATAGTACGTAACATGTCACGTGATAGTAATATTCCTGCAGGTGTTCCGGTTATCATATTTCCTTCACTGGCAATACGATCGATACGAAAATCATTATATACATCACTATTGTTTGCATGAAATTTATCACAATTAATTACACCAGTAGTTTGTTGTTCAGTACTTTTTGCTACAGTCATAGATCTTTTCATTAACTGTCTTTCTTTAAAACTTATACTTGGGCTTTCATCAATAATCGCATTTACTGTTTCTGTTCTTTTTTTCATATCAGATGATGGTGGATATGCATTTTCAGGTGTTCCGTTTGCATATGGAAATAACATTTCGAATGGAGATGGGCTCCATATACGACCAGCCGGGAACATTATATCTATTGCAGAATATCCATCATCAAATTTTATGTTATAATTGTTTTCATTATTTGTTAAAATGAACTCATTTACAATATCAACTATCGACTGTAATGTTACATATATAATTCTATCAGATGACAGCCATCCTGTTTTTAATTTTGTAGGTGGATCATATTCATTTGGCGCAGTTAAAACTGCATAATGACCGTTAGTAGTTAATTTACCACATTCGCCATCATCTGGAGTAAATCTTTTTGAATCTAATCTTTGCAATTGAGATTGTACTTGATAATCGATATAATCAAATAAATTTTGCACATCCTGTGTTTCATTTGTATGCTCGTAATCGGTTACAAATGTTAATCCAGCCGGAAATGATTGTATACCATTAATTTCTAATCTATCAAATTCGGCTCCAGTACCTTTAGTAACTCCTTTCAATGAACATTCAAAATAATTTTCTTTAGTTATTTTAAACGAATAATCGTATACACGAAATTCATATGAACCACCTTCAGATGGTTTACTTGGCCCCACATACCCATATTTTACAGTAATTTCAGATCCAGGTATTAATAATGATTTTTCAGCAGCACTGAATGATTTTTCGTCAAAACATGTAAATGATAATTCTACTCGTCGTAATGAAGCAGCCTCTCCTTCTAAAGAAATTTTAACATCTTTAAGTACGGGCGCAGCTCGACCAGTACCTAACGGATTATATGTACTATCCATGGTCCAGGTTGGATATGGTAATTGAAAATCTTTACCTGTAACTGTTACAAATGCATTGCTACGTATACGATTAGACGTTTCAATATCTTCTTGTCTTACTTTGCTTTCTCTATAGTAAAAATTTCCAGCCATTATTTGTTTTCCTCAACCTCTCGCAAGCGGTCAAGCAAATCAGTAATTGGAAAAGGTATTCGTATTTGTAACCCAGCGGGTACCATCATTGTACCTTTACCTATATTATTTGCATGTGCTAATACCCACCAATACCTTGGGTCTTTGTAAAATTCGTTTGCCAACAAGTCTAAACGATCTCCTTCGCGAGATATAATATAAAGATCACTTTGTTGTTTTGGAAATTGCGGATATCGAGTGATATTATATTTATCGCGATCTGTTTTTGTGTATTGATATCTATCCATTTGTTATAGACCCTTCTCTATCATTATCTACAGTTCCTTCAACTAAGTCTGGAATATCATATACTGGGCTGGTAGTTTGTGGTCTATCTCCTAGGACTACACATGACATGGCAACACTTGTATACATTGGATGTTGTCGATTTTCATCAATCTCCCATGGTGTTTCATTATCCCAATCATATCCTAGATCTTGTATAATCATTGGCCGTTCATCGAATAACTTTCCTATAGTAACATTTACCGTATTACCAAAAAATCCTTGTGAGCCATATGTTGGATGAGTTAATAAAGCTAATTTTCGTAATTTTTTCCATATCTCTAGACCATCATTTTTATTTTCGATTACTACCATAAAATCAAATGATATGTTACGTTCAAATCCTGAATATTGATATCTTAAATCGGCTCTGCCTTGGTCTGCTGCTGAATTCCAACTTGGTGCAAAATTATCAGATAACATACCTAAATATGCTTTAAATTTTATATCAATTTCTCTAAAAGAATTACTAAATTGAAAATCTATTAATGAATAATTTTCAGGGTTGGATATATCTTCTGTTAATCTCGTTTTATCAATTGTATCTATCAATTGTAACGTGCTATTAAAATTACTTTTACGAGATGTTACTGCGTCATAATGCGTATTATTACCTGTTTTTCCGTCTCGTATCTCTCGGAAATCTATAATTGTAGTACTATGGTTACGTCTTGGAATCTGTCCATAAGACACAGCTTTATATTTACCTAATAATGATACTTCTTTCTTTGTCTTTTCAAATCCAGATATTTCAGGTGCAGTATTTCCTAATAAACCCGGGTCTGATTGTAATTTAATTTCAAACTGATCTTGTAAATTTGCTTTGGTTGTATCTTCATATCTACGTATTGTGGTGGCTCCTATACCACCAACCGATTTTGGTCCCGTAAGTCCAGATAATGTTTGAATGGCCTTACCAGGGAAATTATTAATTAAATTAGACTTAATTTGTATTTGCTCTAATGTAGCATTTTGCGGTAAAACCGAGTTGCCTATTATTAATTCGTTTGTTAATCGAATTAATCGATTATTATCTATTTGTGAATGTAATGGTGATGATTTTCGTGCTTTATGAATTCCTTCATATGTCGAGCCAGGTGCTCGTACCACCGGTGGCATAAGACGATCAGTTCGTAAACCTAATGGAGCTCCTATTGTATTTGTGATAGGCGATATTGGATCATATATTTTAGTTAAACCTATACCAGCTCTACCTGCAATATTTTCTGTGTTAGGATTCATTAATTGTTGAGCAAATTGCTTGGCAGTAAATATAAGACCTTTTGGTGATAATAAGAATTTGGTTACTCGTGCAGTATCTCGAATAATTGCACGCGGAGAAGGTCGTCCAATAATTTTATCAATTTTTTGTGGAGTATCTTTGCGAGATAGATCGGATGTTAATTCAATTAATGCCATTATCGTCTCCTATATGAATCTGATGTTCGTATTGTTTTAGCAACTAATTGACCGTCCATTTCTATAACAGTACCCATTGATATTAATTCTCGCAACAATGCATTTGTTTGAGCAATTGCTGCCGCCACATTTCCTCCGCCACCACTAGAACCATGGCTTGGACTCATAGAAACGCCATCATTTCGAGTACCTTGGAATAATCCGCCTTCTCTTGGAGACATTACAACTGGACCACCATTAGGATCAATTGACAGGTCACCTACTTTTGACGCGTTTTTTATCATACCTACTCCGGTTGCAACTGCAGCTGCTGCTAAACCAAAACCAAGTATTGGAACTTTACCGAATGTGTTAAATGCATTTTCAGCCATAGAAGCAATAGCTGTGCCGATTTTCTTTCGATATATTACACCCATTGTAATTGCTATACCAGTTAACAATGGTGCCATTACAGTAAATCCATCTACCATATATCCAACAACATTGGCTATACCTGTAAATATTTGTAATAACACTTTTCCAATTGGCATCAATGCATTAGATAAATCATCAGCTGCTGCTGAAAAATCTTTTGCAATTTGTCCGGTAAGTTCTTGTTGTGCTACTAATGTCTGCAATTGTTGTGGTGACATGTTTGTTATTTCTGCTGTTGTTAATCCTAAATCTTTAGCAGCTTTTACTCTGGCTTCGTCACTTGTACCTAATTTTTCTTGAATTGCCATTGATTTGGTTAACTCACTTACAGTCATTCCAGTTGCTTTAGCTAATTGACGTTGAGCCAATGGCCGCATAGCTTCAAATTCTGCTAAAGAACCTACATTGGATAAAACTTCTTGAGTTGCTTCTGCAATTTTACCATCTAATGCCAATTGCCGTGCTAAATCAAAGTTTACCATTTTACCAGTCATTGCCTGGAATTCAAATTGAGCTGATATAGAATCTTCAAAATTTAACAAGCCATCAGCCACTTTGGCCATAGTAGATAATTCTACTCCTAATTTAGCAGCTTGAACGGCTGCTTCACGTAATGCTTTAACATTACCTCCAAAGTATTTGGAAACTTCTTTAGCATTAGCTGCTATATCCTCAGTTACTTTACCAACTGATACTCCGGCTTTTAATGCATCAGCTGATACGGCTTGCAATGCTAATGATGCATCCTCACCTCCCATACCCATACGCATGAATTCATTAGTAACTGCGGCTGCCTTCTCTGCTCCTATACCAAATGCCTTTCCTGTTTCTGCTATATTTCCAGCAATTGCTCCACTCAACATGTTGGCATTACCAAATTCTTTAACCGTAGCTTTTTGTACTTCTAATATATCAGTGGATGTTGCTAAATTTAATTCACTTGAACGAGCTACAGATTTTGCTTCTTTTACCAATGCTTTGGATTGTGATAATGTGAGGCCGGTAGCTTCAGCTATGCCTTTTGCTTTCTTTTCAAAGTTTACAAATACAGCAACTAGACCAGCTACTAATGCAGCTATAATCGTAAATGGGTTTATAAGTCCTTTAGCCGCTCCACCAAAAGCTTTTAATCCATCTGCGAAAGTCGCACCTTCTTGCATCATAGCAGCGCCGGCTGCGTTGAAAGAAGCAGTTAATCCATCTGTCAACTCATCAAATCCTAACAATTTGTTTAATGCTGCACCACCTGGTAAAGCTCCAATAAACGATTTTGCTCCTTCTACTAATCCGGCCATCTGATCATTAACATTACCTACCGTTTTTCGAATGTTCTGCATTGTTTTGTTTTGTTGTTTTAACCTTTCAAGTACTTTCTGATTAAGTTTGAACGCATTCATTTCTGCATCATATTGCTGCTTTGATATTTTATATTTTTTTTCTCTTAATTGAGACATTTCTCTTGCAAGATCGCGTTCAGTCTGTGCAATTTCTAAACGTTGATCAGCTGCTTGTAAAATTTTAGCTTCATCTCTTAAGAGTTGTTGTTGAAGATCGGCAGTTTCGCCCATGGCATCACGATATAATGTAGCTTGTGCTGCTGCGCGCTCTAAATTAGAGGCCTGCTGTTTAGCGTAATCTGCGGATTTTTTGTCTGCCATAATATATTACATTCTGTTAATCATTGCTTCTAAACGAGGATCGATTGATCCATGCTTTTTTTTGTATGTCTTTAAATCATTTTTGAGTTCTTTAGCTATTTTATTCATGCTATCAGTGGATGCAATAAACTCTGGATCGTTTTCTAACTTCTTTAATGCCTTTCGTACCATTGGCCTTAAGAACCATTTTAATAATTTTAATGATAATCCTTCATCAATGCGATTAATTTCATTGAGAGCCTTTTTTTCAAATTTACTTGTAGCCATACAGTATTATCCTTTTAAATAAATATTAACGACGGTTGATTTTAGGGGCCATGGCACGAGATTTAGATTTCATCTCTTTTATAGATTTTTCTCGTGATTTGTTCTGATCTTCAAATAATTTGTTAAGACGGCGCATATAATATAACCTCATATATATAGGCATATTGCGCACTTCAGTATAAGAAAATGCTCCTTGACTATGATAAGTTAAATCAAATATTTGATCTGCAACATTTAATCTATATTTACGCGTCAGGCCAAAAAAAGTCGAGTCCGATGGCAATTGGACTGCGAAAGGTATCACCGGACTCTCCATCCGGTACTTCAACTGATAAATCAATTTCTGGAGTAATAGTTTTAAGATATTTTCTTATTGCACGAGAATCAATAGCTAATAGTTCTGTATCAATGAATTTGCGAACTTTTACAAGGTCTTTATCTCCATCAACCCCTATAATAACATGTTTCAATGTCGTTGTTAATGTGGCATTACGCTTTAATTTCATTAAATTTTTAATTTCAGCATCTATTTTACGTTGTTCTCTTTGAGTTAACAATTGTAACAATACTTTGCGTTTACTGGCCGGAAGTTGAAATTCGAATTCATTTTTGCCAGATTCATGTGCAGACCAATCAATTTCTTTTTCTGCTAATTTAGTTAAGTCAACAGTAACCTTATGCTCCTCACCGGTCTTTGGATGAGTAATTGTAATCTCATAATCTTTACCATATCCTAAAACTCTAGCAGCTATCATTACTGCATTTTTATCACATAATAACAAATCATTATATTCGATTGGAGTTACTATCAAAGCTTTAAATAATTTATCTAATACTACGCCTTGCTTAATAAATGAATCATTTGTAAGAATATCTTCTTCTTTTGCAGACATATACTTCATTTCTATTGTACCAGAACGAAGTGGTGAACCTTCTGGATATAATTTTCCTTTACTTGGTAATTCAACCATTTCGGTTGGAAAATCGTAAACGTTTGTTTCTTCTGTAACATTTGATTCATATTTTGCTTTTGCAATATCTTTTAATTGTTTATCAGATAGCGGCTTGATCGGATAATCATCGTTAACTTGTTGCGACATAATGTTCCTTTAATAACTTTTATTTAATATAAATATGAGTATAGTAAAAAAGCCCTAATTTCTTAGGACTTTTTACTAAATATAAAATTAATTAGAATTGTAATATTGCATAATCATATTTCAATGTTAATTCGATATTAACTGGATCTTCAGTTGCCCAATCCATATCACCAAATGTTGCTGCTGATATAAATGCTCCTTTCAAAGTCCATTCTTCAACTTTGTCCCCAACCGGACCTAAAGTATTAAAAGTAATATCCTTTTTATAGAAATCTGAATATCCATCTCTACCTGTTACAGATTCATGATGTAAACGAACCCATTCCATTACTGCCTGCGCTCCTGATGGAACAACTGGATCATATAATGTTACAGTTACATCTTGCCATCTAGATTTACCTTTTAACTTACGTTCAACGTTAATATGGTCAAGAATAACTTCTCCTTGATCAATTGATGGACGTGATGCAGCTTTTATAAGGTACGCTGGAATACCTTCAATATACATGATAAACCTATTAGCCATTTTAGGCTCATAAGCTGTATAAAATATTTCGGTTGGGTCAAGTAATTCTGCCATCTTTTAATTTTCCTCTTTTATATAAATATCACATTTTTCAGATTTTATTCTGGAAATGATGCACCAGTTGGTAATATATTAAAGTCAACTACAATGAATTCAGCTGTTTTTGCCGGCTGCATGAATATTTGACCTTTCATTTGGTTTCTATCAATTACATCTGCAGTATTGTTTGATTCATCCATTACTACTTTAAATGCATATAAACCTTGTCTTTGTTGTATGTTTTCAAAATATGGATTAACAATACTTAAGAATCTATTTCTAGTTGCTGCCGTATTATTTTCAAATACTAAGAATTTAGTAGACGATGCAATGAATTTCTTAGCAGCTATTAACAATCTACGCACATTTACACGATCTAATGCCGATGCTTTCTTTTGTAACGTTTTTTGTCCAAATACGGTAACACCTGCATTAGGGAACGTTGCAATAGGATTCACATTTGAATCATACAAAGTATCTCTGTTAGCATGAGTTAATTTACGTTCTGCCTGAACTGCGATATCAATACCACCTCTATTTAATCCTGCAGGTGCAAACCATGGTGCCGCTACTCGATCATTAAATGCATATACCGAAGGTATCACAGTAGATGCTGGTACCCATACATTACGTCCTAATTCATTATCAGGTATTTTTATCCATGGCCAATATTCAGCTACATAATTAGAATCTCTTGCTTCTGCCTTAGCAGTTACATTTGGTATAGATGTTTCACCGTATTTAACTGGATCCATTACTAGGAAACAATCACCGCGATCTTCTACCATATTAACTGCTTCTGTTAATACAGCAGCATGATTAGTTTCACTATCACATAATCCTGGTAAAGTTAATAAATTAATATCATATTCATCTTGATTTTTTAATAATCGAATTGCATCGATATATGCATTTTTATCTGATGTTAATCCTAAATTAAATCCTTGTACATTTGTATCTTCAATTTCATTATAGAACTTTCTAGGATGCTGAACTGCCCCATCTGCTCCTCCTGCAAATGCACCAGATGTTGCTGCTGGCAATGATGCAGATAAATCAGCATTTCTAATGTTTCCATTTTCATCCAAGTAATTTAATGTTTTTTGATTTACATTACTAACACGTACAAATTTAGATCGATTTGGATAATCACCTTGATATGCAATATAAGGATCGGTAGTACCAACACCTGCTATTGTCGCTTTTTGATCGCCTATCACTCTAGCAATATAATTTGTTGAATTAGGATCTAACGTAACATTATTATATTGTTCTACAATTTTCATTCTATTTTTTGTATCATCGCCACGACGTATCAATAATTGGAAAGTACCTTTATTTGCATTTACATTATTAATTTCCCATCGTAAATTGTTTGCTGTACCATTTGATAGTAATTCATTTGTACCAATAGTTCCTACACTATTTTGATCTAAACCAAAAGATAATGTTTCTAAAGTAAAACAATTTCCATTTGATGTTTTTCCGGCGCCACCTGCCAATGTTAATACATCGCTCATATTATTAGCTGATCCAGTATCAACAGATATTGAATTTCCTTCAGAACCAGCACTTGATGCAGATAATCCTAATTTAGTAGTTAAATCAACTGCTGTTACTCCAATGGCCGCGGTATTTATTTCAGATACTAATTTATCTAATACGTCTTCGGCATTTGAACCAGTATTAAAGTAGTATATATTTCCAGTATCAACAGGAATACCGCCGGCTGGATCAGCTGCTATAAATCTATATTCTGATCCACCTACTGTAATTTGAAATTCATCATCAGGTGTTTGACCATGGTCATTCAGAAGTACAAATTCTCCAACTGCTTTACTAGCATCAGAGCCACCCACAGTAGATCCAGAAACGGTTGCTGTTGCTGGTGCTGCTGAAGCATGCATTGTACGTACAACTGTTAACGTATCAGCGTATTTTAAATACTCTTGAGCAGAATAATTAGTTAAATATTTATATGAATCTTTACTAGTACCAGATCCGGATTCAAAAACTCCTCCAAATATATTAACAAATTCTGAATAACTTGATACGGTTACTGGTATATTCGCCGGACCTTTTGCTGTAGGTCCAATTACCGCAGCGCCTATTGCTGCGACACCTGCCGGTAAAAACGATTGGTCTACTTCGTTAGTAAAAACGCCCGGTGATATTATTTTTTCGGCCATTTGTATGCTCCTATTTTATAAATCAATTTCTTATAAATATTAACGTAATACGCCAAACAATCAATTTTCAGGAACAAACTCTCCGGTATTTATATCAACAGTACCTATACCATATTTTTCATTTAATGAACCGACTAGTTCTGTTTCTTCAACTCGTAAATCTTTAAATTGTCCTTGTAATGCAGATTTTATTTTTTGAAGCTCTTCAAGTTCTTCATTAACTAAAAATAATTGCAATTCTACTCGACCTAATTCTGATATTATTCTAGAATTCCCAGTTTGTAGGTCTGTAACTTTTTTTAATTCTTCTTCTGTAAACTTTTTTGTTTCTGCCATAACTTATTTTCCTTTTTTTAATATCCATTTGGCGGTGGATCTGTTATATTGGTATTATCAGTTTCATATTCATTTCCAAACGTAATACGTTTAACTGAATATTTTTTTTGTATTGTTGATTTGCGCAATTCATCTGACATTAACAATGTGGCTTTACATGTTAATGGTAATGTGGCTCTTACTATACGATCTTCCCCAGTTGCGTTTAATGTTTCAAATGTATAATCAGAAATGTAAGTTGGAAATTTCCATGTAGTTCCCCACGCAAACCCACCAGTTGGCATTATCTGTTCTATCAATGAATTCATTTGTTCTGTATATTCTGTCCATAGCAATAATTCATATGCAACGTCAATGTATTCTGGTACTGCTGCTACATAATATTCGTTTAATGGCTTTGATCCTTGTTGCACAGAAAATCGATCATATCTATTTACTTTTGTATGTTTATTTTGTAATATTTGAGCATTACCAGCCGGGTTATTATTAACATCTAATTTTTTTAACATATCACGTTCAGTAATAGAATTACGCCGTATACTAATAATAGGCGTCATAATTTTACCTTTACGATCTCTCATATATCCTCGCGACTGTACTTGTGCCCATTTTTCTCCATTAGAATACATTACAGGCACATCGATTGTTTGCCCATTTTCTATAATTTGAGGATGTATTATATCTTGTATGTATGACATAATAGCCCAATCGACATCTTCTATAGTACATTTTGGTGTTTTTATAATATCATTATCACGACGCACATGATTTGCTCGATTAACTTCAGCATTGCGAGAAAAACTACTATATGTTTGTTTTATTTCCTTTTTAGCCATTACAAGTTCCTAGGTATATGTTTTGTCGGATTAATACCAGTTCTTACTTCTTGTATATTTAATCGATTTCTTCTAGTTACATGTGCAGTTACTTTAATTGCAACAGATAATCCAAATTCGCCTCTGTCAGATTTACCTATATCAGATTCTGGATTTCGACCAGTCCAATATTGAGAAGATCCTACCCCATCTATTTCATAAAACTCGTTATCATATTCTAATATATCACCTTCTTCTACTATAATATTTTTATCTTTAAGATCTGCGCGTAAAAAGCTAAATTCTCCTAATCGTGTTGAATCATATGCATCATCACCAGTATATGTTTTATCTTCTTTTAATATTAAACAATTAAGACGCATTGGAGCATAATAAGTTTTACTATCAGATTCATCATACATATTAGCCTGCGTATCATTTAAACTTAATTTGTAAAAAGCAACCTCTGTATCAATAAATCGATTAATTAGTTCACGATTTATCGATTTAATTAAACTTGCGTCTCGCGATGAACCAAATAATGCCATTATTATCCTATATAAATTTTAAGTGGTATCTTATTCATTTGTTGTAACATTGCATCCGATTCCGCTTGTTTACGTTCTAATTGTGCTTGTCTAGACATTGTATCAAGCGTGTCTTTAAGTTCTGTTATAAGAGCCTCTTTTTCAGTTTGTCCGGCTGATAATAAGTCGCTTCCATTTAAAGTTACTTCAGCGTTTGGAATTGGTATACTAGAATATTTTCCTCTAATAAATCCTAACATTTCTTTTGCTAAAGCTAATGTGTATTTACGAATCCATTGTTTACCAACATCATTTACATTTTTATATACTACGTTATTATACGGTACATTTGAAAAATCTGAAACTGAGCCAATATTACTTTTTAAAGGATTACTGCGATCCGATTTTAAAATATAATCAAAATATATTTTTGTAAAATTAACACCATCTGGTATTGGATGAATTTTAAGTCTATTATTTGACATTTCAAATGACCAACCAGATTTTCGTATTTGGTCATTAAATTCAATTGCTTGTAATCGCAACATATCGGCATATAAAGGCATCATCATAAATGATACACCAGGTGAATAGTTGCCCCAACCAAAAGTTTCCATCATTTGCTGAGAACCTAATCCTGTTCCTACTAATGGATCAAAATATTTTACTATTGCCGGTGGTGGAAAATGTAGTAATTGTTTTATTTCTATGGCATCTGTACCCGGAGTACCAGATTCTAAAGATATTATTGATGGATCTGTTAGATCATATATTTGTTGATTTTTAGTTACAGAAATTGAACCAGTGTAATATGTAACATTACCACCAGATCCGGCTTCAGTTCCATATTCTTCTGCCAATTCAATTAACCCACCAAAATTTGGTGATACTTTTTTACCTGTTAAATTTGAACCAGTTGCTGAACCGTATAAATTTAACATATTATCACGTATATTATATGTATTTAATTGACATCCATATTCAGAAACAGCTTCTTCAAAACATGCAAAAAAGTTTGTAGATTGCAATTCTATATCATTGATAGGATACCCCATACGTTTTGCGCACCATTCGGCTACTTTTTCTGCATCTGATTGAAATGATGAATCCGTATCATATAAACCAAAAGGTGTATCACCAGTAAAAAATGATGATGAACCGGGCCATATCGCGATATTTTGTGCCATTACAAATCCTTTTATATAAATATTATAAAGATGAAGAATAATGTGGTTCTACAGATGGTAGATCATAAAAAATGAAGATGATACCATCGTATCATTGTAAAGCTGTTCCTACGCTTTGATTGGTAGCAGAAAAATAACCAAGCGTTTTTCCAAAACTAATATGATGTGGTATAAGTCGTGGGTTAGCAAATGCTATAAGCTTTCCGTTATTATTATTGTCTACTCTCGCAGAAAGATAAAGTATGGATTCATTGGAAAATTTTACATACATTCTAAGTCGGTTCCAAACGCCGGCATGTACGTCTTGTCTCCTAGAATAAAATGTAGCGCCAGTACGTGGAGAATCCAGGCGAAATCCAGTGTCGCCTGACCATGGGTTAAAATCACCATCAATTTGTGAATGTTGATTGCCATCAAAATCATAATTACCTTGTCCATCACATCCAAACAAGAATAACTCTACTGACAGAGGCGAATTTGGAGGATTTGTATCAGCAAAAGGAGCCCAAGTGTAACTAGATATTCCAGTTTCAGTTTCGGTCCATGTATTAGATTGAATAATACGTGCCCATATACTAAATTCCCAAACTACATCAGCTGCTTGGTCATAACCAAAAAAACCTACAAAATTATGTGCTATCATATAATTTAGATCGCCGGTGTATTGATTTGTATAAGTATCATTATTACCAGCTAATACTGCAAAATCATAAGTACTAGGATCGTTTTGTGGTGATACAGCTGATATACGTTTAACAAAACCAGTATTAGTAGTTTGCCATGGGATAGGGGGAGTGAATGCATTCGGTGGCATCCAAGCTTCATAGTTTGTATAAGGCTGTGCTAATGCAGTTGATTGCATTGCTCTACATCTGGATGATCCTAGGTATATAGGATATGACGGGTCCCGGGCGCTTCGGCTACCACTTAAGAATGATAGATTACTTGGCATCGTTTAACCTCTTTTTGAGAACGTCTACTTCAGTTTTTAATTCTTTAATGGCCTCGATTAAATGAGGAACTAACTGTTCATATTGCACTGTTTTATATTCAGAATCATCTCCGGCGGGTGCATGTAAAGGTAACTGCATTTCTTTCACAACTTCTGGTACATGTGGTTCCACTTGCTGGGCAATTACTCCTAATTGAGGTCCGGTGTCTCGATATTTCCAATCATATCGAACTCCTTCCAAGTTACAGATGGTATCCAAGCTACCGGTTAACAATTGTATATTTGTTTTTAATCGTTTATCTGATACAGTAGTTGAAAATGCGATAAGATCATCTGCAAAATGCACATGCTGATCTTGATTAACACGTATTACTTCGTTTGATGTGGTATGCGGATCTTGCCCATTTGGAGCAGTACCAATAGATAAATACCCACCTTTTGCACTCGAGCCATGAGCCTCTGATGCAAATGCTGCTATATATGCAGATGATTGTAAAATATTATCTGGTATTGTGGTGGTATCGTTATCTGCAGAATCAAATCCTATACCTCCTAATAATTCATCGGTACCGGTGTTAGAATCGTTACGTATAATTTGTATTCCTTGACTACCGTCATTTCCAGATGTAATAATATCTAATTTATTAACTGGTTCCCAGCCATTATCACCTATAGTCATGTTTCCGGCAGTTTTAATTGCGGTATTGGTAATTTTAGCTCTTAACGTATTATTCGTTACAAATTGAATTTCGTTGTCGAAAACGAAAGATATAGTGTCACTGGTATCACGTCCTAACACTAAGGAGCTATTATATATTCCAGATACATGATTTAATGTTGACTCTATACTTACTGCACCAGTAGCTGAATTATAATCTATATCATTACCTGCAGTTATTAGAGTCGGCGTGCCGCCTCCACCAGAACCATAACTACCGGTATACATTAATTCATCAGTTGAAGTATCGTATACCAATGCCATAATATTATCATTATGAGTAGTTGTTTCAGATAACCCGGCAAATAACTTTCCAGATGCACTTATGTCACCAGTTACTGTCAATGCTTTAGTTGGTTTAGTTGTTCCTATACCAACTTGCTGATCATGATCAATATACATTGCTCTGGTAACGGTACCTCCATTCTTAGTCCAAAAAGACAACGCTCCTTCACTTTCAGAGCCGGCATCATCAGAATTATCATTTACCCAAGATATCCTAGCCCATTCGTTACTGTTATTAGAATCACTAGCCCACATGGAAATATGACCTTCTGTAGTTGCTTTAATATCTCCTCCGGGTACATCTCTTTCTAATTTTACTACTTGTACAGATGGTTGACCTGATGAAAAGGCTGTATTGTCTACTACATGTAGCTTGGCTGCCGGAGATGGTGTTCCTATACCTACATTACCACTAACTATGAGGTGACCTGATGCACTTATGTTACCGGAGGCTGTTATATGGCTCTGAGCAATAATTGGTTTATAAAATGTAGATTTTGATTCAGATATTTCTAATACCGGTACGCTATCATTCTGAAATGCATGTTTTGTAGATTCGTATATTATCCTACTAGATGCTCCGGAGGATGCATCTGCTATCAAAATTTGATTTTTCAGTTCTCCTGATACGTTTCCTAATTTAAGTTGTTTACTAACATCCATTAGAATTCCATTGGCAGGAGTTCCTATGCCGGCGGTGTTATCTCGTCGACCTATAAAAGCATCAAATCCACCAAACATTAATATTGGGAAAAAGCTAGCTACATCGTCTGCAAAAGACTCTGAATATGAAAAGTCTATAAGATTAGACTCATTATCTATACCATATGGCCGTATCTGTAATGCCGATGCGGTTATGCTAGTATGCACTTTCAATGATCCAGAAATTCCCACATCTACAGATGATGTTAATTCTTGACCGGAATCATGCCAATGTGTATTTGTAACATAAGATGCGGTAACTGCGTTTGTAACCGTACCAATTATATTATACGGAGCACCATGTATCTGAATTTCTTTAATTGCAACACCAGACGTTCCATGGAAGCCATCAAAAAAGCGAAATTCAATATAATTAAATGGTTCAGCATTATTAAACGTTATGGTACGATCATGATTTGCAACTGCAGTAGTGAAAACATCTCCTGCATCTAGTACAGTCTCGTTAATATATTCTCCAGTCTCAGTGTTATAATCATCAAAGCCTACTACAGTGATTTTAGTAGCGTTATTGCCGGAATCAAACTGTACAATCCTATATGAGATAGGAATTGGTGCATATCCTAATTTTTTTTCTAACTTATATATTATCTTAGGATTACTATTCATTCTGGCGGCATTCCACCTAAGATGTTGGCCTATGGAAGTCGCAGATGAAACAGGAAACGCATTATCAAATGCCTTTTCAGAGCTGTCTGCATCACCGGTGGTAATAAGAACTTTAGAATCATCATTAAACCCGGTATTAAAATCGTTACCTAAGCCCAGATAACTTTCTTCTTCTTTCCATATATCTGCTGCAGTAAGATCGTTAAGTGGTAATATACCGTTAGTGCTGCTAAGGTCTGGGGTAACAGTTAATGTACCGTTAATAACTGCATTACCATAATATGGAAATGTATCTTGTGCATTTTCAGCATAAGATGCGGTCATAACATAAGATGCGGTTGCAGCATAAGATGCGGAAGTTACAAATGATGCGGTTGCAGCATAAGATGCGGAAGTTACAAATGATGCAGATACCGCATATGATGCAGAGTTTGCTGATTCTGCATATAAAGCATAAGAACCGGTTCCTACAAATTGAGTTGCTGTAACAATACCAGCATCAAAATATTTAATATCATAAACTATAATTCCAGTGTCTAATGCAGATTTTGGTACAGAATATCGTATATAATTAAATGTTTGATGATTTTCAAATTGGAAAGTACGAGTCGGAGAAGTATTATATCCAGAACTATCAACTGGTCCTCTATATATTCCTGTCCAATTAGTACCGTCCTGTGAACCAGAAAGTTGGTGTTGGCTTGGCCACCAGCTGTTAGTCCAGCTTGGGAATAAGACTTCAAATTTATTTATTATAGGTGAATATCCTAGTTTTGATTCTACGTTATAATCAATAGTAACTGAATCAGTTATATCACTTTTGCTTATTCCATAACCAGTTGATATTAGACCATCAAATACGCGACCTAAACCATGGTAAATTGCATCCATACCTGTTGTAGACGGGTCTGGACTTTGTGTAACAAATAATGAATCTACAGAAGTCAATAAATCTAATTCAGTAGTTTTAAACTCAATTGAGCCAGTAAACTCTGCTCTTCCTGTATACGGAAATACCGGTGCTGCATTTAATGCATGAGATGCTGTTACTGCGGTTAATGCAGTTAATGCATGAGATGCAGTTACTGCTGTTGCTGCTGTTGTTGCATTTTCAACGGTACCAAATATATTTGTTTCTGATGAATATAATATAATTTCTTCTATTTTTACACCATCCGTTCCATGGTATCCATCAAGGAATTGAAACATTATAAATTTAAATGGCATGTTATTATCAAACTCCACAGTGCGATCATGAGCTAGGCTGTACTCAGTAGTACCAGGGTCTAAAGTTGTAATACCTGCCATACCGGTACTATTGAATCCGTATACTTTAATTTTAGTAGCGCTCGAATTAGGGTTTAAAAAAGATATATAATATTTGTTAAGGATCGGAGCATATCCTAATTTTCTTTCTAAGTTATATATTAAATAAGGACTTTCATCTAATTGTGATGTCGTCCATTGTAGGTAGTTTGCACTAATGCCAACAATACTGTCAAATGCATAATGTGGATTATCTGGATTCATACCAACTGAAAGAACAATAGACTCACTAACGTCAAAGGCTCCTATTATATCGCCAACCACATTACCTTCTTCAATATTCACATCATCTTCAGTAAGATCGCGGATCGGTAGTACACCCGATCCATTATCTACAGTTAATATACCATTAATAACTGCTCCACCATAATATGGAAATGGATCTTGTGCATTTTCAGCATAAGATGCGGTCATAGCATAAGATGCGGTACCTTGCAAACTACCCGTAAATGAATATGCATTAACAGAACCTGAAATACCAATTGATTTTGATGATGTTAATTCAGTACCAGTATCATACCAAGACCTAGATGCTTCTGTTAAAATATTTTCACCGTTATAAGTAAATGTGCTACCAGTAATGCTCACTGAACCAGTAAATGAATGTTGAGTAACTGCCGCATCTGATCCAGAACCAAAATTAGTTGAACCTGACGTTACTGCAAGATCATCAATAGTTACTGCTATTCCTTGCAATCCAAATATGCTACCGCCAATTCCTAAATCTCCTTGAACATTTGCACCACCAGTTAATGTTAAACTAGACGCTGTTATATTAGATGAAGCAGATATGTTAGTAGCAGATATATCGGTAGTTACATAAATGTTCTGTGCATATATATTAGCGCTAGAGGATATATCACCTATCACTTCTAATGATGCACTTGGATTAATTGTTCCTACGCCTATTCGTCGATGAGTAAATGCATCAGCTTCTGTTACATCATATACAGTACAAGATGCTAAGAACCAATGAACTGGCTCAGTATATACTAATCCATCTGATGGTACAATATAAACATATCCAGCATCGTCATAAGTATCGGTGGTACTAGATCCTACATGATTTATACGTGCATACCATTCCCATTTACCAGTACCAATACGATCAGTTAGCCAATATGTGGTTTTGTCTGTACCTTGATGATTTTCTTCGTGTACTAACTCGTGACCAACTGGTACCAATGCTTTAAATATCTGCACATATGTATGATTCATTTGGTTGGAAGATTGAACAAAGAGATCGGTAGAATTAGAATTTGGATTACGATATCGTTGTATAAATCCACCTAATCCCGGTGTAACTGTTCCAACGTTACCTGTTCCATCATATGATATACGTAACACATAACCAGATGAATTCGGTACACCTAACGAATCTAAATTAGTTTCTCCATTACCTTCATGTAGTAAATTTGCCCAATTAACAGAATCTGCATCAAAGTTAGTTGGATTAGCTAAATCTAGATTCCATTTGAATCGCGTAATTGTTACTACATCACTGCCGGCGTTATTATATACTAAAACTCCATTTGTACCATCTGTAAAATCTGTATCTAATCTTAAACATTTACCAGAATTACGTATTGATGACACAATAGGATTGAATGCTCCTCGTGTAATATTGGCATTACTAAAATCTAATATTTTACGATTATTGAAAGCCAAATTACCAATAATATCAACTGTTTCTGTCGGGCTTTCAGTTCCTATACCAACTCTATGGTTTGAATTATCTGGTATTAACATTAGACGGCCATCATGTTGATCAGTACCTCTAACTCGTAATAATACATTTCCTTTGCCGGTATTATCATTTGCAGCATCTGTTATCTCTAATTCATTTCCTCCTGACGCTACTTGCAAGAAAACGGCATTTGCTTTTTTACCAATTACTAAACGACTTCCATGGAAAGATGCTAATTTAGCGAATGTACTATCATTAGACAATGGACGAATATGTATTGCATCTTCACTATATATTGCTCCGGATGCTGATACTTCGCCAGTAACTGTTAATTTTTTTGCTGGAGATGAATTTCCTATACCAACGTAAGAATTACCGGTAAGTATGTTCATGTTACTAACATGAGATCCATTTGTTGGACCAATAGATATTCTTCCGTTTTCAGCTGAAACATATCCTATTGTATCATTATCTGCAATTTGTATACATGCTTTATTATTTGTTGATACGAATGAAGCAACTGTACCACTTTCTGATATTTCTACATCCAATTTATAACTTGGTGATATCGTTCCTATACCAACTGAACCAGAAAAATAGAAATCGTTAGAATTATATTTATATCCAGCTACAAAATAATCTTTTGGTACTACTAAAAATCCTCCGGTTTCATCTTCAACTAGTTCTCTATTTCGACGATACAAACTTGTATATTCTACACTTGGAGATCCTATTATCCGTGTTGGTGAGTTATCACCTTCAAAAATAATACCACCACCTACTTCATCAGATTCTCCTAGGTATAATTTTCCAGTACCATTAGCATTACCTCGAATTTCTACAGTGGCTATTTGATCATCTGCACCATTCTGTATTCTTAATGTGGAACTACTTGGCTCAAATAAGAATTGTTCATCCACATACAGCTTTTCATGTGCTGTACCACTACCACTTACAAACGGTATACGATGAAATTCTTTTACAGAGTCTGGTACTAAAGTGATGTCAATATTATCTGCGTTTGCTGTGGAATTAGCAGATTCTAGCGCGGCAATAGATTTGCTAACATCTGCATATCCAGTTATTGACAACGTACCGCTCACATCCAAAGAACCAGTAATTTTAGTGTCTAGTGATGATGTGATATATGTTGTGGCATCATGCCAAATGTATCCATCTGCGTTAGCCGCAAATTCTGCATAACTGGCAGTATCTGCAACTAATGCATGAGAAGCTGATACGGCAAATGATGCAGTACCTTGCAGGCTTCCAGTAAATGATGTGGCTTTAACATTGCCATTAACTTCTAATTTTGCATCAGGCTCTGTAGTTCCTATACCTACGTTACCACCATTGAAATAGGATTTGCCATAACCTCTTACAACAACATTTTGAGTTCCTGCTTCATTATATAAATTAATTAAACCTCCATTTGCGTTATCGTACCCTATTAATGCTTTTTGAACTCCAGAAGAATTAAGTATATTTATTTTAGAATCTCCACCTGAACCTGGCTTTAGTTCTAATAATTCAGTTGGGCTAATCGTTCCAATACCAACTTTACCAACTCCAATTTTATCGCGGTCTGCTTCAACAGTTAATATTGCGCTAGGAGTTGCTGCGGCATTTGCATCTCCACTGCCTTCTGAACCACTATGATATCCTACATGCCAAGTTTTACCATCGTTGTTATATCCAACTCCGCTAAACCATTGTTTGGTATTAACAGTATCTCTCCAATAAACTCCTCCGCCTCTTGTAGAATTTGTTGAGTCTATTACTACTCGGCCATGTGTATGCCCATTGCCGGATGAGTTTAAATATAAAGTAGCTTGTGATGAAGTGATTTGCGCGTCACCGTAAACATCTAACTTATAAGCTGGTGATGTAGTTCCTATACCTAAGCCAGTCGATGTCAAACGCATTTTTTCTGTAGCATTTCCTGTAGAGAAAGAAATACTATCGTTACTATTAGCCGTTCCTATTTCTAGTAATTGAGCACTGTGACCCCACCTGATAAATGCTCCAAAGTTATCACTTGGAGATGTCCAAACTAAACCACCAGTTGCAGAGTCCGGATTGATAAATCTTAAATAATTAGTTGTATTGCTTTCAACCAACATGGATGTTCCAGTGTCAACACTGCTAACACCAGAACTACCAGCTGTTACTTGTAATTTAGCTAAAGGTGAAGTTGCTCCTATACCAACATTACCATCATGAGTAATTCTCATTCTTTCTCGTGATCCACTGGTAGCAAATGCAATATGAGAACCTGCTTGATTTGATTTATTTGATAAACGTAAATAACCACCATTACCATCGTATTGAAGCTCACCAAAATAACCAAACATCATTGTTGAATGATACGTTTCATCATATTTTAATTCAAATTGCTGATATGTATCTTGATATGCTTTAAAAGCACTTGTAGCTCCAGTAGTAGAAATATGTAGTTTTGATGAAGGACTTGGTTCTCCTATACCAACTTCGCCAGTATCAAGAATACGAACTCTTTCAGTATTGTTTGTGAACATACGTATGTGTTCATTAGCAGTTGTTCCTATCTGAAAATGTTCATCATCAATTTTAACGAATGCTTCGTTTGAGTAATTGTTATGAGCATATAATTTAATACCGGCTGCATTTTCATTGCCGGCACTGCCAGTTGCATGTATGTAAAGTTGTGCGTCACTATTTCCTGCTTCATATAAATGTAATAGATTGGATGGCGAAGTTGCTCCTATACCAACTTTACCCGTAGAATCAACACGTAGCCTTTCGGTATCAGATGTTCTGATTATAAAATCTCCATCTGAAGCGTTACCAAGTTGAACTCTATTTAAACCATCGTTATAAATATCTAAAAAAGTAAAGGTGTTATTAGAGTTTAAAATTGCTGTTACATTTTCTGAAGAAGAGATTTCTAATTTTGCACCAGGCGTAGCAGTTCCTTTTCCAATACCAACCTTTCCTTGATAAAACCACATGTCATAGTTTGAGTTATTGACATCGTAGAAACCGTAACCATGATTACTTGCATGAGGGACTAATTTGAATTGAGCTCCGGCAGGTTTTCCTACTCTAATATAACCATCTTGCACATCTAATTTATCTTGAGGGTTATCTGTTCCAATACCAACTTTACCGCCGTCCATTATTAATTTGCTACCAGTAATAAATACGGATCCGGTAAAACGGTGATTTGTTTGTGCAGGATTTGATCCAGAACCAAAATTAGTAGATCCGGATAACACTGATACTTGATCAAGTGTAATTCCAAAGCCATTTAAACCAAATATTGAGCCACCTTCTATAGATAAATTACCTCCTATTGTGGCATCTTCAGTTGTATTCAATGTTCCGGAAACTAGTAAAGATCCAGTTATTTGCACATCTGTAGATGCTGTAATATAAGTAGTTCCGTTATACCATAATGCATCTTCAATATTTAATGCAGTATCTGCAACTAATGCGTGAGAAGCTGATACGGCAAATGATGCGGTACCTTGCAGGCTTCCGGTAAATGATGTGGCTTTTATATTGCCATTAACTTCTAATTTTGCATCAGGTTCTGTAGTTCCGATACCAAATTTACCGGCTGCTGTTATTCTGGCTCTTTCGTTATCACCATTAGTTTTGAATTGTAATTCTCCGCCACTTCTAACTACATATGTATTTGTATTAAGGAAATATTTAGTTGTTGATCCTAAATTAGAAGTTATATTAGATATAGGTAATATATCATTATTTACATTGAAATCTTCTGCTAAAATTGTTCCACTTGCACTTATATTACTTGAGGCTGTTATATTGCCTATATTACTTAAATTAAGAACTGCTTCAGGGCCACTAATATCTCTTGTACCTAAAGGTAGGTATATTTCTTGTGCCTTGTTTAATAATGTAATATTACCTTTTAATTGTATAAGAGGGGTTGTTAAATTATTTGTTGCATTTACACTTACAGCAGTTAAACTATCAATACCAGTTAGATCGCCAGATATATCAGCAGCACCATTTATGTCTAAACTAGCTCCTTTAATTACCCCACTTGCACTTATATTACCTACAACTTCTAATTTTTCTCCAGGTGATGGAGTTCCAATACCAACATTACCTGCACCTTTTATTGTAAGTCTATCTTGATTATGAGTTATAAAATTTATATCTCTTCCATCACTATCATGACCAATATCAAGACCTGTAACATCCATATTAAATGTTGTGGCATATCCTGCCGCATTATCGTTAATTAGGAATTTATAATTAGGTGTTTTATTATCGCTAGTTTTAGATACTAATTGTAGTAAATTACTACCTGGTGAACCTGATATATGTAATTTTGCTGTCGGTGATATAATTCCTATACCAACATTACCACCATTAAACCAAGAATCACCATTAGCAGCTAATTTTATAGCTTCTGTAGTTCCATCTTGATCATATATTTTTAAATTTGGATCGTTACCACTTGCTCCAACATAAAATCTAAATCTTTCTTCTCCATTATCTGCTCTAAATTTTACAAGTCTGTTGTTGACGGTAGTAAGAACGTCTAATCTAGCATCTGGGGTAGTAGTTCCTATACCAACAGAACCTGATTCAGATATTGCAACTAAATCACCATTATTATTTTTAAATCGATAACCTCGTATACCACTAGATAAATCAAACTCACCTCCATTACCAGTAGATCCTATTATCAAGTTATTAGTACCTCTGAGTTTTATGTTACCATTAACATCTAATTTTTCTGTGGGTTCTGTGCCTATACCGACGTTGCCATTGTTTAAAATAGATAATTGTGTTCTTCTTGAACCATCATCATCCATAGAACCAAGTTCAAGCACTCCTGCTTGACTTAACACAAATTTAACTTTTTGATCTGCAGAGGCATTACTATGATTCATTATAAATTCAGCAAAACTTGTACCTTCAGTTATAGTTCTACCAAGAGTTCCAAATTTTGTATGTAAGCCAACCCCTGAAAAAGGAACTCCATTTATTGTCCCAGGGGTAGTAGTTCCGATACCAACTTGGCCACTGCTATTGACTATTACGTGTTCTTCGCCAGATGTAAGAATTTTAAATGTAGGTGTATCGACATCAACGTTGGTCCATTCATTTGATCCTGAATAACCTATGTTAAGAGAACCACCACGATCTGTTACTGGTCTTAAGTAAGCTTCACCTCTACTTATCTCTATACCATAACCTGTGTATAAACCATATTCACCATCAGTATGGTAAGCTGTTAGTTTTTGTGTTGCCGTAGAACCAGATAGTTTTATGTTTCCAGCAACTTCTAATTTTTCATCTGGTGATGGAGTTCCGATACCGATATTTCCGGTGGCGTCTATAGTCATGCTATGAGATATATCAGCATCTTCTATAGTGGTGCCTTTTGTTGAAAAATGTAATTTAGCTTTACCATTGTTACCAACACGTTCCGTGACTATTGCTGCACCTATATTACTTTCATTTGTAGAAACAGAAAATCCTATTCCTACTCCGGCACCAGTTGTATTTTCATTATGATTAAATATAGCGGCAAGTTTAGAAACATCTGCTAACCCACTGCTTGTCATTGCATTACCGCCAGAAACTTGTAATGGAAATTCAGGTGTAGAAGTTCCTATTCCGATTTGATCAAATTCTGAAAAACTGGTTACTTGGAACGTAGATGCAGTTAACTGATTAAGTTCTGCATTGCTTCCACTATATATTAATTTTTTCCAATTTGTCATCTATTCAGTTATCTGTTTTTGCAATTTTACTGTTAAATCGTAAATTAATTGCAAATCTTTTCCTTGGAATGCGGAATTTGCTATCAATTTTAATACAAATTCTAATTCTGGTTTTGTTAATGCATTTGCATTTACTTTACCTTCTTTATTTTTTCTTGATTTTTGTAATATTCCCATTGTAACTCCTTTTATTAATCTACGTAAATCCATATATCACCGCTCCCTGTATTAACCCATATATTTCCAGATCCTTTTCCTAATCTTCCATATTCTGGTGCAGAAGTTTGACTTGGTGCTTCATTTGATATATTTGTGGTTACCATAAATGCATCTGGGGATAATGATGTAGCATTATGGCCTAAACCTTTTTGTAATACCCAACGAAAATGAGAAGTATCAAAACCAAATGCGCTACCACTAGTAGCACCAGTTTGTACAATAATTCCACCATCATTAGTTGTTGATCCAGATGATAACATTAAAAATGCATCTTCTACTAATAAATTTGATGTATGCAGTAATGTTGTTTCACCAGCAACTTGAAAATTACCACCTACAAATAAATCGCCACTTGCTGTTATTGTACCATTTACCCGTAATCCACTTGCTGTTATCTCTGTTGCATCAATACTAGTAATACCAGAAATATTGTCTGCTAATCGTAAATGTATTGTATTATCGCCTTGAGATCCAGATACGGTTATCTGATTATCACTACCACTTATAGGTATTTTAGCAACAATGTTATTTGTGGCAGCTGAACTAGTTAAAACTAACGGTACGCCGTTACCTTTATCAGCAGTTACTGATCCTGTATGTATACCTAATGCTAACGTTGGTGGTAAATCTCTAAAAGATGCTGTGAAGGCATTTTCATCTCCATGTACTGTTAATACTTGTCCGTCTGTTCCAATTGGAATAATATATGGATGATTACTACCACTATACCATGATATTATTCCTCCGGCATTCGATGCAGTTGCCAATTGATCGACACGTAATGAATGACCAGGTATATATAATCCATCTACACTTGAAGTTATTTCAGATCCTGATATATGTACATTTAATGTTATTGATGATGTAGGATTATATACACTGCCAGCTGATGCTGTTAATCCATATCCCCAAGATAAATTGTGTACATTAAATAATGCATCTGCATCTAAATTTATAAGGTTGGTACCGTCACCGGTAAATATACCATCCTGTAAAATTAAATCACTACCAGTAATACTAACTGATCCGGTAAAACGGTGATTTGTTTGTGCAGGATTTGATCCAGAACCAAAATTAGTAGATCCGGAAATAGCTGCAATATCATCAATAACGACACCAAAGCCAGTTAATCCAAATACATTTCCACCTAATCCTAAATTACCGCCTATTTCAGCATCACCTTTTACTAGTAATGCACTAGCAGTAATAGTTCCTGATGCGGTAATATCTCCGGTAACTTCTAACCCATTGGCGTCAATATGAACGCGTCTAGTAGCTCCAGTTGTAATATTAACTTCATTTGTACCAAATCCAATTTTTGTATCTGTATCTCCTATATGAATAATTTCGCCGGCAATGTTTAAATTAGCACCAGTAATATCACCACTTGAGCTAACAGTACCAAATGCAACGTTAGAACCAGTTGTAATATCTTGCACGGTACCTACGGTGTATACAGTTCCGGCATGAGTTACTGTTGTTTGATGTTCAACAGGTGCTACAGAAGATGTTATTGCATTTATTTTAATATATCCTACTGTTTCTGATGATGCATCGTTGAGTGATTGTGATGTTTCTAATGTAACATTAGATCCGGAAACAAATACTAATTCATTAAGACCAGGGCGAGCAATAAATGTATCGACTCCAAATTCACCTAAACCAGTGTGTCCAGAAACTGACATGGATTGAAATGCAGATCCAATAGTTTTTGGATCTAACCTTTCGACGCTCCCACCTCCATCAACTGTTAATATATAATTCGTTGGCTCTCCGTCCAGTAATGATGCAGTAGGTATATATATACCAGAACTAGCAGTTACTTGATTAAGTTCTGCGTTACTACCTGATACTATTACCTTTTTCCAATTTGCCATTTCTATTTATCCTTATTAACTAGATGTAAATGATAAACCATTCCATCTAGGAGCAGCGGTTATTAATGATGCTGTTGATTCATGAGCTGAATTAAATGGATTCGCAAAATATTTAGACCCTGTAGTAGAATTTCCTAATATTCCATCTCCAGCTACATGTACTGTATATCCTGTAGATACACTATTTGTCTGGCCAATAAACATTGTTGAATAATATCCTCCTGATGCTGGCATTGTCAATTCTTTATTTAAAAATAAATGTGATCCAGATGCCATACCAGTTACGTCAAATCCAGTTGCTTCTGAAGTATTATCTGGTATCATCGTACTTGGAGATATTGATCCAGATAATCCATTTGAACCTAATAATCCACCAGAACCGGATGCCCAATATAAAGTTACTACCTTTGCAGGACGAAAACCTAAGGAAGTTCCTTGACGAAAACCTGGTAATACTAAATGCGTAAAGTTATGAGCAAAGTCAAATGATCCGCTAGCCACTACAGTATCATAAGGAAATGTTATTATTTCGCGTGATGCTGCATACATTGCCGATGTTGGTTCTGCAAATTGAGCGGCAAAAGTAGTTTCATTCCCATCTCCAAACACATTTGCATTTAAAATGGTACGATTATATCTAGCAGAAGATGCTAAAATTCCGCCACTTCCGGTGTAAAAATAATGTAAAGTTTGTCCAGAATCTACGCGAGATGCTGTTTGTAATGCTGATACTTGTCCTATATAAGAGCCAGAATTTGAACCAGATGAATATGTTCGAACAATAAATGATGATGTATACTCTGCTTGATGGAATTCATTTCCAGATACGCCATCACCATAAACAGAACTAGTATTTGCAAATGACCATGAAGCTCCAGTTGCAGTAGGCGATTGATTATTTATTGTACGATCTAAATAACCATTTTCATTTGCTATACCAGAATAATAGAAATTACTTCCGGAAGTTATAGTATATGAACCAGTAAATGGTGTATCTTCTGATAATATCATTATTATGTTAGGTAAATCTGCAAGTTTAGTTATTACTTGAGCGCGTAATGAATTATATACTGAAGTAGACATATCTGAACCACGTCTAGCATTTGCTCCTGATATTTCTGTTAATAAGTTACGTTCTAACTTTGCTTGATAATCTGCTTTGGTCATACGTATATAACTAAACGTATCATCTAATTTAATAATTACAGGATCAGTTATACCTTGAGATGGTTGTATGTCAGATTTTTTAAATCCCCGGGACTGATTACCACGCTGTAAACGAAATGGTATACGTTGTTTACTATTAATAATACGACGACGATCTGATAGATCTGCAGATCCGGTTAAATAATCCCAACTTCGTATATCATATTTTCCTAAAAACTTTGCCATATAACTAGTCTTTCTTGTTTTATATAAATATCATGAACCTAAATAAAACTCACCTGACGCACTGTAGAACATTCCTCCTTCTACAGGTGTCGGTGTTTCGTTAAATGCCCCCAAAACTGTAACACCTTCAAGATTAATAACAAATTTATTATCCGCAGAATCTGTAGATCGTACTAAAAATAAATGATCAGATGTTGAGCTTGTCGGTGCCGTTACTACTGTAGGTCCAATAACTGATAAACTTCCGGACATAATTGCAGAACCGGTGAATGGAAATGTTTCTGCATTATTAGCTGTAGTTAATATTGACCATGCCTGACCAGCCGCGCCAACGCCTGTTTGTGTTAAAACGTGTATGGTATTAGTATCTTTTTGATAGCATATCAATCCTTCATATTGGGCATATAATGGTATCTCTGCACGACCTGCTGCATTTTCTACAACAATCCTATTGTCAATAGGCATATTAACTCCAACTAAAAATGGAGCTCCTAATGGTGTACCAATACTATTATTAAAATTTGACATTACTATTCCTTAAAATGATATTCTATATCTAAACGTTAATCCGGTTGGGTCATTCTTTTGATATATTTTATATTTTTCATCACTGGTAGTGGTACCAGTAAATACTGATATTTCTTCATATCCTGAATCTACATTAAATATTGAACTTAAATTTCCTAACTCTGCATTATATACTATAAATATATAGTCTCCATATATTGGATCTGTAGGATTAAATACCATGGTTACGCCTTCTATTTCAGATTTTGTTTGAAATCCTGCTTTAATAGTACCAGTCCAATTATTTAACTGTAATAATTCAGCACCGCTAGGGAGAGATGGAGATGTACTAGTTTGGTATCTTAACGATCGTACACGTTCCCATGAATCATCTACTGAACGCGTTCTGTATATTACAGGATCATTATCAGTACCAGATGTCCAATACTGTTCTATTTTTCCAGTTTCTACATCATTTGTATTATTACCAAGAATATTTAAAGTTGTACTAACTGAATTAAAATGTACTGGAGCTGGGGTCCATCCGTTAGCTTGGCCATCGTTAATAGAAAATAAAATGGTTCCGGTTGCGCCCTCTTCAATTTCTCTTTGCGATGTACGATATGCATCTTTATCAATAGTTGGAGTCTGATATGTAATTGTCGGATTGCTTGGTAATGATTTATTTAATTGTAAATCTAATATTTCAGTCATTATATGAGTAGAATTATCTGCCAATCGTGTATATACTTTAGCTGTAAATGTATGACTACCAGAATGATATGATGCTGAATTAGAATTAATTGTAACATTTTCTCCATCACCAAATGAAGTAACAAATACCGGTGCTCCTCCGTTAGTAGACGCTGACACCTCTCCTTTTAGAAAAGTATTACCATTTAAATTATAGTTTATATTTAAAGTATAATCTTGTGTTTGTCGATTAAATCGATCTGTATTGAAAGTTGGTGATTGGAATGATGTAAAATATGGTAATGTAGGTGTACCAAATGTTATTTGTAGCACACCATTATCCGTAGTCACTGATACATCATCACTGTAATCGTTAATTATTAATTTAGTTAAATCTATAGGCGTTCCAAACGAAGATGTAGCATATTGTGTAGTACCGCCGCTAGTTGTAGTTGTTGTCGATGATCCTCCATAACTACTAGTAAAATAAAATCGTTTTGCATCAGAGTTATATACTACTACATTATTATCTGGATCTGATGAAAAATCAATATTATTAAATGCTCCAGATATTTCTGATGCGATTTGTGCTGATCCAGATATCAATGTATTATCTAATTCAGTTAATTCCGATTCTATTGTATTTAGTCGTGTTTGTATTGACGAACTTACATTTGTAAATGCTCCAGATATTTCTGTGGCAATTTGAGCAGAGCCAGATATCAATGTTTTAGAAGTACTACCAGCTTCCACATCAGATAATCTGGTTTGTAATGAATGACTGACATCAGCAAATGCTCCAGATATTTCTGTGGCAATTTGAGCAGAGCCTGATACCAATGTATTGTTTAATTCAGATTCAGTGGATGATAATCTGCTTTGTAATGAATGACTGACATCAGCAAATGCTCCAGATATTTCAGTTCTAATTTGAGCAGATCCAGAAATTAAAACATTTTCTAATTCAGTTTCTATTGTATTTAATCGTGTTTGTATTGATGAACTTACATTTACAAATGCACCAGATATATCCGTCTCAATTTGCGTAGAACTACTTATTGCTCCTTCAAAAATTCCTTTAAATGTTTTTGCTGATACTGACCCAGAAACAGTTAATGATCCAGAAATATTCATAGATCCTGTAAATCCATGTGTACTTAAACTGGAAGATCCGAATTGAGTAGAACCTGATCTTACAGATATGTCATCGATAAGAATACCTGCACCACTTAAACCAAATATATTACCACCTTCTACAGATAAATTTCCACCAATTTGTATATCAGCAGTTGTACGGATACCGGATGCGGATATTTCAGTTGCATGTAATTTATTCCAACGTCTTGTAGGGGTTCCTAAACCAACAGTTAAATCACCAGATGGAATTAGATCGCCGGCGGCTTGGATATCTTTCCCGGTACCATACTGTAAGAATAAAGATGCATTTGAACTTATATTTGAGTATATATGACCTGATGTGCCGGTACCACCTAATGTTAAAAATCTACTACCAGAAACATGTACTGTTAATCCACTTGAATTTATATTTCCACTTGCACTTATATTACCAGATGCTGTTATATGATTAAACGTTTTATTAGCTGTTGTATCTTCTAGTTCTGTTACACGTGTTGAAAAAGAAGATGATGCAATTTCTACTACTGATACACGAGATTGCAATGATTCACTTGTTGGAATAAAAGCTCCAGATATTTCTGATGCGATTTGTGCTGATCCAGATATCAATGTTTTAGAAGTACTACCAGCTTCCACATCAGATAATCTACTTTGTAATGACGAACTTACATTTGTAAATGCACCAGATATTTCTGTGGCAATTTGTGATGAACCGGATATCAATGTTTTGGTAGTAACTGCATTATTTATATTTGTTTCTACAGTAGATAATCTATCTTGTATTGAATGGCTTGTTATTACAAATGCGCCAGATATTTCTGCTGCTATCTGAGCCGATCCAGATATCAATGATTTAGATGAAATTGCGTTATCTATATTTGTTTCTACAGTAGAAACACGTGATTGTAGTGATGCACTAACAAATGTCTGTGCACTTATTAATGATAAATGAGAAGCAAGAGTTGCAGTATTAGTTACTATACTAGACGATAGACTACCAGTCATAGTTTCGATTGCAGATAATCGTGATATAGATGTATTTATATTACTAGTGTTACTTGATATATTAGCTGCATTATCAGATATATCATCTGCATGACTTGATATATTTGATTGATTAGTAGTTACTATGTTAGATAAATTTGTAAATGCTCCAGATATTTCACTTTTAATTTGAGCAGAACTTGATAATACTCCTACAAATGTTCCAGTAAAAGTCGTAGCATTTACATTTCCTACAACATCTAACGAATGATTTGGGTCAGAAGTGCCAATTCCTACATTTCCATCTGTATAATGAGCATTAAAACCAGACTGGTCCCATATAGAATCGACGGCAGTAATACCACGCATTTTACGTGTAGCGGCTTCTGTTGCGGCAGTTACAATAGAAATGTTATCTGTAACTTCAATGACATTAGTATCAGTAGTTATAATAGTAACTGTATTAGAATTAATTTCGTTTACAGATATATTAATTACTTCATCTGCTTTTAGTTCAACTGTACGTATTTCTGTAGAGGTATCTACGGTGTCTTCTGCAATTTCTGATACGTCTTCTGTTATTTGAACTAATCCTGGAACACTTAAATCTTTGACATGTATAGTAAATACATTAACATCGTTAATATCAATTGAATTTTCATCTTCTGTAACATTTATATTAACTGCCATGTCATCTGGTCACTTCTTTTGAAAGTTTTATTCGTCCTTGTAATAATCTGGTGACTATATTTCCATTTTGTATTTCTAAGTCATACACTGCTTGATCAAATGTATATAATGAAGATGATTCATGATGTATATGAAGTTCAATGGTTCCAGATGCAGCATTAGATGATCCAGATGTTGCTAATATGTTTAATCCTCTAACTTCATGCGTAGCTCCATTATAAGTTAAATTATCTATCGGATCTCCTGTTGCTCCTACTGCTGATCGTATTTGCATACGAGCATTGTAACCTTTTAAATCAACAACAGTTCCTGCCGAATCTTTGTATGTGAATTGTTTTTTTAGAGTTGCACCTTGCTCTATTGTGAAATTGTATTGTCCTGCAGCCATAGCATTTCCTTTATTTTATATAAATATTGGAATGATATGATACAATGAGAGTTTAGTTGTGGATTAACTTATTTTTTCAATTAAAGCGGAACTACCTGCTTTTATTGTCATTGATTGGCCTGCAGTATTTCCTAGGACTCTAAAAGTAATTGTATTAGAAGCACTGCTATTGGTTACAATATTAAAAATTGTAGCATATCCAACTGATCCTGCGGCTCTAACCGTATCTCTATGAACTCTAGTAGATCTTACGTATGTGTCAACGGCTAACTCCATTGGTCTTGTTGCTGAGTAATGCAAATTCAAAGTGATTTTATAAGTTCCAACTTCTAATGATGAAAATTCTACTCCGGGGGATCCTATTGCTACTGCGAAATTTCCATTGGTAGCTGTTCCAGAAGCACCGCCAAATAATTTTCCAAGAGAGTTAGTTACTGCTATAGAATCTGTTGTTGTTTTTAAATAAGAAAATCCATTTGCAGTCACTTCAGATCCCAAATAACGATGAAGCTCTTTTATTTCATCGTTCATTTTTTGCATCTTATATAACATGGCACGTTCAGCTGGGAACGCATCCAATTCCAAATGTTTTGCTTCTGCAAATGAAGATGACATTGCTCTTAATTTTGTCACATCTGTTACTCTATGGTCATCTAATTGGTCATCTCGTTCTGCTCTTGCCATAATATTCCTTATACTGCTTCTATTGTTACATATCCACCATAAACTTCTTCACCTGAAGCTTGGGCTAATTCTAATAATAAATAATTTGTTGTATCACTTGTAACATCAGTTATATCCAATTCAGTTCCAATATTCCCAGTTCCTTTACTAGTCACTGTTTTACTATTAATATCGGCTTCATAAACTTCTAATGCCGATGTTCCACTTCCATAAATATGAACATGTGTTGCTTTGAATCCTGTTGGTATTGGTATAGAAGCAAATAGTTTACCGGTACTATGAGATTCTAACCATCGGTCACTTCCCGTATCATCAATCATTGCTGGTCTACCAACATCATCTGGTATAAAGTCACTTACTAAGATTTTTATTCTTGTGGTTGATCCATGCCAACCTGATTGAATATTATCTGATACTACTTTGTCTGCTGTAATTGTACCACTTGAACTTATAGCTCCTGAGGCTGTTATTGCTCCATTTGTAAAAATAGAAGGAGTTTGGTTTCCTTTTCCTAAACTAATTTTGTTGCTAGCAAAGCCACCAAATAAAGTTGCAACATCACCTGCAATTTCTAAAGCTTGTACTTGATCTACAAAAACACGAGTAGTAAAAATTTGACCACTTGCACTTATATCACCTATAACTTCTAATTTTTCTCCAGGTGCGTTAGTTCCTATACCTACATTACCATCTGTATCAATAGTAACACGAGCATTATTTCCTGTTCCAAATTGTATTCCCCTAGATGCACCTGAACCCGAATGTGCTATAATTAAATGGTTACCTTTACCTCCTGTAAAAGTTGTTGCATCTGGATATTCATTATCTCCACCGGCATGTCCTATTATAGATCTAATACCTCCCCCATCTTGTTCAAATAACATAAAGGGGTTATCTGCTTCATCGTTATTATCAGTGTCTGCTTGAAGTATTAAATTTGCATCTCCTGCTGTACCTGCTGTAATTGTAACTGTGTTAGAAGGAATAGATAAACTATTTCCAGGTGAAGATAAAGTATCTGTAAATATAGTACCACTTGCACTTATATGACTCGAAGCTGTTACTGCACCATACATGGTAATTGGTAGAGTCATGTTAGATCTATTGATTGATACACCACCAGAAAATAAACCTGATTCATTAATTAATAAATAATCATTATTAGATGCAATTGCTTCTTGATTATCAATATGAATTTCCTCTGCAAATATATGACCACTTGCACTTATATTACCGGAGGCTGTTATATGAGAAGTTACTTTTAAATTACCATCAACTTGTACATTTAAACCTTGATCAGATACAGTTAATATATCTGTATCATCTGGAGCGATAATAATGGTATTACTGGTTTGATAAATTTTATCATCATTTGTTCCAAAAGTAATTATTGGATCACCACCAGCACCATGTAGGTTTAAATGTGCACCAAAAATATTATTACTTGCACTTACAAGGCCTGTAACTCTCATATTGCCTATAAACTGGTGCGTATCATCTGCAGAATCACCAAATGCAGTTGAACCTGAAAGTGTTTGAGTTGTTATATTGCTAACTGATGAACAAACAATATAATTTTCTGCTGTTATACTATCAACTCGAAAATCACTTGAAACTGCGGAACCATTACCATAATAAAATTTTCCCGAGTCTACATTGATTGCTAATTCTCCGGCTGCTAAACTACTTGGAACTGCGGAACCGGTACCTCTTCGTATTTGTATTGTTTGTGCCATATGTTATTCTATTTTATATAAATATATCATTAATCGATTAATGGTTTTATACTACGCCTATCATTGGCAAAAAACCAATTATCAATTTTTTCTGTTGTTTTTATTTGATATCCATGACCCGGAAGAAGATCTCCAATACCATTAAAGCCCCATTCAGGGAGATAGGCCGCTCCAAAATTGTCTTTGGCTATTATTATTTTTGCCGTTAAATCATATACTTGTTGAACTGTTCCTCTTTTATAATATGAATCAAATGAATCAAACTCTTCTAACGGAACTCCAAACGTGCCGGCTCGTTCTGCATGAGAAAATTGGGTTGTTATTTGGGTATCTGATTCAATAGATGCAATAGATGTAATTACTGTAGTTCCATTTTGAATAAATCCAATTTCGTCTAAAGGCTCAAAATCGTTAACGAAAGATGTGTCAATTCCAATTATCTGATTTGTACCTATAAGTGTGATACGACCGCGTAAAGAATTGCGAGCCTGTTCTGGTGTAGATTCGGTATCGTCCACTGTTGGGAAAGCATCAAATGTTACCTGTATGCCATTCTGGAAAGCTTCTACTAAATCACGCGGTCCATCTAATCTAGGATAAGAGATATTTTGCCAGCCTTGACAAAAATAATTTGGCGCGACTACAGAATTACCAGCAAGAGACGTATTTTGATATTGTTCATAATCTTGCAAAGCTTCTATCATATCCACTTCAGATCGAAAATTTTCCAAGTTATTTTCGCGAGATAAATTTCCTGGTTGCCTAACATCGTTTATAACCATGGTGCTAACGTTTACATAAACATCATCAGTTACTATAAATTGTATTGGTCCTTCTAAAGGGCTGTCCTTTGGAAGTTTTATTTGATATGCTTTATTTGGTATAAAATTTCCTACACCGTTAAAGTCAAATTCTGGTAATATAGCTCCTCCTCCGGCATCCTTTAAAATAATGAAATGGGTTTCATCTAATACGTCTGGTAAAACTCCGGTTTTAAATTCTATCATAGCAGCTAATTGATCGGCTATATCTTGTTCATATGGTAACATATAACCTATAAAGTTCCAACCTTGTTGCAATGTGGCATCGCAATTAATAACTTTGAATTCTTGGCCAGATGCTCCTACGGCTGTTAAAACCACTGTACTTTCAAATGATTCTACGACAAAATCGCCGGCTCCATGAGCTGTATCGCGTGTTAAACTACCAACAAATTGTTCTGGTGCTAGACCATTAGGATCTAATCCTTCCACATTATTCACTTCCACATTTAAATTATCTAATTCACGTAAGCTCATTAGAACGTACCTCCGTCAATAGCAGTTGTGGTTGTTACAAACGATGCAGTTGCAGAATTTAATACAACAGTACCAGTAGTTGCAACACCAGTTAAATTAGTTCCATCTCCTACAAATGCATTTGCTGTAATTGTAGCACTTGAACTTATGCTTAATGATGTTGTAACATTACTTTCTAATACAATGCTAGTATACGGAAATGTTTGACCTTTAATTGTATCAACTCGCATAGTTCCAGTAGATCGGATATCTCCAGCTACATCTAATGGGTATGCAGGATCATTTGATTGTAATATAGCAACTTTATTATTTTTTATACTAAATGGAGCAAAGCCTGAATTTTCATTTAAATACGTTCCTTCTGCAATTTTAAATGTACTATCATGAGAATCAATACCCATTGCAAATGTAGTACTACTACGATCTGCTTGAAATTTTATAAATGCATCAGCGTTATCTACTGGTGATCCAAAATATGTAATATTACTTCCGCCGGTGTTTCTTACTGTTAATGCAGGTCGAGTACTAGCTGCAAATAATATATTATAATCATCTGTAGTAAATGTACGTGTATTTGATAAATCTCCTAGATTAACAAGACTGGCAGTAAATTCAGTAGTTGTTATTTTCGTTGGATTAAATATAGTAGTATGAAAGTTACTTGCACTTATTGTACCAGCAACATTAATATTACTCGATGATATTTGACCAAATATCACATCACTGCCGGTTACTGCAAAACTACCGGTAGCGTTCAAAATTCTTTGCACTGATGTTGTACTAGCTTTTAGACCAACATCACTTTGTAGTTCTTCAAATGAAGCAGTAGTTATGAATGATGAGTGATCTATTGATTCTATAGTGTTTATTCGCGATTCTAATGATGCAGATACTAAATTAAATGCTCCAGAAACTGCAGATTTTAATGCATATGTATTGTGATTATGAACTTCTAAAGTTATTAATCTATTTTGTAATGATGATGATATTGGTGTAAATGCACCGCTAATCTCTGCTGCGATTTGTGCTGATCCAGATAACAAAGTGTTTCCTAATTCAGATTCTGCGCTAGCAATTCTAGATTGTAATGAATTTGATACTTCATTAAATGCGCCGCTAATATCAGTTGAAATTTGAGCTGAACTTGATAAAGCTCCAGAAAATATACCAGTAAATGAATTAGCATTAACGCTTTGAGATACATTTAAATATCCATATGCTTTTGTTTCGCCACTTTCGCTTACTTGAAATAATAATTGAGCATTAGAGAAAAATTCGCTATTACTCATTACTGTAAATTTAGAACGAGCATTATTTTGATTCACAGCATCTAATATAATTGCAAAACTACCGGATCCTTTTTGAGTCAAACTTCCGTGTACTGAATCTGATCCTAATAATGGTCCATATGATTGATTTTCTGCTCTCAATATAGTCGCATATTTACCAGAATCACTCATTACAGCAATAAATCCTACATCGCTTTGATCAGATAATTGCACATTTGGAGTGGTTGAACCAGAAGGTGTTAGATCAATTCTACCGGCTTTAATTGTCTGAAATTCACTACCAGATTTAAACTGTATTTTTTTATCAGAATCTACTGACATGTTAATTACTTCTTTCTGCCCATCGTAAAATCTAATAGTACCATCTGACACATGTATGTCATGCCAAGCTGCTGTACTACTACCTAAATCAAATGATGATGTTAAAATATTGGGTGCAGTATTTGGAATTATCGATCCAGAAATACGTAATGGACCAGATAATTGCATTCCATGGCTTGCGGTAATACTTCCTGCAAAAATACTTTGCGATGTATATAAAGATCCGGATACATGTGTTTGCGGTGACTGTAATACAATTTTTCCTAATGTAGGGTGTAATGTGCGTATATCTACTTTTGCATCGGAAATTGCATAAATACGATATGCATCTAAATACATGTCACTTACGCCTCCTACGTCTACATAATTTCCAAATATACGTGCTGAAAACTCATCTGTTCCATCTGAACCGTCTTGTCGTTTATTTGTCAAGAAAATGTTGTTGTCAGACCCGAGTATAATATCACTTCCAGAAACATTTAATGTTTCTCCTAATATTAAATGTGATATACTGGCAGTATCTGGAAAAAATGCAAAACCATTAGCTTGTAACTCATTGAATGATGCATTTCCGTTGGCAGCAATACTATATGCAGGTCCATCAATTTGATTAACATTTAAAGTATCAGTTTTAATGTTAGAACTTGCTGATACAATACTAGCAGTTATCGATGTTGCTCCTTTAATATGTGTTTCGCCAATACCTGAAGTGAAAGTTAAATTACCAGCTAAATTTATAGAATTTGCAATGTCTCCTCCGGTGAAAAAACTAACCTCTGGTGGAACAAATTCTACGTAACCAACCTTAGCAGCTGATTGAGATACCAATAAGTCAAATTCTGTCAATGGTTCGCCAGTTACATGAGAAGTGATTCCTGTAAGTGTATTATTAAATTTAACGTTTAATTGTTTTCTATTGGTAGGACCAAAATCTAAATTTTCCCACATATCAAAATGATGCAATGCCATTGTACGAGTGAATGAACTATCTCCATTTTCTACTCGCAATCCGCCACTCACATACAATCTAAAAAATTGGTATGCAGTATCTGCCGGCATATCAACTGACGCTGTGGCACAATAAACCCGTACTTCAGCAGTTGATTCGCCACCAGAATTATTTAGCCAGTAATATTGACTTCCATCTGTATTATTGTCATTAAATTTTATATGTGGTATACCCGGAAGTTTATCAATCGTACCGTTCAATGTGTTAGTACGTATACCAGATGCCGATGCAATTTTTGTGTAAACTTGTCCATCTACACTTCCTTCCAATATATAACCTGCAGGATATTTTGTTGATTCTGGAAAATCGTTACCAGTAAGTCCTATGTTAAGATTATTGGTATCGCTATAAAATAATCCTACTCGTGCTAGTCGCTTTTGAGCTCCTAGGTCAAAACTTTGTGTAATCCATAATTGATTTAATCCGGATTCTAAAGGAGGTGTTTCATATAATGCAAATGATGAAAGATCTGGTACATTTAAATCTGGTAATGAAGCGGTAGCAGAAAATTTAAATATGTTACCGGTGTTATATATACCGACACTTTCTTGCATGTATGGCCATTCAGTATATGTTATATCATTATAAGATGATGAACCTAATCGTACAACTAAATCACGTTCACCAAAAGATTTAGAAACCATAACAATACCATCTTTTGATACATATTCTATTATATCTTTAGAATCTGTTGCCGTAAATGTATTTTCTTTGTACCAACTATATTTATTAACATCATATGCACTTTCAAATTGATCGGCTACAGATACTAACGTTGTCGATACTCCGCCGGTACCGGAACTACCAGCCGTTCCAGCATTTAATGCATAGCTAGCGGTCGCGACTGTCATATTCGATCCGGTCGGTCCAATGTAACGGTATGCTTGTATCCATAATGGATGAGTCTTACTTGATATATTAACAGGATCATCTTGACTAGCAGCATCTATATCTAATCCTAAATATAATGCACCTTGACCATAATCAAATACATAGCCACCATATGAATTATTTTCATTATTGAAAGTATTATTTAATAAACTAGTCGCTGAAATTGTTGGGTGATCTGGATCTGTAAGACTAGTTAATTTAATTTGACATTGATATGCACTACCATACCTAGCTGGATTGATCCAAGATTTTAATCTTTGTGAATCTGTATTAAATACAGTTCCTTGAACTATCTCTCGATCATATTCCTGTTGAACTAATACCCACGGAGCTTCTTCTGGGTCAGATTCTTGTATTGCCACATTACCAGATTGTTTTGGATCATATGCAAAATACATTTGGTTATTAGTATTAACTAGTTTTGCTAATGGCATTATCACTAATTCTACATTAGGATTAGCACCGCTTGTATCATAAATTGATTCTGAAAAATATCCATCCCAAAGCGCATCATAACCTGTCCCAGAGCCAGTAACCCATGTACGTATTTTATAAGGTAATACATTGGATGCATTTTTATTTCCAGTTTTTCTAGCAATATCTCCAGTAATTAACGCATCAGAATAAATTTGAGGCCCAGTTTCGAACTGTTCACCTGATACATCGGATGAAGCATTTGTCTGTAATACATTAAATACATATTTAAATGCCGATTTCCTTTTTTCAATTTCTAAAAATTTACCTTCGCCTACAGCCATTAATTACCTTTTATACATATAAATATCTATTCTAAATACTTGTATCTTCTATTTTAAATGATGTAATATTTAAATTAGTTGCACTACTTTTTATTCGTATACGACTTAATACTGTTCCTCTAGTAAGTGATGTATTCCATGTACCAAACGACATTCGTATAATATGAGTATTAACTCCAGAATTAGATGTTACTTCATATTCTGAAACTCCAAATGCAAGAAGTGATGACCAATTTGGTTCGGATGGCGAACCTCTCGATCCTTCATCACCACTACCGCCGGTTGCAGTTGCCCAATCAGTACCTGGCGTTTCAGTATCAGATACTCCGGCAATGCCTCCTGGAATTTTTACATCTATACGTATTGGCAACCCATCGTAATGTGCTTGAGTTCCTTCGCCATCTATATCATCTGCATATAAATCAGCACGATCAAAGTTTCCAACTATAGTTATTTGTAATGCTGAATTATTTCCTTTCTTACCAATGTAAAAACCTCTATAATAATATCTATCACCAGTTGCATTTGAATAATCAATTAAAGTTGGTATACTAGTTACATAATCAGTATTTGGATATATTAACGATCCATACCAAGCAACTTGCAAGTCAGTTGTATCACTTATATTAGCATTTGAATTGTAATCCGCGAAAGCAGAACCGGTCCACCATGCAAAATTATTTTTAGTTTGATTACCAGAATATCCTAACCCACCTGGATCGTTACTTGTACTTAAAGTATCAATAGTATTTTTATCCCATCGATAATCTTCAGACCAAAAATATTCATGTTCATCTGTAGATGCTTGGAATCCGGAACGGTTATCCGAATCGATAAATCGACCTAAATTTATTTCGGTACCAGTAGCATCTTTATCAAATGAATTTGCTGCACTGTAGTTACGCGAAAAATGTTTTATTGATACGGCACGAATATCTCCAGTTGGTGATACAGTGTTACCGGATGAAAGATCTTTTATAGTTGTATCAAAACTTGCCGAATCATTAACAGATGGTAACAAATCACCATCAGTACCAAAATTAAGTCCAGAATCAGTTGTTAAATTATGATCCGTAGCTAAATTACTGCCGGCAAATAATAAAACGGAATCTGGTGTAGTTTCCATTATGGTATTGGCTTTATCTGGATATGTTGAACCAACAATTCCAGTAAATGCATCTTTCAAAGTAATGTTAACATCTTGACCTTTTTCAAAGAAACTTACTCCGGATAAACTAAATGTTGGTTCTGTACCAGTTGTTGAATAACTTGCTGTTGCCGTTGCACGCGTTATTGGTAAAGTTGTATTATCATCGTAATACCATTCAAATGGTTGCCAATGCTGATTAGGCTTATCATCAGAGAATGAATGAGTGAAATCAAGTCTGTTATAGCCATCGTACAATTTATCATCTATTTCAATACGAGCTGACCAACCTTGATATCCATGGCGATAAAACGTTCCAGCGTTATGTATACTTTGCGATACTCCATTAAATGGTCGTACCTGCGTTATAATTAATCGACCTTTACCTGAATGCAAGTGATCGCCATTTGGTGCTGCAAATGATGCTGTTCCTTGATCTGGCCAGATATTATATATAGGTTGCGGACTTTCTTTCCATGATGGAATAAATGATGATGATAAATCATAATTTACTACAACACGTCCATTAATTTTAACTATTAAAGATCCACTATCACCAAAATCAAATAACCTGTTATTATCACCATAATTTCCGGTAGATGCCGGAGTGAATGGATTAAACGACATTGAATAATTTGTAGGCCCAGTTTCTGTATCTTTTGCCATTACAATATTATCAACAACTGTTCCTGCAGGTTCATTACTTTTATAATTGTTATTTTCAAATCCTTCTGGTAATGTGGCTCTGTATAATCGTCTAGTATTACCGTCGACGGATGGCACACTTATTCCAGTAGCGCTATATACAATTCCAGTTGTATTATGACTGCCTGCACCTGCTGCGCCCCAATATTTACCTTCCATACTTTGCGGTTTAGCAGGAATTACTGCAAATGTTAACGGAGAATTGCCAGATGAACCACTACCAGGTAATATATCAGAACCAGATACATTAATAGTAAAGTATTCTACTTTGGTATAATCATCCATGTAACTATTATATATTGTTAAAGAACCGGTATCCTGGCCAGAGGCGTTCGCATTTACAGGACTGAAGTCCAGATCTGGATCTGTCTCTTTATATAATATATTTAAATGATCAGGAAATGTTAATACACTTTCTGATGTTATGGTCGGTGCTGATGCTGATATACCTGATATTATACCTACTACTAAATTTGATGCTTTATTATATGTAACATACTTATCAATATCTACAGATGATGACCAATACACATTAGTTAGAGTCGGCGTTACAAATACAGATGCGGTAGGCGAACCAGTGACTGCTAATATGGCATGTGATAATTCATCCGATGATTTATTGTTTTCAAATTCATGTTGTATATTGTTAATATTTAACGTTTTTTCACCAGGCGTTGTTTGTATAGGTATAAACGATGATGTATAAGCAACGCTCGAAGAACCATGTGTATTATACATTTGTTGTGATAAAATTGATGCGATATCGGCAGAACCAGTATGTAATCGTACTGTATGTGATCCACCATATCCAGCAATTGTGAATATACTTGCGGTATGATGAGGTCCAAATGGTTCTGCGATATCTGCTAATAATCGTACACTTGTTAATTGTTGTTTTGCAGTTGTATTTGGATATCCGGTATTTGCTGTATGATCTGTTTCTGTTACAGTATTACCATGCAGTATTGTAGTGGCACGCGATACCGTTCCTACACGTGATCCAGAAAATGTTTCTGCTTCTATGCGAATATTTGTTATTTCGGTAGGCGGTGTATTAGAAATCTGTATGGTACAATCGTTGGGGGCACCAAATTCAATACCATCAGAATCCATATATATACCAGTAACATCACTTCCAGTTCGGTTGGTAGCGATGGCGAATCCGTAAGTTCCTTCCGCAAATGTGAATCCATCTGTATATGATCCTACATATGTGGTTACATGTTCACCGGTTGTTGTGTTTAGAACACGCTCAGAACGACTTGCCGTTTCTAGACTTGCGGTATGAAATTTGTAAGCGCGTGATTTGTTTTCTGGACCAGTGTTATTACTCATTGTCACTTCGGTCGTGAAATGACGGAATCCTAATGGCTCTGTTATTGTAACGGTTGGTTGTAAACGTATTGCAGCGCTTCCGGACCAGATATCACCTATGGTATTGGCATCAGAAGCTGATAAGGTGCGATTGAATCCGTATAATATGTTTTCTTGTCTAAAGCTGGTATTAACACTCGAACTGTAAAATGTTTCTGTTTCAAAAGTAGTTGCTACTTGGATTGGTTTAGATGCTGATACCACCATGTATAAATTATCTGGCGATGCCTTTGTTACACCGCTATCATCTTTAGGATTATGAAGTACATTGTTAACTGTGTCAATTTCAATTGCCCAATAACCGTCAGATAAAACTCTTGACGGCGATAATGATTCACCATACCATGATGATGTATATGATGATATCAAATGTTTAGTATTAGTATCATATGCAACATTAGAAGATGCAGTTTGAGTTGAACTAGTACTAAATATTATATATTCACCTAATCCGTCACCGGTGGCAACAGTTACACTTGGTTGTTTATTATATGCGATCATTGAACCAGTATGATGTGGTCCTAATGGTTCTTCAATTTTAGCAAGTATTCGGAATCGTGTTACTGATTTTTCTGCGAACACAGAATTTAATCCTTCAAATGATGCAGAGTTTGCAAATGATACAGTTTCACCGTATAATATACTACGAGTTACAGCGCTATGATTTGCCTGAATTGAATTTTGTATACCTATACCAGAATGACCCACTGTTTCAGTTTCTATCTGCATTTTATGTATAATGGTATTCACAGTATCATAAACTGTTATATTAACGTCGTTCACATCGCCAATTGTAAACGAATTTTCATTTTCTGGTTCATGTGATATTGTACCGGATGTATATGTCCATACAGTGCTGGTAGCTGGCTCGCCTTCCAATGAAGCATATAAACTTTTTCCAAGCCATGATGATGTGTAATGTGATACTAACCTATTTGATGAGTCATATGCGATATCAGACGATGCAGTGGTGTTAACAGATGCTGAACTAAAATGTATTGATTCGGATAATACTGTTCCTAGGCCGGCAGCTTCATCTCCTATAACATGAATATTATCTACGGCAACATCGCTAGTATAACTAGTACCAGATAAAGAACTTATGTAAAGATAGAAATTACCAGTATTTCTGAGAGAACTAATATCACATTCTAATCTATAATACTGTCCAGTAAAACGAGTATTAGCATCATAATTAGAACTAGCTAGACCAGAATGTGTATTTCCAGTTATTGGACCATCTACCATATCACTACCATTAAAATATTTATAGTCAAGTTCTGTAATACCAGAATCAGAGTCGGCAGACGTTCCATGATAAATTTTTAAAGGCTCAGCAGATGTAGTAGATCCATGTACCACAAAGTAAAGCACTAATTTTTCATTGGTAGTGTTTTGGTCTAAATTTAATTGCGGAGTTCTCAAAGTAAAAACTTTATTGGTATGATTACTAGCTTCGGTATGTGCATATCTTTGATTTGCAGTCGAAGATTCTGCATTAGAACTTGTAGCATTTGGTGAAAGACCTCGGGCTGGGCCGGTGTTACTACTGGCACCATTATAATCTACTTTCCATACAGCGCCGGCGTCACCTACATTTCTGAATTGACCTGGCCCCGTTGTACTAATATTACCGGCCGAAAAATCTTCAAAACTTTCTACATCTAAATAATGATAAGTACCTGACTCACCGGTGGTAACCCCTGGAGATGTCCATGTTTTATCAAATCGGGAAGCAGTATGTAACGGACCTACTGGTTCAGTTATAGTTGCTAATATTCTGAACCGAGTAACTGATTGTGATGCATATGTGTCTGCATTCGTGTGTCCTGCAAATGAAGCAGATCCGGTACATGTATAGTATTGGTCTCCATATAATACTTTTCTAGTTGTATTTGTTGATGGTTCTCCAGAATATCCATGCGTTTCAGTTTCATACCGTACATTTGTGATTTCTGTAGGTGCTGTATTACGAACTGTCATAGTTGTAGCACTTGAATTTGCATTTGTAGGATTTGTTTCTCCTACAGGAACATGTGCTACAAAATTATTTTGTATAGTCCATGTAGTTTCAGAGTTGCCAGATTCCAATGATTTGGTAACCCATGATGAAGTATATTCTGTAATAAATTCTCCTAATGTGTTAAAAGATGAATTTTTTACGACCATATCTATGGATTGCGTACCAAAAATCATATTTTGAGATTTTTGAGTTCCACCAGTAAACAATAATTGAGATATAGATGCAGTATGCACTAATGGACCAACCGGTTCTGTTATAGTTACTTTTGTACGGAATCTGGACACCGATTGAGATGCATATGATCCGGAATTAGGATGATTTGCATAACTTGAAGAATTGATATCAGTTGCCTGATTATTACCATATAGCACAGTACGTACTGTATTTTGTATTGGTTCTCCAGAATATCCAAATGTTTCTGTTTCAGTTTTATAATTTTCATATTTTGGTGCTGCCGTTGCATATACATTTAATGATGATGTTCTAGATGCAGATGCAAAAGATATTGCACTATTATCTATAGGACTATGTATTATTTGTGATGGTCTGTATTGCCATCGTGCAATGTCATCCACATTTGATGATGATAATTGTACACCAAAATATGATGATGTATATGTAGATACTTTTCTTGTTAAATTATCAAAATATGATTGAGATGACACAATTGCTTCATTATACGTATCTAAACTGAATACAGTGTTATGATAAATTATCGAGTCAATGAAATTTAGTCTGTAAAATTCTATATCGTTTATAAAAATATCAGATGTATTGTGAAATAAAATTTTAAAATAACGATAAGATCGATTCGGTGTAATTGTATTTCCAATAATATTTTGAATTTCTTCATAAAAGATATTGTCAAAACTAGCTTGTATTTCTATAGGCGATACATTTGCAGGATCAGACAAATCAAATTCAACTCGGGCTATCATTTGTGGTTCAGCAAATACAATTTGCATTTCATGTGAAGCAACATTTGTTTCATAACTTTGCCCGTTAATAAATGCATTTTCTGGCGATCCGGCGTTGATTGAATTTACATTAATAATAGATACTTCTGGAGTTGACATATTTTCAATTTTTACAGGTTCGCCTAACGATTTTGGTGTAAATTCTTGTCGTATAATTGATCCTGTATGATATGGCCCCATCGGTTCAATTATAGTTGCAAATATTCTGAACCGAGTAACTGATTGAGATGCATATAATGATGCTTTTGCACTTCCAGACCAATATAAACTTTCTGTAGTTGCTAGTGTATGATGAGGTACACCATACAATACTTTTCGCGAACCAGAGGTAGTACTTATATTAGAATATCCATGTGTTTCTGTTTCTAATGCCACATTAGTAAATTGAGTTGGTTGAGTATCATAAACAATGATTGTACTGGATTGGCCTGATGCTGTTGTGAATCCAGTTTCTCCCGTAGGTGTATGTAAAATACTTCCTGATGTATATGTCCAAGCTTGGCCATTTACATTATCATCTTTTACATATATAGAAGAAGATAATCCAACTCCTTTCCATTCAGATGTATAATCTACTACTAATCTATTTGACGAGTCATATGCAATTGCAGATGAAGCAGTATCTGTTGATGCGGTACTAAAATGTATCACATCAGTCATAATTGGCACAGAACCGGTTTGCCAAACTCTTTCAAATCGAGAAGCAGTATGCAAAGTACCTACTGGCTCTGTTATTTTTGCACGAACTCTAAATCTAGTAACTGAATGAGATGCGTATAATGATGCTGATGTATGTGATGCCCAATCTTCTCCAGATTCATTAGACCCAGTACCAGTATTAGTTACTTGTTTATCACCGTATAATATTCTACGAATTGTACTTGTCGATGGTATATCCGAATATCCAAATGTTTCTGTTTCATATTTTATATCTGATATTTGAGTTGGTGCTGTATCATGTACAATTATAGATCCATTCGTTTCATCTTCTTGTATTAACCCATTTTCACCGGAAGTAAGTTCGATAAACTTACCAGTTAAATTATGAGTTTTTTGATCGCCGGCGATAGTATCAAATTCACGTCCAATAAATGAAGATGTATAAAATGTGACCAACTTATTATCTATGTAAAGAGAAGATGAAGTACCACCATTTTCAATCGATCCGGTCTGTATCTCAAAGTTTGTAGTCGTAGTTCCATAAGTAAACTCAGCACGTAATTTATTTACGGCCGGGCCAATTGGTTCTGTTACTCGTGCTCTAAATCTAACTCTTGATACTGATTGCGATGCATATGATCCGGAATTAGGATGATTTGCATAACTTGAAGAATTAATATCAGTTGTTTTATCATTTCCATATAATACTGTACGTGTACTATTTGATGTTTCTATATTAGAATATCCATGAGTTTCAGTTTCCCAAAATATTTTTTCAATTTTTACTTGTGCAGTATCATTAACTATTAATTGAGTTGATTCGCCCGATGCCGTTATAAATCCTGGTTCACCGGTAGGTGTATGTAAAATACTTCCTGATGTATATGTCCATGTTTTTGGAGCGCCTTCATTTGATGATAATTGCTGGCCAATCCAAGATGATGTGTAATTTACTATTAATCTTTTAGTAGAATCATAATGCAAACTTTGTGTTAATAAATCATTAGATGCAGTTTGAAAATGTATTACCGAATTAATTATTTCTGAATTATCTGACCATACTTGATCAAATCTTGACGCTGTATGTAATGGTCCTGCCGGTTCAGTTATTCTTGCGCGAACTCTAAATCTAGTAACTGAATGAGATACGTAAAGCGATGCCGAATCATGGCCATCAAATGATGACGAGTCAATATTAGTTACATGCGGATCACCATATAATACAGTACGCATCGCATTTGTACTACCAGTATAAGAATGACCAAACGTTTCAGTTTCATAAATAATATTATCAATTGTTGTGTTATCAGTATTTCGAACTGTCACAAATGTCGCAGTAAATGAACTCGAATCTGCAGAATTTTCACCTGGCGGATTATGTGTTACAGAACCAGTTGATATAGACCAAGGCATTTCTCCTTTTGCATCTGATGTAGTAGTTAATGATTCTCCAATCCATGACGATGTATATTCTGTTACAAATTCTCCTAATGTAGTCCAATATGAATGTGATGATTCAAATCCAATTGATTCTGTACTAAATATAATCGTATCTGTTTTACCACCTTGTACTACATTTGACATTGCAAAAGTTTTTTCAACAATAGATGCTATATGTTGTAATGGTCCTACCGGTTCAGTTATTCTAGCAAGCATACGGAATCGTGATACCGATTGAGATGCATATGTATCTGCATTTACATGTCCTGCAAATGAAGATGAATCAATAATTGTTTGTGCGTTAACACCATATAATACATCACGTATTGCGTTTTGACTTGGTTCTTTAGAATAACCATGAGTTTCTGTTTCAGTTTTAAAGTTTGAAAATACAGTTGGTTGAGTATCATATACAGTAATAGTAGTTGAATTTCCTGATGCGGTTGTGAATCCATTTTCATTTGTTGGTTCATGTAATATAGAACCAGATGTATATTTCCATTGCTCGCCAGTAACAAAATTATTTGATGTCAATTCTTTACCAATCCAAGATGAAGTATAATGTGCAACTAAACGGTTTGAAGAATCATATGCAATTGCAGATGATGCCGTATCAGTAGATGCAGAATTAAAATGTATTACATCCGTTATTTGTGATTCATTTAGTGCAGTCCATACTTTTTCAAATCGAGAAGCAGTATGTAGAGGACCTACCGGTTCAGTAATAGTTGCTAATACACGGAATTGAGTCACAGATTGTGATGCATATAATGATGCACTTGCATGAGTTGCATATGACGATGAATCTTTATTTGTATGATGTGCAACTCCATACAATACTTTTCTAGTTGTATTTGTAGATGGCTCTCCAGAATATCCATGCGTTTCAGTTTCATACCGTACATTTGTTATCTCAGTTGGTACAGTATCACGTATTATCATTGTTGCAGGTGTAGGCATTCCTTTATCAATTCCATTTTCTTCGCCAGCAAATGTAGATGTAGGAATTGTAGAATCGTCAATAAATACAGCTGTCACTGTTTTGTCTACTCCTGGAGAGTCTAATGAAATTGATTCTCCATGCCAAGATTCTGTATAATGAGCCACTAATCTTTTTTGTGAATCGTACGCATAATAAATGCTTTCAAAATCGTCTGAACTAGTATGTGCAGTTAAAGTTCGGTTAGTATTAAATACTCCAATAAATTGCACTGAACCTACTCTAGGACCTACTGGTTCTGTTATACGAGTTCGCATTCGTATTCGTGACACTGACTGAGATGCATATGCAGACTTTCTTGGATGTCCTTCTAAAGAAGATGAATTTGCTAATGTTGTACGATTACTTCCATATAACACAGTACGCACAGTATTAGTAACTCCAGAGTCAATTGCATTTGACGCGCTATGGCCATATTCTTCAAATTCTTGTATACGATTACTTATTTGTACTTGAGCTGTATCATTTACTTTTAATTGAGTTGATTGTCCAGATGAAGTTGTAAATCCACTTAAGTCAATTGGATTATGTGTTATACTTCCTGACGTGTATGTCCATGTTTTTGAAGCGTTAATACTTGATGATAATTGACGACCAATCCAAGATGATGTGTAATGTGCCAATAAACGATTAGCCGAATCATATGCAATTGCAGATGATGCTGTATCAGTTGAACCGGTACTAAAATGTATTACTGAATTAAATGGAGTTTCTCCAGGCGCAGTCCAAACTTTTTCAAATTGCGATGCTATATGATACGGTCCAAATGGCTCTTTAATACTTGCCAATACTCGGAATCGTGATACTGAATGAGATGCATATACTGATGCCGATGTATGGCTAGCAAAAGATTCAGAATTTACTAATGTATGCCTAGGTACTCCATACAATACTGTTCTTAATGCATCATAACTTGGTTCTTCAGAATATCCTGATGTTTCAGTCTGATATCGAATATTTGTTATTTCTGTTGCCGGTGTAGCATTTACAAGAACAGATGCATATATACCGGTATCTGTATTACGGCCAGTATTAGTATCAGAATTAAATGTTGAACTAAAATTATATGTACCAGGTATTAAATTAAAATCGATCCAAGAAGATGTATAATTACCAACTAATCTATCCTGATCATCGTATACAATTGCCGATGATGCCGTTTCTGTGGATCCGGTATAAAATGCAAACGTACGTGTATGTATTCCGCCTTGCAAATCAGAACAATGTAATGTTGAATTCATTTCTGCATGATGAGGTCCAAAAGGTTCTGTTATAGTTGCCAATAAACGTACTCTCACAACTGATTCGCTTATATATTCTGCAGTCTTTTCATATCCTTCTAAACTAGATGTTTCTGCAATTCGTAATGATGATGTATATCCGTACAATACGCTTGCAGTTCTTTCAAATGCTCCAACGCCGGTCAAAAATGATCCAGATTCAACTTCTACACGCACATTTGATATTTCAATATTTGGTACTGGCGTTACTGTTAATGTAGTTGTAGGTCCTTGAGGTGCATCAGAAATATGATCATAAGTTCCATGTCGTAAATTATTTCTGGTATCACCTGAAAAGTTTTTTATTTCTGATGTACCAACTGTATATTGTATTGGCGAAAATCCTAAACTTTCTGTCACATTAGTAAAGTCAAAATTTGCTCCAAATGCTGATGCAGTTGCACGAAATAAACCGGTAGCTGTACTTCCGCTAAATCTAAAAGTTTTATAATGTAATGCATTATTAGTATCACCGGTATCATTTAATTTTATTTCTGTAAAATGTGTTCCATCTGGTTCATAATCCGTAGGCTCTGTTATATCAGCCATTACAGATACACGTACTAATGATGCGGTATAACGAGGATGTAATCCATCCTTACTAGTACGAGTAGCAGTATCATCATACAGTATTGGGGTAGAAAATGTATCTGTTCCAATACCGGTAAATGATCCAGACTCTATATGCGCTCTTATGTTACTAATACTTGCAGTATTTGGTGGCACAATTGACATGCTATATTCTAAAGATGAAGAATGATCTACGTACCAGTTATCAAACAATGTTATTGTGAAACGTTCTTCGCGTGGTTGTATTGATTCTGCATGAATAGTATTACCATTTGTGACATCATAATTAGAAATACTCGCAGTAAATGCTAACACAGAATTTGGTATTGGTGATGATAATGGTCCGGCTCCATACACTGCAGTAGGATTAGTTGGATCGACAGATCCTGTAGCAATTAAATTATCCGAATCTGCAATATTCAATTGATGATGTTTCATTGTCAAATCATATGCAGCTGTAGTTGTTGATGGTGTTCCTGGATCAGATGTGGATCGACTCGCAGAAAATACTCTAATATAATCACCTTCTCCTTGATTTGGTTCAAAAGATTCGGTAAAATGTAATATATGTGTTAATGAGTTTTGATCATGTCCAATTTGCACAACACCAAAAGATTGTGACGGTGCAACAATTGTTGGTTCTACATTAACATATCCTTTAATAAATGCAGATGTATACACTGCATGAGTCTCACCAGCACTACCAGTATTTGTAGCGTAAACAATATATCTATGTACACCAGAAGCTAAATCATTTGTAAATGGTTTTACGCCAGCTGTATCAGGCGGAACTGTCCTATCCGATCCTGTATAAAAATTTTGAGGTCCAGATTGAAGAGTATCAAATCCATTTTCAACTAACTTGATAAAGACAAAATGATTAGGATCAAATCCAGCTGATGATGTTGTTTCAATTCGAAAATAATCAGCTGGTGCTACTAAACTGCCGGCATCTAATTCTGTTACATGATCGACAGATGATGGCGATGATGCAGATATTCCAGATCCAGATCCAGCAAAGAATACAGCGCCGGCTAATCCTGTAAGTCCAGAACCATCTCCTATAAATTTTGTCGCAGTTACATTACCGGTAACTTGAATACCGCTCTGGAATGTAGCAGGAGAGCTTCCTGATTGTATCCATACACTACTTGTAAATTTATGAGTTCCAGCCATTTATATTAAATCCGGATTAATTATAACTGTTGCACCTGCAGTAACTGTCTCTTTTGATGCAGTACTCATTGCTAATAATAAATATTCATGCACCCCAGTACCTAGGTTTTGTAACAATGTTTTAGGAGATTCTAAACCGTTTTTAGTTCCTGCATAATCTGATTGTTCTACCCATCCATTTGATTCCAATTTTAAAAATGTAAAATGGTTAAATGTGCCATTAGAAGCAGATGTGGATAATAAAATTGTTTGGTTGCCTCCGGTACCGGTAATCCAATTTCCATACGTTGGTGGATTACTCAATGATTCAGATCCAAAGAATAAATTTGTAGTTGATACTCCAAAATTTAAATTAGTAAGTAATGCACCATTACCTATAAATTTACCAGTAACAACTCCAGATGATGATACTCCGGATTGAAATGTTGCCGGTGTAGATCCAGAATGAGAAAAAGATCCAGAAAATTTATGTATACCAGCCATTACATTTTCCTTATCATTGCCTTGATAGATCCTCCAGATAAATTTGTTTCTAATGATTGTGCAATTATTTTTCCAAATAATTGCTGTTCATATATTTTATCTGGCGGAATGGCCATACCATATCCTATTCGATTACTAGTAATAATATAATCGCCTTCATAAACAGCGCCATCTACTAAAACAGGTTCTGCTCCCATTACTACTGGATAATCAGAACCGGTGCTTGCTACACCCATAACCAATGCATCTCCTTTGGTATCACATGGTACCATTTGACCGGCTTTTGAGACCAGTACAGTACCAGTTTGTAGTTGGCTTATACCAGTAGTTTCTAAATTAATCTCATGTATACCACCAAAGAACGTATTGGTTGCAAAGACCGCATTCCATTTTTTTGTTGACGTGCCTAATGTATATTCATCATCATTGCCTGGTATAACATCTGCAAATAATGTAACATCTTGAGTTACTGTACTACCAGATACAGTTAAAGATCCGGTAATAACTGCATTTCCTTCGAAAGGAAATCCTGCACCAGTCCCGCTTCCACCACCGCCGCCATAACTACCAGTATGATATATTCTTCCGGTACCAGCATCATACATTAACGTTTTTAAATCAGTACTAGAATTTAAAGATGCACTAAAATATAATGGGCCACTTCCACTTATAATATTAGACACTATCAAATCACCTTTTATACGACCTTGATCGGCGTTAATAGTACCAGACGCTGATATATTTGAAGCTGTTATTTGACCAAATATACGATTAGCAGTCGTTGATTCTAATGATACTATTCGCGTACTGAGCGATGTCGAAACTTCTGTAAATGAACCTGATATTCCGTTTTTAGTTAAACTTCTTATAACTGATGCATTAGATCCTAATGATTGAGATATAGATGTTCTGGTTAAACTTCTTATAACTGATGCATTAGATCCTAATGATTGAGATATAGCTGTGCTAGTAAAAGGTAAAAGATCTACTCCATTTAATTGTATACCACTACCAGATATAAATACAGATCCAGTAAATTGATGATTATCATCAGATGTGTTACCTATACGAGATGATCCGCTAGCAAATATAACAGATGATGTTACAAATTCAGTATGGAATTCTTCTGCTGTTATTTTACCAGTAACAGTTAAATTGCCTACTAACGTATCAGTTGTATTTAATAGATATGAACTAGTAGCAGATATTAATGATGTTATATTAGTTTTATTAGTTGTTATTCGAGACTGTAACGAATGACTAACTGCATTAAATGCTCCAGATATTTCTGTGGCAATTTGAGCAGAGCCTGATACCAATGTATTATTTAACTCAGATTCAGCAGATGATAATCTGCTTTGTAATGAATGACTAACTGTATTAAATGCACCTGATATTTCAGATGCAATTTGAACAGAGCCTGATATTATATTTGCTGAATGTATTACAGTTGTAACGGCTGCATCTGTATATCCTACCTTTGCTTCGTTTACAACAATTCTACTTTGTAATGAATGACTGGCATCTGTAAATGCTCCGGAGATTTCAGATGCAATTTGAACAGATCCTGATACGGTACCGGTATGTATATGTTCTTCTGTTGATTCTAATGTTACTAACCGTGCCGATATTGATGATGATGCATTATAAAATGCTCCAGATATTTCAGATGCAATTTGAGCAGAGCCTGATACCAATGTATTATTTAACTCAGATTCAGCAGATGATAATCTGCTTTGTAATGAATGACTGGCATCGGCAAATGCTCCGGAAATAGCAGATTTATATGCAAAAGATCCAGTTTCATTAGATGTAATTATTTTTATTTTATTACCAGAACCGTCAGCAAATTCACCAGACTCGTGTTGAACTAGCCGTTGAAATGTATCTCTTATTCTTTGGCCAGATAAGTTATCGAGAGCCATCTACATAACCTTTATTTTTTATATAAACCTTTGAGAACTCCTTTAATAACTTCTCGTTGTTTAGTCTCTGTCAAAGGTTTATATTTTCTATACGTTGCAACTATTTTATTTAATCGATCTTTCTTAACATTTAAATTATTAATATTAATATTTTCACGTACTAATAATTTTAAAATATTTTTAACATGATCAACTTCTTGGTCTGTAATCTGTTGTTTAATATTTGATATTTGTACTTTATCTTCTTTTATAATAGTCGGCGTTTTTTGTGTACGTACTTCAACTGTCACTTGTTTGCTAGCCTGAATATCAAAATCTGATTGCCATGGCGTAAAATATGTATCTTCTGCAATAACTTCTAAACGTATATTACCTTTTGTACTTTCATCTATAAGTCCTTTAAGTTTACGTATAGGAATTTCACATTTACCATCTTTGGAAATTTTTCCATTAAACATTAAACTATAATCAGATGTTTCAACAACTAATCGTGCAGTTGATCTAGATAAACTTGCGCCTTCTATTTTTATATCACATTCAAATAGTTCTGGTTTATCAGTATATAATTTATACATGTATATTCTCCACTGTTAAATCTATTCCTAATACTTCTTTTGCTACTAATTTTACATCTTCCGCCGTTATTTCAATATCATCACGAATTGATTTTTGACCAGAATATGTTTCAATTCCTTTAACTTTACAAATTAAACGTATATATCTACGTTTCTTTTCCGGTTCAATTTTATCATACCATTGGATATCATCGCCATCGGAAAAATGGTCCATCATATCATTTGCGTCCCACCAATTCTCCCATGTATATGGTTGGTTATCCCATTCTGCTAGGCCAACGTTTTTCCATCGCATTGGCCCACCAATATCTTTAGGATATATAGAACTGTTGATACTCATTTTATATAAATATACTCATTAATGATAACCGTTCAATAATTCTAATAAATCATCAATTGCTCCATGTCTATGTGAATCTTCTAGTACAGTTTTAAATACATATTTTGAATTAGTTAATTTTGACATATCATGATAAGCTGAATAATTTTTATCTTTTAAATCAATCTGATATGAATCGCCGCAAAAAATCATTTTAGAATCTTTACCTAATCTACCAATTGCCATGGCTAATTGAGACCGAGTTAAATTTTGAAATTCATCTACAATAACTACCGCATTATCAAATGTACGTCCACGGAAATGTGCTAACGAACATAATTCAATTGATTCATTTTTTTCCATAGATTCTAATTTATCTGGTTTATTATACACTTTTCGCATATTAGACCGAATAGGTACTAGCCATGGTTCCATTTTTTCTTTTTCTGATCCTGGTAAGAAACCGTTATCTTCTGTTGCAATTGTTGGCCGAGTAATTACTATTTTATTATACTGGCGTTTAAAAAATTGATCTAAAGCTACTTGTACTGCTAATAATGTTTTTCCGGAACCTGCTTTACCGACAATAAAATTGAACGGATGTTCTAAAATTTGTGTTTTAGCTTTTTTCTGTTCTTCTGATAATGATAATGAAAACCGAACTGCACCTTTTGGTGGAGTTTTTTCTGTATTTGATTTTGCCATCTCGTGACCCCTTTAGTTAACTATTTTATATAAATATGTAACAGTGAAAGAGCCGGCTATAAACCGACTCCCACAACAACACACTAACAACCCATTACTTGTTCCGCTACCATTTGTCTCCAATTTGGAAATCCCATTTGACGAATTCTAATTGCTTTAATTAATGACCGGAAATTTAATTCAACATTATCAAATTTCTTAAATGCTGATTTCAAAGCACTTAAAGCATCTTTTTTAATTTTCATATCTTTAATTTCTGGCTCAATTGCTGGAAGTAATTCTGCCATTCTTTTTATCATTTGTTCCGGAGTTAATGTAATATCTAAAACAAATGCACGACTACGAATTGCACTATCCACTTTATTAATTGGTAAATTAGATATAAAAATTATCTTACCAGTAAATTCAAAAGATCTAGGAAGCATTTCACCATCCGAATCTTTAAGAGGCTTAGCTGACATCCAACTAATAACACGTTTATCGTAACTATCTAAAGCACCTTTCAATAAGTTAACACCATCTTGATCTTTAAAGACTGAATCGCAATCATCAAATATAATTAGTTTATCACTATTTTCAAACAATGTAATAAACATACCCGCTGCAGTACAACGTCCTTTTACATGTACAAAATCAATTCCTTCTTCAAAATCAACATCTGCTAATGTTCTTGTAATATTAAATGTCTTTCCTAATCCTGGCATTCCGGTAACAACTAATGATGGAGAAACTCCGGCTGCTACCATTTTTGTCAAATTATTCATATCATCAAACATTGCCGATGGACGTTTCTTTTCTTGGAAAGATTTAAAATTCATTTTCATGTTTTTGGTTTTT